>Ga0315907_10004901_pt1 | contig 14811 bp, 12 predicted proteins | sample LakEriMetagenome_3_FD_203525 | JGI IMG/M metagenome (GOLD analysis project Ga0315907, IMG submission 203525) | Freshwater fungal communities from buoy surface, Lake Erie, Ohio, United States - Buoy 12 MA123 | ecosystem: Environmental > Aquatic > Freshwater > Lake > Lake biofilm | place: USA...
GGTGATGCAAGGGTGATGCAAGGGTTTTAAGAGATTCTAGCAGATTTAAGTGCATTTGGGAAGCTCTCAATCAAGCTAAAAGCCCTTTCCTGTAAGGTTTTTACCATTATTCAGCAAACCCTAATTATAACCAGCTACTTAGCTCTAGCAGTTATCTTAATGGTGAGGTACGAAGTTGATGCCAGCAAGGGAATCTTTAAGAAATTACCCAAAATCCCTGAGCATAGATATTGACGGCGCTAGACTGCCAACGTATAGATAAATACCGTTTCTGGAAGCCCATGACTGTGAGCTACGAAAAAATTACCCCACCGACAACAGGCTCGAAAATTACTTTTTCTGAGGGAAAACCTCTAGTTCCCGACGATCCCATCATTCCCTTCATTCGTGGTGACGGTACGGGAGTCGATATCTGGCCCGCAACCGCAAAAGTTATCGATGCGGCGATCGCTACAGCCTACGGTGGTCAAAGGAAAATCCATTGGTTTAAAGTCTATGCTGGCGATGAAGCTTGCGAAATCTACGGGACCTATCAATATCTGCCCCAAGATACATTGACAGCGATTAAAGAATATGGGATCGCCATCAAGGGTCCCTTGACCACTCCCATCGGTGGCGGCATTCGTTCCCTGAATGTGGCTTTGCGGCAAATTTTTGACCTCTATGCCTGTGTTCGTCCCTGTCGTTACTATGCGGGAACCCCTTCCCCCCATAAAACCCCAGAAAAACTCGATGTCATCGTCTATCGGGAAAATACCGAGGATATCTATCTGGGCATCGAATGGAAACAAGGCACGGAAATCGCCGATAAACTGATTAATTATCTCAACACCGAACTAATTCCCGCCACTCCCGAACACGGTAAAAAACAAATTCCCCTCGATGCGGGTATCGGGATCAAACCGATTAGTAAGACGGGTTCCCAAAGATTAGTCCGCCGGGCGATCGAACGAGCGCTGACTTTACCGAAACCGAAAAATCAAGTTACGCTTGTCCACAAGGGTAACATTATGAAATATACAGAAGGGGCGTTCCGGGATTGGGGTTATGAATTAGCTAAAAGTGAATTCCGGGATGTGTGCGTTACCGAGATGGAATCATGGATCCTGAGCAATAAGGAGAAAAACCCCGATCTGAGCATCGAAGATAACGCCCGCATGGTGGAACCGGGTTATGATGCCCTCACGGACGAGAAAAAAGCTAAAATCTGTCAAGAAGTTACCAGTGTTCTCGATGCTATCTGGGAAACCCACGGCAATGGGCAGTGGCAAGATAAAATTATGGTCAACGATCGCATTGCCGATAGTATCTTCCAACAGATCCAAACCCGTCCCGATGAATACTCGATCCTCGCCACCATGAACCTGAATGGCGATTATCTCTCCGATGCGGCAGCGGCGATCGTGGGTGGTTTAGGGATGGGACCTGGGGCGAATATTGGCGATACTTGCGCTATTTTTGAGGCAACCCACGGCACAGCCCCTAAACACGCCGGTTTAGACCGAATTAACCCCGGTTCGGTGATTCTTTCCGGGGTGATGATGTTGGAATACATGGGATGGCAAGAAGCGGCCGATTTGATTAAAAAAGGCATCGCAGCAGCGATCGCTAATCGACAAGTTACCTACGATTTAGCGCGTCTGATGGAACCCCCCGTTAATCCTCCTCTGAAATGTTCCGAATTTGCCGATGCAATCATCTCCCATTTTGGCGATTAATTTTCCGGTTAGGGTAGCCTGAAAACTGCCCTATTTTTCGGAAAATCCCCAAAATTACCCCTGCCTCCGTTAATGCAGGCGTTTTAAGCGTTCTTGGAGAATTTGGGCTTGTTTTTCGGACTCTGCTAAAGCTTGCTTCGTTTTTTGGATTAAAGCTTCTGGAGCTTTTTCGACAAAGCTAGGTTTACTCAGGCGATCACTCAAACTCTTGATTTCCCCTTCTACCTTAGCTAAATTTTTCGCTAATTTCCCAGCCAATACCGATATATCAACCAATCCGGACAGGGGGATGAGGATTTCTACCGTAGCGACAACACCGGCGATCGCTTGATTGACTTCCTCGGTTAATTTTGCCGTCAAAATTAAGTTTTCGATCTTGGCCAAGTCCTTTAAGTACACTTGTCCGCGTTGCAAAATAGCTAATTCTTGGCTGTTTTCTGTCTGTAAAATTGCCGTGATCGTTGCTCCCGGTTTAATCCCCGCTTCGGCCCGCAAATTACGCAACACCCGAATACTTTCTATTAATAACTCAAAAGTATTTTCTAAGTCTAGATCGATCAGAGAACTATCGGCTATTGGATAGGTTTCTAAAGCCAAAACTTGCTGATTTTCTTGGGTTAAATGATGCCAAATTTCCTCGGTAATATGGGGCATAAAGGGATGTAATAATTTTAATGTCCCTGCCAAGATAAAAGCCAAAGTTTGCCGGGCCGTAGCACAGGAAACCGATTCTTTATCCTTCCATAAACGAGTTTTTACTAACTCGATATACCAATCACAGAAATCGCGCCAGATAAATTCGTATAGACCTTTTGCCGCTTCTCCCATGCCATAATTTTCTAGATAATCTCTAGTTTTTTGCACTGTTTGATGATAACGAGATAAAATCCAGCGATCAGCTAATTCTAAATTTTCTAAAACTGGTTCTCCCAATTCTTCTGGGGTTTTTCCCTCCAGATTCATCATGACAAAACGGGAAGCATTCCAAATTTTATTGGCAAAATTTCGGGCAGCTTCTACGGATTCCGATTCATCGGTTTTACGGTTGTATTGCAGACTGATATCCTGTCCTGCTCCTGCCACTTCTCGGATTAAGGTATATCGTAAAGCATCGGTTCCATATTTATCAATTAAAATTAGGGGATCGATGCCGTTATTAGCAGATTTAGACATCTTTTTGCCGTTTTCATCCCTAACTAAACCGTGAATATAGACATCTTTAAAGGGCATTTGTTGCGTAAAATAGCCCGCCATCATCGTCATTCTGGCCACCCAGAAAAAGATAATATCAAAACCAGTGACGAGGGTTGTGGTGGGATAATAGGTGTCTAGATCAAGGGTTTTTTCTGGCCATCCCATAGTCGAAAATGGCCACAATCCCGAGGAAAACCAAGTATCTAAAACATCGGGGTCTTGTTGAATAATTATATCCTCTCCATACTCCTGTTTAGCCTTGGCTAAAGCGGAGGTTTCATCTGGGGCAACGACGAAGGGAGTATGGTTAGTAATTTCGTTGTTAGTTTCACTGATAATATACCAAGCGGGAATTTGATGACCCCACCACAGTTGTCGAGAAATACACCAATCTTTTAGTTTAACTAACCAATCGCGATAAACTTTTGTCCATCTTTCCGGCACAAAACGGGGCGAGTTTTCCTGATCTAAACAGGCTAAAGCTTTTGTGGCTAAAGGTTCAATTTTAACGAACCATTGGGTAGATAAAAGGGGTTCCACGGGAACTTTACCTCGATCGCTATAGGGGACGCTATGGCGATAGGCTTCAATCTTAACTAAAAAGCCGTCTTCATCGAGTTTTTTAACGACATTTTTGCGGGCAACAAAACGATCTTGACCTGCGAATATTCCGGCATTTTCGTTTAAACTGCCGTCTAAATTCATGATATTAATAAAGGCTAAATTATGGCGTTTACCCATCTCAAAATCTTTAGGATCGTGGGCCGGCGTAACTTTGACGCAACCGGTACCGAATTCAGTATCCACCAATTCATCGGCAATAATGGGGATTTCTCGCCCCATTATCGGTAAAGTGAGGGTTTTGCCGATTAAATGGCGATAACGGGGGTCTTGCGGGTTGACAGCTACACCAGTATCACCGAGCATGGTTTCGGGCCTTGTGGTGGCTACTTGAAGATAACCGCTACCATCGCTGAGAGGATAGCGAAAATACCAGAGATTTCCCTCAATATCCTTGTTTTCTACCTCTAAATCGGAAACGGCCGACCGGGATTCGGGACACCAGTTAACTAAGTATTGACCGCGATAGATTAATCCGTCCTCATAAAGTTTGATAAAAGCAGTACGGACAGCATGGGAAAGTCCCTCATCCATGGTGAAACGTTCCCGCGTCCAATCCACGGATACCCCCAAGCGTCGCAGTTGATTAACAATGGTACTACCAGACTCCTCTTTCCATTGCCAAGCGCGTTCGAGGAATTTTTCCCTTCCTAGTTGATAACGGTCGGTTTTTTCAGCTTTTAATTGGCGATCGAGTATGGCTTGTACTGCAATACTAGCGTGATCTGTGCCGGGCAGCCAGAGGGTATTTTTGCCGGTCATGCGCTTGTAGCGAACAAGTGTATCAATTAAGGCACTCTCGAAGGCGTGACCCATGTGGAGACTACCGGTAACATTGGGAGGAGGGATAACTATACAGTAGGTTTCGCCGCCTTTTTCGGGGTTTGCTCTAAATATTTCTTGATTTTCCCAATATTGCTGCCATTTCGTTTCTGTGATCTTAGGATCGTATTGCTTCGATAGTTCCGAGGTCATGGCCAATTCAAGTCTGGATTTAATCACTGTCTTATCTAATCTCATAGAATACCTTATTCGGGGTACGATAGTCAAGACATTTTCGAGGACGATTGTTAATCAAATTTACGGCTCTTTCTATTTCCTCTGGCTTAAGGATTTTCAAATTCGTTTCCTTGGGAAAAAATTGTCTTAATAGTCCATTAGTAGGCTCGTTTAATCCCCTCGCACAAGAATGATAAGGAGTAGCAAAATAAAAATCTGCTCCCAATTTCTGCCTCAACTCTTGATGTCCACAAAATTCATTGACCTTGTCACAAGTAAAGCTTTTTCTTGGTTCAGGGGGAATCTCTTGGAAAAGTTTTTCGGTGACAAGGGTTGATTTCCTTGAAGGCATTCATTCCATATATTCCTTTGAGTGGTTTTCTATGAGATACTTGGCATAGTGCAGAAGTTCGTGCTTTAGAGAATCTGGCATTGTCGAAAGTGTTTGTAAGATTTCTGTATCAATATTGATAATTTCTCTGATTAAACGTCAAGGGATTGGTGGATAATGCCATTGTTTTTAGGACAAAAGTAGGTGCTATCAATATTATAGCCTTGTCGGCACAAACATCAAGCGCAAATTGAAGCATTCTAAACCCCACACCCCAGACCCTGCAACCACGAAAAACTTTTTCAGCCAACCCTAATTAAGAGAAGTTATTCATAATAAGTCCACATCTGTAAACTTTGCTGCCTAGGTTTTAAGCGGTCGATAGAACTGACCAATATCTTTAACCAAAAAGTAAATTATGCAAGATTTCTAAACGCTCTTCATCTTCACCAACAATAGCACCATAATAATTTTTTTTATTCTCTAACCAGAGTAATTCAAACTCGATCGCCTTTGGCAAAGCTAAACTGAAATTATCCAAAGCTTGGGGACAATCAAAGATAACTTTGCGCGTCTCGAAGCGGTCAAAATGTTCTTGGCAGAACATTTTGAAAAACGGTAAAGAATGCAGTGACACCGCACCCCCAATGGCAACAGTCAAACCGGCAGCCTTAGCTTTTTTTGCCAAAGGTAAAGCCAGATCCAAAACTTGCTTGCCATTCACATCCTGACGAGTTAATCCCAAAGAACAGGCTAAATCCATCCGTCCGATGACGATACCATGGAGAGATTTTATCTCTGGAATCGCCAACATTTCCTGAAAATTCTCACAGGCTGTAATCGTTTCGATATTAACTAATAGCTCCACATCTTCCACCCCTTGATCAGCTAAAACCCTCCTAGCTGCTCGCAGATATTTTTGTAAAGCGTAGGCTGTTTCTACCATGGGAGCAATCAAGCGATCGACTCCTAAATTAACCGCATCAAAGATATCTCTGATCGCTTCGCAACCGGCGATTTTCAGATTAAAATCTACCCCCGCTTTCAGACTAATTTCTTTCAAACGCATCGCTTCCGTCAGTCGGGTTCCTTCCGTCTCGAATTCCGCTTTTACCCCTGAAACATGGTGATCTTCCCTGAGTTCTCTTAACAGTTGCACCATTTTTTTTTCTAAGGAATTCATGATTTTAATCGTTTAAAATTGGTAACTGCTAGATGAGCCTTGTTGATTAGAACTCTTGCATAATTAATTTTTGAGGGTTCAAAAACGGCAAAAATAAGGATTAAATTGCCTAAAATCTGTAAATATACCATTTAGTTAATTATTATTCATTCTTAATTCTCCTGACTCCTGACTCCTGACTCCTAACCCTAACAACAATTTTTAGTTTTCACAAGAGGTCTATTATAGCCGATCGGCGAAAAGCTGATGGCTGAGGACTAAGAGACCATAAAAATACCCCAAACAAGGGGACAAGAGCGACAAAATACCGGCATAATGAACAAGGCCGTCTGATTTTTTTCTGGCCACATCCTTTCTATACTACATTCGTAATATAAGTAATTCTCTAGTTAGACTATGCGAACTCACTACTGTGGCGACCTTAGCGCGATCGAAATTGAAAAAAGTGTCACCCTCTTCGGTTGGGTCGATCGCCGTCGCGATCACGGTGGCGTTATTTTTATTGATCTACGGGATCGCAGTGGTATTGTCCAGATCGTCAGTGATCCCCAACGAACCCCCGCTTCCTACCCCATCGCTGAAACCGTCAGAAACGAGTATGTTATCAAGGTGACGGGAACAGTCAGTCAACGGCCCCCCGAATCCCTTAACCCGCGCATTGCCACCGGAGAAATCGAAATTTACGCCACTAGCATCGAGATTCTCAACGGGGTTACTAAACAACTGCCTTTTGTCGTCTCTAGTTCCGAAAGTGAATCGGTCCGGGAAGATGTGCGCTTGCGATACCGCTATCTAGACCTACGCCGGGAGCGTATGAGTCATAATTTACAACTACGTCACCAAGTTGTCAAAGAAATGCGCCGTTTTCTCGAAGATGAACAGCATTTTATCGAAGTGGAAACGCCAATTTTAACTCGATCGACTCCCGAAGGGGCGCGGGATTATCTGGTTCCTTCCCGTGTCAACCCTGGCCAATGGTACGCTTTACCCCAATCACCGCAACTATTTAAGCAATTATTAATGGTGTCGGGAATGGATCGCTACTATCAAATCGCTCGCTGTTTCCGCGATGAAGATCTGCGTGCCGATCGTCAACCGGAATTTACTCAGTTGGATATGGAGATGAGTTTTCTCTCCTTAAGCGAGATTTTAGCCCTAAATGAGGCTTTAATCGCTCATATCTTCAAAAAAGTCAAAAATATCGATATAAGCCTGCCCCTGCCCCGTTTAACATATTCTGAGGCTATGGATCGCTATGGGGTCGATCGCCCTGATACCCGTTTTGGCTTGGAATTGGTCAATGTGGCGGAGATTTTTGCCGATTCGGGATTTAAGGTGTTTTCAGGTGCGATCGCTAGTGGGGGAACGGTGAAAGTTTTACCGATTCCCAACGGTAACGAGGCGATTTCTAACGTCAGAATCAAACCGGGTGGGGATTTATTCAAAGAAGCCACCGATGCGGGTGCGAAGGGAATTGCCTATATCCGCGTGCGCGAGGACTACGATTTTGATACCATTGGTGCGATTAAAGATAACCTGACAGAGGCACAAAAACAGGCTTTAATCGAGAAGACTGGCGCAAAACCGGGGCATCTGCTCTTATTTGGGGCAGGAGATACCGATACAGTCAATAAATCCCTATCCCGCCTACGCTTAGTTTTAGGGGAACAATTGGGATTAATTGATCCGGAGAAAATCAACCTCCTCTGGGTGACGGATTTCCCGATGTTTGAATACAACGCCGAGGAAAAACGCCTAGAAGCATTGCATCACCCTTTTACTGCCCCTAATCCCGAAGATTTAGACGATCTAGCCCACGCTCGCGCCCTAGCCTACGATATGATTTTTAATGGTATTGAAATCGGTGGCGGCAGTTTGCGGATCTATCAACGGGAAGTACAGGAAAAAGTCTTCGCCACCATCGGTCTATCCCCAGAGGAAGCCTATAATAAATTCGGCTTTTTGTTAGAAGCTTTTGAATACGGAACCCCTCCCCACGGTGGCATCGCCTACGGTTTAGATCGCTTGGTGATGTTGTTAGCCGGGGAAGAATCGATTCGCGATGTGATTGCTTTCCCGAAAACCCAGCAAGCTAGTTGTTTACTCACTTCTGCACCTTCAACAGTGGCAGCCAAGCAATTAAAGGAATTATCCGTTGCTTCTACCTACAAACCGCCATCCTAAGATTAGGGTGGGCAATGCCCACCTAATTTTTGCAAGTCTGTTGACACCATGCTCTTAAATTCTTTTCTGCCCTCACTTCATCCTCTTTAGCAGTGGCTAAAAATTTATAGAGTTTAGTTTTGGGAACTAGGGGAAAAGTGCAGGGTAAGCGCATCTTAACAATCCTTGACAATTGTTAAGCAAAAATCGACCAAATGGGTCGAGTTCGCCCCTACAAAATCGACCCGCCGTGAGGCGGGAAAGAAAAGAAAAAAGAAAAAATAGGGAATGAGGGTAAAAGGGGAAAAAGGAAAAAGGGTTAGAGAGTTCTCCCGAATACGCAGACTACCCGAAAACCGTTATAGCTGCTGCGGTTGACGCGGCGGTTGAGGAAGTAGCGGAAAGCGGAACGGCAGAAATCCGGAAGGCTGAACCAAGAACAGCCCCGCGGAGGAGAACGATTATCATCCCCATTTTCTATCCAAGCACTGCCATCCGTCGGCGCACCGTCATAGTTATCGTGCCAAGTATCGGCGCACCATTCCCAGACATTGCCGTGCATATCGTACAGTCCGAAGGCGTTGGGCGGAAACTGTCCCACGGGAGTCGTTCCGTCTAGATACTCTACCTTCGCTTGTTCTGCGTAGGTATTGCTGGCATTGTAGTTGGCCAATTCCCCGGTAATGGTTTCCCCAAAGTAGAATGGGGTGGTGGTTCCAGCACGACAAGCGTACTCCCATTCCGCCTCACTCGGTAGTCGGTATTCCCGAACCGTCAGTTTCGATAATCTTGCACAGAATTCGACGGCATCGTACCAGTTGACTTGTTCCACGGGACGGCGATCGCTATCGGGACGGTCTTTAAAATAGGCTGGCTTGAAATCAAGGTCTTGTTTAACTTTTAAATCCGTGCGAGAGGCGATCGCTTTCCACTGGGCCTGGGTGATGGGGTATTTACCCATAAAGAAGGATGGGACAGTTACTTCATGTTGTGGTCTTTCCCCTCCAAATCCTTCCCAATTAAATTTTTTAACCAGTTTTTCGATTTCCTCATCTTCCGTTCCCATCAGGAATGTTCCCCCCGGGATGGCGACCATTTCTAAGGTGATGCCGTTGCCCAAATCTTCGCTGAAATATTGGGACTGCTTCGACTCTTTTTTGATTTGCTCACCCTTCGCATTTACTCGCACGATCTCAAAGTTAAATACTGATAACGGTGGCGTGACGATTACCGGTTGTTTTGGTTCTTCTGGTTCAGGATTGAATTGATAGGTAATTGCTCTTTCTAGTTGCTCAAATCCGTCTTCTTCCCAATAATCAAGCCGGTGAATATCTCGCAGCTTCAAGCTAACTTCTGCAAGTCGCAGATCAGGAATTTCGCATTCTTCTAACCTCATGGGAATAAAAAAAATTGTCCCCTGTGGCATCTCTCCCAAGGTATCAAGTGCAATCCTCAACTCCCGTTGGATGTATCCCTGTTTATTAGCCGATTTCGCTGACAGACAGGCGAGAAAAATCTGACTAGCTTTAATCGCTTTCGGAATTTCATCTCGCCAGTTTTGGCCCGGAATCAGGTCTTTTTTATCCAACCAAGGTTTATATCCCGCTTGCTTAAGGCGGTCATACAGTGCCAAAACTGCTGGTTTGTCCTCACTAGCGTGAGCTAGGAAAATTTGGATCTCTGACTTTTTCATAACTTTTTCTTATGACCACAAGTAGGGGAGAGCCAGATTAACTGGCAGAAAATCTCTAAATAGGGCTTGCTGAAAAAGTACGGGCGAAGCATTCGGATAGAAAATCTCCAGTTTCACCGATAGGTTATTGCCCGAATGCTTCGCCCCTACAGGACGCGGGCCGATGAAGACGCAAGGTTTTGAAGGACGATTCTCTCAAAATCTGGCACCTGTTTCAAGAGAAGAGCCACAAAACCCTTACCTTGCCTACATTTCACATTTATTCAGCCAACCCTAAATAAACCATTTAATTGATTATTACTCATTCTTAATTCTCCTGTCTCCTGTCTCCTAACGACCGGCTCCACCAACAAACTTTTTCAGCAAACCCTAGTTAATTATTTTTAGCTAGTTGACTAACAACCCATGCTCTTAAATTCTTTTCTGCCCTCACTTCATCCTCTTTAGCAGTGGCTAGAAATTCATAGAGTTTAGTTTTGGGAACTAGGGGAAAAGTGGGACTAAATTCTTCTTCCTGATAAACCTCCTTTTTTAACCGATAAATGCGCCAGATTTGTCCATTAAAACGCCATAATTCCGGCACTCCCAAACGGGCATAAAGTGCTAATTTATTAATATCCGTATGGGTTATATCCACTTCCACCACTAAATCTGGGGGCGGATCTTCAGTTAAATTAATTCTTTTTCCTAGCACTTTAGCTTGATTTTGAATATAGTAGGCATTGTCAGGTTCTGCTCCTCGCTCTAAATCTTCCCTAGCTAGAGTTGTGGAACCCATACTTTTAATTTTTAAACCCAATTCTACCACCAAAATCCGAATAAATAATCCGATTAATTCTCGGTAAAACTCGTGTTCTTCTAGGGTCATAGTAATCTCTAAAGTACCACGATCATAAAATAAATGGGCGCGATTATTTTCCCCTACGGCCTGTAAAATTTGCTGATAGGATAACCAACTGAGATGATTAAAAACTACCCGTTTTTCGCCCCTAATTTGCTCAGTATTTAACTCCAGAGGAACTGTCACCATAATTACCTCAACTCTCAGCTAGTTGACTGACAACCCATGCTCTTAAATTCTTTTCTGCTTTAACTTCATCCTCTTGAGCAGTGGCTAAAAATTCATAGAGTTTAGTTTTGGGAACTAGGGGAAAAGTCGGACTAAATTCTTCTTCCTGATAAACCCCCTTTTCTAACCGATAAATGCGCCAGATTTCTCCATTAAAACGCCATAATTCCGGCACTCCCAAACGGGCATAAAGTGCTAATTTATTAATATCCGTGTGGGTTATATCCACTTCCACCACTAAATCTGGGGGCGGATCTTCAGTTAAATTAATTCTTTTTCCTAGCACTTTAGCTTGATTTTGAATATAGTAAGCATTATCCGGTTCTGCTCCTCGTTCTAAATCTTCCCTAGCTAGAGTTGTGGAACCCAGACTTTTAATTTTTAAACCCAATTCGGACACCAAAAAATAGATAAAACGTCCAATTAATTCTCGGTAAAACTCGTGTTCTTCTAGGGGCATAGTAATCTCTAAAGTGCCACGATCATAAAATAAATGGGCGCGATTATTTTCCCCTAGGGCTTGTAAAATTTGCCGATAGGATAACCAACTGAGATGATTAAAAACTACCCGTTTTTCGCCCCTAATTTGCTCAGTATTTAACTCCAGAGGAACTGTCACCATAACTGCCCCGAAAAGCGAAATTTATGCCCAAAAAAGGGGGTTGATTCACCCCCTTATTATCTTATTAAACCAGTGCTGGAACCTGGGGCCAACGCCCGATCGTCTTACCAATGACCGCTAACTCCTGAGTTAACTGGTCGAACCGGTCGGGAGTCAAGGATTGCGGCCCATCAGATAGGGCCTTGGCCGGGTTAGGATGCACCTCGATCATCAAGGAATCGGCCCCAGCTGCCAGGGAAGCCATGGCCATGGTCGGTACATATTCCCATTTACCCGTACCGTGGCTAGGATCGATCATGATCGGCAGGTGAGTTAAAGTTCTTAAAACGGGAATACAGGATAAATCTAGGGTATTGCGAGTATATTTACTGTCAAAGGTGCGGATACCGCGTTCGCAGAGAATGACATTGCTATTTCCTGCCGCGAGGATATATTCTGCCGCCATCAACCAATCTTCAATAGTGGCCGCCATGCCGCGCTTGAGTAGGACTGGTTTCGGTTGCGCCCCAACTTTTTTCAGGAGGGAAAAATTCTGCATATTGCGGGCCCCCACCTGCACCACGTCGGCTATTTCGACAATCTTATCGAGATCCGCCGCGTCCATTACTTCCGTAATAATACCCAAACCACTGGCATCTCTAGCCGCCGCTAGTAATTCCAAAGCGCTTTCCCCGTGACCTTGGAAAGCGTATGGAGAAGTGCGGGGTTTGTAGGCACCACCCCGGAGGAATTGCGCTCCGGCTGCCGCCACTCGTTTGGCAGTTTCCACGATCATCGCCTCATTTTCCACCGAACAGGGGCCGGCGACAATGCTAACGGTATGATTTCTGCCGATGGGGATAACACCGTTAGGAGTGGGGACTAAAACCTCGCTGTATTCCCCGTGACGGTATTCTAAAGAGGCACGTTTGAAGGGTTGTTCGACTCGCAGGACGGTTTCGATCCAAGGGCTTAGTTCTTGGATTTGTAGGGGGTCTAATTCCCTGGTTTCTCCGACTAAACCGATGACAACTTTATGCTTACCGACGATTTTTTCAGGACTTAATCCCCATGCCTCGAATTCGGCACTGACGCGCTCGATTTCAATTTCCGGGGAACCAACTTTCATGACAATAATCATGGCATTAACCCTTTATTTTTTCCTTTAATCTCTATTGTTGACGATTTCTAGCGGTTGTCTATTTTTCTTCCACTTCTTTTTTGCCGGACCGCCAAGCAGCGATCGTTCTGCCAAAATTAGCTTGAAATTCTTGCCATCCTAGCCAATCCCCCACCCGATCCTCATCCCAAGAAGCGGAGAAGATGCCATAACTCAGACCGATAAAACCTAGACCAAACAGGCTTAAACTGACGAGCATAGCGACGTAGGAAGGGATTTCGAGAAGATCGTGGCTAATAATCCAGTAGAAGCCAAAAAAGGAAGTTATCCCCAGTGCCGTCGGCAGGCCACAAAATACCGCCATGCGTTTGGCCATCCGTTGACTGACCACTTGGGGAATTGCCTTTAAGCTGGTTTCCTCGGAGCGATTTTTTATCGGCGGTGGTACGGGACTAGGGGCAATTTTCGGGGTTTTTCGCTTATTTTGGCGCGGCTCAAAGGGAAGACGCTCTTTTTTCTCCGTCGATTTCGATTCAGGGGCCATGGTAGGGATGCAAAGGGGGTAAGCTTAACGGCGAATTCCGAGACGACCAATCAGGGTTTGATAACGTTGTTGATCTTTCTTCTGGATATAGGTTAACAGTCCCCGACGACGACCGATCATCTGGAGTAATCCCCGACGGGAAGCGTGGTCTTTCGGGTTAGCTTTCAGGTGTTCGGTCAGTTGGTTGATTCTCTCGGTTAAGAAAGCTACTTGTAACTCCGATGATCCTGTATCGGTTTCGTGGGCCTGGTATTGGCTGATTAGTTCTTGTTTTTTGGTCTGGGTTAAGGCCATAGGACTCGTGATCTCTGCTTAAATACTGCAATCTATTATAGTATCACGTTTCTGGTCGATCCGTAAACATTGTTCGGGAGACAGGAGATTATTCTTATTTATTCTCCCCGCTCCCCACTTGCCACTTGCCACTCCCCACTTCATAATTCATAATTTATAATTTATAATTCCCAATTCCCCATTGCCGCGAATCATGGCAAAATCTTAGACATAGCGTCTAACTTACCCTAAAGATTCCATGCTGTTAAAATCTACGACCCGTCATATTCGCATTTATACGGCTGAAGTAAAAAATAATCAATTAATCGAGAGTAACAATGTCTTGACTCTTGATGTGGATCCCGATAATGAATTTAATTGGGAAGAAGTGGCTCTCAATAAGGTTTATAGTAAGTTTGATGAATTGGTAGAATCCTACAATGGGGAAGAATTGAGCGAATATAATCTCCGTCGCATCGGTTCAGATCTAGAACATTTTATCCGTTCTCTCCTGCAAAAAGGCGAAATTAGCTATAATCTCAACGCCAGAGTACAGAACTATAGTATGGGTTTACCGAAATTAGGGTGAACGATTCCGCGTCAGTCCCCACCCGGAGACCTAGGGGGGTGGGGAAGTTCCACCGCGGCAATGAGGAGTTTCACTCCTTGGGGTGAGCGAAGAATTGCCTGTTACTCTTTTGGTTTTGGTAGTCGCTTAATGTATTCGCGTAAAATTTGAGCCGTACTAATAGTTACTAATTCTGTACGCAAATATTGCATCTAGAATTAGCTTTGTACGCTTTGACCCGTACTGGGTTAACTACGAACCTCTCTATCGGATTCCCGCTAAAGGCGGCCTCTCCGACTACCTTTCTTCCAATATTTAAGGAACCATTAATATCTGCTCCATAGAAATAACCCGACGAGCTTCTGAATAGTCCTCTTTTAATTCTCTTGCCTAAATAGCTTTTTTGCTTTTGAATAGACTCTAAGTCTAAGAAACTACATTTAGAGGTATAGCTTTCATTAGTTGTTTTGACCTCTATTCCTACTAAATTTGCTTTATAGGTAAGTTGTTCGATAAACCTTGAATGAGGAATATTTACGAATGACTGGTTATTTCTATCTCCAATATTAATGTTTTGTTTCCAGCCTTGATTATGACCAATAACTAAAAGGTTAATTTGATGAGCTAGTAATTTATCAATAATATATTTACTAGCGGTGTGGAGGTAATAATCCACCTGGCAATTACGCTTTAAAGTTAAACCTTGTATTCTTTTACTGGTCTTGTGTAGACTG
>Ga0315907_10004903_pt1 | contig 14810 bp, 16 predicted proteins | sample LakEriMetagenome_3_FD_203525 | JGI IMG/M metagenome (GOLD analysis project Ga0315907, IMG submission 203525) | Freshwater fungal communities from buoy surface, Lake Erie, Ohio, United States - Buoy 12 MA123 | ecosystem: Environmental > Aquatic > Freshwater > Lake > Lake biofilm | place: USA...
CCCCGCGCCGCACCCCGTTCATCCCCCCACGCCCAGCGGCCGCTTTCCCTCCCGGCGGGCCGCGGGGCGATCACGCGCACTGAGGGCGCGCGGGCCCTCAACCCCTATTCACTCCGCCACCCACCCCGTTCCTCACCAGGAGACCGCCTTGATGAACCTCGACCAGCCCGCAACGCACGTCCGCTGCACACCCACCCGCCAGACCCTGAACCGTGCGCTGCTGCTCGCCCTCCCCCTGGCCCTGTGCGCAGGCTCTGCGCTGGCCGGTACCACGGGCACCGAGTTCCAGACCATGTACACGACCATGCTGAACTGGGCCACGGGCTACCTGGGCAAGGCCATCGCGGTGGCTGCTTTCATCCTGGGCGCGGGCATTGGCGTGGCGCGGTCTTCGCCCATCCCGGCGCTGGCCGGGGTGGTGTTCGCGCTCTTCATGGTCTACGTGCCGACCATCATCGACTCGATCATGACGGCCACGGTGTAAGGCGTCGCCATGTCCTCCACCGCGCTGGAGATCCCCCGCCGCCTGAACGATCCCCCCCGGATGTTCTGGTGGGAGATCGATGTGTCGCTGCTCTTCCTGGGCGCGGTGCTGGCCGGCATGCTCGCGGGCTACTTCGTCACCGGCTGCGCCGCAGGCGTCCTACTGGCCTGGGCCTACGGCAAGACCAAGTCGGGTGAACACCCGGCCTTCGCCCTGCACCTGCTGTACTGGCACCTGCCGTCTGCCGTCACCGCGCTCCAGCGCACACCCCCCTCGCACCTGCGGGAGTTGGTGGGATGAAGCTGGAGTGGCTGCGCGGCGACCTGGCCCGCACGCGCCGGGCCAGCCTGCTGCTGGCCGGCTTGCTGGTGTCCTCCATGCTGTCCACCCTGGTGCTGGCCCTGCTGCTGGCAAGCCTGGCCGGACGGGAGAGGGTGGTCGTGGTGCCGCCCACCGTCCAGAAGACCTTCTGGGTGGAGGCCGAGCGCGCAAGCCCCGAGTACCTGGAGCAGATGGCGTACTTTCTGGCTCAGCTGGTGCTCAACGTCACGCCGCAGAGCGCCGAAGCGCAGTCCCGCATCCTGCTGAACTACGCTGCCCCCAGCGCCTACGGCGAGCTGCGCACCGCCATGGCGGCCAACGCGGAGCGGGTCAAGCGCGACGGCTCCTCCACCGTCTTCTCGCCCCAGGACCTCATCGTCGATGAGGCCCGCCAGCGCGTGGGCCTGCGCGGCCTGCTCACCACCTTCATCAGCGACCGCCGCGTGTCCGAGGTCGCCAAGGGCTACGTCATCGAACTGCAGTTCGCGGCCGGCCGCATCGTCCTCAAGACCTTCCGGGAGACCTCCCCCAATGATCCGCTGGAACTTCAGACGCGCCCCGTCGATGCCAAGGGTGCCTCGGGCGGCGCTGCTGCCCACGCTGGCGATGCTGCTGCTCGCTGAGCCGGCCGCCGCCTTGCAGATCGTGGATGCCCGCGACGGGGACACGGCGCTGGCAAAGGTGTCCCGGCAGGAGGTCACCCGCATCGCCTTCGAGCGAGGACGCATCCGGCGCATCACCGGCAACACGGGCGAGTTCGTGTTGGAAAAGGACGACGAACAGGGCCAACTCTTCGTGCGTCCGATTGACCCGGCCAGCACCAAGCCCATCAACCTGTTCCTCAGCACCGACAAGTCCACCGTCGCCCTGCTGCTGCAGCCCGTGGACATGCCGAGCGACTCCATCGTCATCCGGCAAGCCCGGGCAGCTTCAGACGCCCCACCCCGCCTGGAATCGGCCAGCCGCCACGTCCGCATGGTGAAGAACCTGCTGCTGGCCCTGGCGCAGAACGCGCTGCCCGAGGACATGGAAGTTCGCGAAGTCGCCCGGGAACTCATGCTCTGGCCCGACACGCGCATCGTGCTGCGGCGAAGCCTTGTGGGGGCAGCCGTGGTGGCCGAGAAGTTCGAGCTGACCAACCTGGCCAGCACCCGGCTGGAACTGGCGGAGTCCGACCTCTTCAAACGCGGCGTCATGGGCGTGAGCATCGAGCGGCCCACGCTGGCCAGCGGCGAGTCAACACCCGTCTTCGTCATACGGGAGCGTCGCAGCGATGACTGACCGTCCAGGCGAACGGCCGAGCGAGCCCGTCCTGGGGACCATACCGGGCCGGGTTCATGAAGGCACGGAACCGCCCTCGTCTGCCACCCGGCGGGTCAAGCGCCGCCAGATGCTGCTGCTCGCGGGCATCGCAAGCCTCATTGGTATCGGCACCGTCGTGCTGGTCACGCTCACCTCGCCCAAGACCAGCCAGGAGCCGGCGACCAAGCCGAAGTCCTCCAGCATCCTGGCCCCTGGGGCGCAGGTGGACCCTAAAGACGCCTGGCGCGGCCAGGCCGACGCGCAGCTCAAGGCGATTGAGCAACGATCACGCGAACTCAAGCAGCGCGAAACCGAGATGCAGGGCCAGGCGCGCGAGATGTTGGAACGGCTGGAGAAGCTTGAGTCTGGAGAAGCCAAGGGCAGAGCGAACCGAGGCGAACCCAGTGGATTGAGCGGCCTGACCCCACTGCCGCCTCCCCCCGTGCCGGCCCCGGCGCTGAGACCGAACTTCGGCCCGGATCCCGTGGTTCCCCAGCAAGCCATTCCCACGGCTCAAGGAGCCCAGAACAGCCTCCAGCGGCTGCCGCCACCGCCCGGGGCGCCGTACGTCCCGCCGGGCAGCAGCAGTGGGCACCCGAGCGTCAACCCAGCCGCCGGCCCAGGATCCCGGGGCACGACGGCCACCCCACCCAGCGGCATCTTCTCCATCACCTTGGGTGAAACCCCATCCAACCGCAGCGGCAACTCCGGATCCACTCACAAAGCCAACGCGGGCACAGAGACCAGCGCCCCGGCCACCGACAGACCAGCTCCCGTTCGCGACACCCGGCGCTACCTGCCCAGCGGGAGCTTCACCCGCGCCGTGCTGCTCGGTGGCCTGGACGCCCCCACCGGCGGCCAATCCCAGCGCAACCCGCAACCCGTGCTGCTGCGTCTGGTGGACCACGCGGTGCTGCCCAACGCTTTCAGGGGCCAGGTCAAGGAGTGTTTCGTCGTCGGCGCAGGCTATGGCGATGTGAGCGCCGAGCGCGCCTACATCCGCACCGAATCCCTGTCCTGCGTCACCCGCAGCGGCGCCGCCATCGATGTGCCCGTCAAGGGCTACGTGGCGGGTGAAGACGGCAAGGCCGGCATGCGCGGGCGCCTGGTCTCCAAGCAGGGGCAAATCCTGGCCAATGCGCTGCTGGCGGGTGTGGCCAGCGGCATCGGCACCGCTTTTCAGCAAAGTGCCACGACGGTGTCTGTCTCGCCTCTGGGCACCACCGGCACGGTGGATCCAGGCAAGCAGTTGCAGGCCGGCCTGGGCACTGGCGTGGGCAAGGCGCTGGACCGCCTGGCCCAGTACTACATCACCCTGGCCGAGAAGGTGTTCCCCGTGATCGAGATCGACGCCGGGCGCACGGTCGACGTCGTGTTGACCCAGGGCATCACCCTGGACGCCGCCTTGGACACCCCCACGCAGGATGGCGCTGACGCATTGGAGCGTCGCCGCGTCCAACTCAACCGGAGTTCCGACGATGAAGATGAAGACTGAAGCCCCCGCCCAGCGCCACGTGACCCGATGGACCGCTTCGGCACTGGCCTGGGCCTGCCTGCTGGCAGCGGGCACCGCGTCAACCTGGGCGCAGCCCACCGGTCCGGCTCCTGCGCTCGCCGCCTCCGGGCCCGTTCCCTCTGCACCCACCGCCAACTTGATGGGCCTGGCCCAGCGCCTGCAGGCCCTGTACCCCTCCACCCGCTTCGGTCCCGTCCACGCCACCGCCTGGGCGGGTGTGTACGAGGTGGCCATGGGCGCCAACCTGGCCTACGTGGACGCAAGCGGCCAGTACTTCCTGTTCGGCCACCTGTACGACATGAAGACCCAGCGGGACCTGACGGCCGAGCGCAAGGACACGCTCACCCGGGTGGACTTCCAGACCCTGCCCCTGGCTGATGCCCTGAAGGAAGTCCGCGGCCAGGGCAGCCGGGTGCTGGCGATCTTCAGCGACCCGGACTGCCCCTACTGCCGCCGCCTGGAGGCCGAGCTGAAGGACTTGGGTGACGTGACGGTTTACACCTTCCTCCTTCCGCTGGACAGCCTGCACCCCGAGGCGCGGTCCAAGGCCGTGGGGGTGTGGTGCGCACCCGAGCCGCTCCAGGCTTGGCGAGACCTGATGCTGCAGGGGCAGACTCCCCAAGCCTCCGAATGCCACCACCCTGTGGACCGCAACGTGGCGCTGGCCGAGCAACTGGGCATCAATGGGACGCCAACCCTGATCGCCGGCGACGGCAGGATGATGTCCGGAGCTGCCAGCCGCCAGCAAATCGATGCCTGGCTGTCACGGGCTTCGGCCTCGCCCCAGACCGCAGGGGCTCGGCCGTGAGCCGGATTCCGACCCGGGCACGCCTTCTGGTCGCGGCGATGGGCTCGGGATCGATGCTTCTGGGGGGATGTTCCAGCTTGTCGGGTGTGGGTGGTGAGCCCCGCTATGCCTGTCAGGCCCCGGCAGGCGCGCAGTGCACCTCCGTATCCGGGATCTATGCCAACACGGGACGCCACTCCGCACTGCCGCACAGGGCCCCTGATCTCATCGCTGGCGGAAGCGCCGTCACTGATCAGACCGCCATGCCAACCCAGCAGCTGAGGTCTGCTGCCGCCCCTCACCTCGCAGGCACGTCCTCAGCCATCGTCCATTCAGCCAGCACCGCCCTGCGGAGCCCGCCTCGCCTGTTGCGCCTTTGGATCGCCCCCTGGGAAGACAGCGACGGTGACCTGCACGAAGCCTCCATCGTTCACATGGTCGCCGACATCGGCCGCTGGCAGATCGAGCGCGTGCGGCCAGCCCCACGAAGACCGGTCTTGGTGGCTCCACCGGGCAAGCCAGTCGTGACAGTGCCAGTTGCTCCGGCATCACCCGGTCCGCGTTCACCAGACGCACCAGATCCACTCTCGCCCGGGGAGCCCTGATGTCCGAGCCCCAACCCGCTCCGCGCACCTTGATCGACGACCTGGACGAGGTGCTCCAGTCTCAAAAGTTCAGGGACTGGCTGCGCCCCCGGGGGTCCGCGCAAGCCCAGGTCTTTCAGACCGATGCGCACGACCCCGAACAGACCTTCTCGCACTGGCTGCCGTACCGCGCCTGGCTGGAGGACCAGCAGATGTTCGTCAACCGCGACGCTGTGGGCTTCTGCCTGGAATTGCGTCCGCAGTCGGGAGCTGACGAGGACATGTCCCGGGTGCTCGGCACCCTGTTCGAGTCTGCGCCGGCCGGGGCGGGATTTCAGTTTCACCTGCTGGCCAGCGCTGACATCCGGGGCACGCTGGGCCACTACGCCGACCAACGAATTCCCGATGACGAGGCGCCGGAGTTCGAGACCTTCGGTCGGCATGGTCGCCACCGCAACATCCACCGCACTCTCGTGCGCCGACGGGTAGGGCATTACCTGAAGGGTGCCCGGCAGTCGCTGCTGCCCTACCAGAGCTACCTGCTGCGGCGCTTCCGCCTGGTGCTCAGCGTCAGCCTGCCGGGTTCGCCCGAGAACCTGGCCCGCGTCGATGAGCTGGTGTTGCTGCGCGAAGGCACCCGGGCCACCTTGCACGCAGCCGGGTTCCCTTCCAGGTCCTGGGCCGCGGAAGACCTGATCAATTGGGTGTCCACCCTCCTGGACCCCCACCGTCAGGGTGGCGACATCCTGCCCCTGACCTACGACCCCGGGCGCGAGTTGCGCCACCAGATGCTCGACCCCGCCACCCGGCTGTCCATCCGGGCTGGCGGAATCGAAGTGGCCAACCCCTTCCAGGACCATCCCCAGGAGCTTCGCCTGATGTCGGTGCGCTCCTACCCGGCGCGCTACGCACTGTGGAACATGGGCAGCCTGATCGGTGACCTCTACCAGGGCACCTTGCAGTACCCCTGCCCCTTCCTGCTGACCTTGGGGGTGCACATGCCCGACGCCCAGGCCTCGCGCAACTGGGCCTACATGAAGTCCGCCCGGGCGACGACCAACGCCGGCAGCTACATGGCCCGCTTCCTGCCGGACATGCAGGAGCGCAAGGCCGACTGGGACATCGTCCTCAAAGCGCTGGACGACGGCCAGCAACTGGTGGATCTGCACCACCAGGTGGCGCTGTTCGCGCCACCCGCCCAGATGGCCCGGGCGGAGCAGGCAGCCAAGTCGATCTTTCGCTCGCGCGGCTTTGAGCTGTCCCGCGACACCCTGATGATGGGTCAGGCCCTGATGGGCTCGCTGCCCATGACGATGTCGGGGCCCTTCCACGGGGATCTGGCCCGCATGAAGCGGGTCAGCACCAAGACCTCGGCCAATGCCGTGCACCTGGCGCCGCTGATTGCCGAATGGCCGGGCACCGGCACTCCGGTGCTGATGCTGGCCGGCCGGCGCGGCCAATTGATGCCGCTGGACGTGTACGACAACCCGGCAGGCAACTACAACGTGGTCATTGCCGGCACTTCGGGTTCGGGCAAGTCGCTGCTGCTCAACGAGATCGCCGCCTCCTACCTGGGCTGCGGAGCCCGGGTGTGGATCATCGACGTGGGCCGCTCCTACGAAAAGGCCTGCCGCAACTTCGGCGGCAGCTTCATCGAGTTCACGGAAAGCGCCGCCCTGTCGCTGAACCCCTTCAGCTTCGTCGAGGACATCGACGAGGACATGGAGTTGCTGCAGCCGCTGCTGGCCCAGATGGTCTCGCCCCGGGAACCGCTCGACGGCTTCCGCTACTCGACCCTGGGTGCCGTCATCAAGAAAGTCTGGAAGCTCAAGGGCCGGGAGATGACCCTCACCGACATCCACGCGGTACTGGCAACGGGCCTCCTGGACGATGAGGAAAGCACCTCCCGTGAATCCAGCCCGGCCGAAGGCGACCGGCGACTGAAGGACCTGGCCGCCATGCTGCAGCCCTTCACGCGCGACGGCACCTACGGCCGCTACTTCGACGGCCCGGCCAACATCGATTTCTCAAGCGCCTTCATCGTGCTGGAACTGGAGGAACTCAAGGCCAAGAAGGACTTGCAGACCGTCGTGCTGCTGATCGTGATGTACCGCATCACCCGGGAGATGTACTTCTCACGCGACCGCAAGAAGATCGTGATCATTGACGAAGCCTGGGACCTGCTCTCCGGCGGTGCCACCGCCGAGTTCATCGAAGCCGGCTACCGGCGGGCCCGCAAGTACAAGGGCTCGTTCATGTCCGCCACCCAGGGCATCGACGACTACTACCGAAACCCCGCAGCCAAGGCGGCACTGGACAACTCCGACTGGATGTTCCTGCTGCGCCAGAAGCCCGAGTCCATCGAATCCATGGACAAGCTCGGGCAACTGACCATGGACGACGCCATGAAGCGGTTGCTGCAGTCGCTGCGTACCGAACACGGCGCGTACTCGGAAGTCTTCGTCCACTCGCCCGCAGGCACAGGGGTGGGGCGGCTCATCGTCGACCCCTACAGCCTGCTGCTGTTTTCCAGCCGAGCGGAGGACTTCAACGCCATCAACGCCCAGCGCGCCAAGGGGCTGTCTGTGTCCGAGGCGATCGACGCCGTGCTGCGGGAACGGGGGCAGGTGTGAGCCGGGCAGCGATCGCCGCAGTGCTCGCGGCAAGCGCCGCCGTGAGCCTGCTTGTCTCTGCCTGTGTTGCCTGGATGTTGCCGGCCGGAACGAGCGCCATCGCCACCGTGGACATCGCCTCGCTCTACCGCGCCAAGGAAGGCCAGGTGACCGTGCAACTGCTGCGCCGTGACGCCAGCGACACCGACCGCGCCGCCGCCCTGCGCGATGCCGCTGCCTTCGGCGAACAGCTCGACCGCCTGGTGGCGAGACTGCCGGCCGACTGTCGGTGCCTCGTCTTCACCCAGGGCGCGCTGATCGGGTCTGGTACCGGCAACCGCATCGCCGACCTCACACCACAACTTCGCCGGCAGCTCGGACTGGAGGAGGCGCGATGAGCCCGATCCCACCCACGCGAGCGCTGCGCCTCGGGCTGGCGCCGCGCACCCGCCTGGCAGCGACATGGACGCGCTTCGACGCCGCTCAGTTCCGCATCCGAGCCACAGCGCACCTGCGCCGCTGGGGCCTTGCCTACGCCGCCACTCTGGCAGGCGCGCTCTGGTTCCACAACCACTACGCGCTCGGCCTGAACGCCACCCATAGCCTGCCCGGAACGCTCTACCTGATAGAGCGCGGAGCGCTGCCGCAGCGCGGTGAGCATGTCGCCTTCCGCTGGGCGGGGGGTGGGCCCTACCCGGCCGGCGTCACCTTCATCAAGGTGCTGGCCGGACAACCCGGCGACACGGTGACTCGCAACGGCGCCACCTTCATCGTGGCCGGTACCGCGCTCGGCCAGGCCAAGCCGACCAGCCGTCGCGGCGACCCGCTCGAACCCGGCCCCACCGGCACCCTGCCCGAGGGTCGCTACTTCGTCTTCGCGCCGCACCCCGACAGCCTGGACTCGCGCTACGCGCTCACCGGCTGGATTGCACGCGAGCAGTTCATCGGACGGGCCCGTGCGATCTTCTGACCGGGCCCGCATCGCGGCGCTCCTGCTCGCCGTCGCAGGCATAGCCCTGAACCATTCGGCCCACGCCCAGCACCTGGGCGTGATCGGTCCCGTCTACCCAATCGCCGAGCCCAGCCTGCTCGCCCTCATCCAGTCCAAGCTGCGCGAGCTCGCCGCCAACGGTGGCCTGGAGCGCCTGCAGCGCGAAAGCCAGGCCCGCATCCGCCGCCAGATCGAGGAGCCCGCTCCGGTAGCGGGCATCACTCGCACGACGACCGCTCGGACCTTTCACTTCGACCCGAGCATCGAAGTGCCGTACCCGATCAGCGATACCGAGGGGCGCCTGATCGTGGCGCCGGGCACGCGAGTGAACCCGCTGGATGTGGTGTCGCTGTCGCGCCCGCTCTTTTTCTTCGACGCCCGCGATGCCGAGCAGGTCGAGCGTGCCCGCCGGGAGCTTGCCGAACAGCGCGGGCAGGTCAAGCTGATCCTCACCGGCGGCTCCTACCTGGACCTGATGCGCCGCTGGAAGCAGACGGTCTACTACGACCAGCAGGGCCTGCTCACCACCCGGCTGGGCATCCGCCAGGTGCCCGCCCGCGTCACCCAGGACGGCCGAAGGCTGCGCATCGATGAACTGCGCTGACCTCCGTGCCCGGCTGCTGGCCATGCTTCTGCTGGCCAGCATGCTGCTCACCCCCGCGCACGCCGCCGTACCCACCGGCGGCGCCACCTGTCACGGGCGCTTCGCCAACCCGATCACCGACATCTGCTGGAGCTGCCTTTTTCCGCTCACGATCGGCGGCATCGGCATCGTCTCCGACGGCCAGCCCGATATCGGCAACCCCTCCTCGCCAGTCTGCTTCTGCAACAACCCGCCCCGGCTGGGCATCTCCATCGGCTTCTGGGAGCCGGTACGGATGGTGGATGTCACCCGCACGCCCTTCTGCATGGTCGGGCTGGGTGGCCTGTCGCTGGACCCTGGAATTGGCGCCCCGCGCGGCGCGCAGGTCGGGCACGACTCGCAGACCCGCACCAGCTTCTACCAGGTGCACTGGTACGCCAACCCCATCCTCGCCTGGCTGGAAGTGCTGCTGGACTTCCCCTGCCTGGAGCAGGGCTCGCTCGATCTGTCCTACCTGACCGAGGTGGACCCGCTGTGGTCCGACGACGAGCTCTCGGCCATCCTCAACCCCGAGGCGGTGCTCTTCGCCAACCCGGTGGCCAAGGCCGCCTGCGCGGCCGACTGCGTGGCGGCGAGCGCGGGCTTTCCGGTGGCCAGCCTCTTCTGGTGCGCCGGCTGCCAGGGCTCGATCTACCCGATGACCGGCCACGTCACGACCCACATCGGCGGCGTGCAGGCCTCGGTGCTGCTCACCCAGCGCATGACCGCCAAGATGCACCGGCAGCTCACCACCTTCGCCACTGCCGGCTCGCGGGGCCTGTGCGGCGCCTACCCGCTGCCCATCTTCGACAAGACGCACTACAAGCTGCAGATGACCTACCCGGTGCCTGCCACCGCGAAGGTCGCCGGCCAGTGCTGCCAGCCCTACGGGCGCACCACCATGATCTGGGGCTCGGGCAAGTCCTTCCCGGTCAGCGGGGAAGACTTCAGCTACCAGATCTTCCGCAAGAGGAACTGCTGTGTCGGCGCCTGGTGATCCGCGGGCGCAGCGGCGCCCTATCGCGCCCATCCGGCAAGCCGCACGCCTCGCCGCGATGAGTCTCGCCGCATTGCTCGCGCCCGACGCCTTCGGCCAGGGACAGCCAACCGCTCTCCGCTGGCCAACGGCCCAGGAGATCGATCGCGCAAAAGTCGAGCGTCCGATCCCCGCACCGGAAGCCCCCATCCCGGCACCGCGCGCCCTGCCCCGCATCGGCCCAGGCTCTGGCGAGGGACCGGGCGCAGCCCAGCGCCCTCCCGCAAGCGGCGCCGGCATCGACATCGGCGCGCTGGCCCGTCAGGGCAACCAGATCAGCGGCGCCATGAGCCCCGGAGCCCTCCCAATGCAGGAGCCCGCGCTGCGCATCTTCGTCACCCTGGACATGCCCCTGGGCAGTCTGCGCCGCCTTGTCGACCAGGCCGAGCGGGCCGGCGCGGTGCTCGTGCTGCGCGGCCTGAAGAACCAGTCGATGCGCCAGACGGTCGCTTCCGTCAGCGACCTGCTCGGCGAACGCAAAGCCGGATGGGTGATCGACCCCGAGGCCTTCGAGCGGCACGGCGTCGAGGCCGCGCCCACCTTCCTGCTGACCATCGGCGAGGACGCCCCGCCCTGCAGCGCCACCACCTGCACCGTGCCGCGCCCCTTCGTGTCGGTGTCGGGCGATGTCAGCCTGGACTACGCGCTGGAGCACATGGTCCGCCGCCATCCCGGCGCCGGTGCGGTCGCAGGTCCCTACCTCTCTCGGCTGCGCTCCCGATGAAGAACCTGCAGCCAGCAGTGGCACAAGTAGCAGCACTAGCAGCCGCCGTCGTGCTGCTTTCCCTGTCCACGCCGCCCGCCCATGCGCAATCCTTGTCCGACGCCTTCAACCAGGGCGCAGCCATGGGGCGCTCCGGCAACGCCGCCGCCCGAACCCAGATCAACCCGACCACCGCTCAGGGCACGGTGCCCGGCTACACCACCAGTCCACCGCAGGCCTCTTACTTCGGCAGCGCCGGGCTGGGCTCGCAGGCCGGCGCCGCGACGAGCGCCTGCGCAGCGGCTGGCAACGGCAACACCAACGGCGCACAAGCCTGCAACGCGGTGAACTTCTCGCAGACCAACCCGACGCGCCGGCCCACCTTCAGCATCGCCCCGAACGATCCGCTGCTCACGCGCGCCCGCACCATCACCGCCGACCCGCAGAGCATTGCCGGCAACATCGCCGGCACCTACAGCGGATGCAGCGTGCAGACCACCACCACGCCGGACCGCTTCGAGACGGCGCTGTGCCACCAGTACCGCACCACCGAGACGCTCACGTGCGACAAGGTGCTCATCGTCACGCCGGTGCTCACGCCCGGCTGCAGCGACGGCGAGTTCCTCACCCGCGTCACCGCCGACCCCTGCCCGGCCTGCATCGACTACCTGGCCTTCGATTTCAGCTGCGCGGTGGACAGCTACCGCATGCACGCTTTCACCCTCAACAAGGGCAGCGGCGAGGTCTACATGGACCTCGGCAGCCAGAACGTGCCCGGCGCGCTCAACACACAGATCCCGAAGACGCCCGGCCCGAGCCGCATCGAAGGCTTCTACTGCTACCAGACCTTCTACAGCCAGTCGTGCAGCGGGGCGAACTGCAGCATCGGCGCCTGGTTCGCCAACCCCTGCCAGGGCACGAGCTTCCAGGGCGTGAGCACCTTCGCCATGCCCACCCGCGTGAGCTTCACCGACACCTGGGACAACCAGTGCAGCGCACTGGAGGCGCGCGCCCGATGAAGCTGCTTCGCCTCGCCCTCGCTGCCGTAGCAGCCCTAGCAGCAATAGCAACCTCGCCCGCCTTCGCCGCGGACTGCGTCAAGGAGGCCGAGGTCTGCGTGGAAGGCCCCGCCACACGCATCATCAGCGGGCACCCGGTCTACCGCGACTGCTGGCGGACGACCTCGTCCTACAGCTGCCTCTCCGCCCGCAGCAACGACGACTGCCAGCCGCTGCGCGACCGTGGCTGCAGCCAGGTCGGCTCCACCTGCGTGGAGACCACCCCACAGGGCCTGTGCACCGTGTTCGAGCAGTCCTGGCAGTGCAAGACCGCCAGCGGCACCAGCAGCACCGTCACGAACTGCGGCGACCGGCGCTTCTGCCTGAACGGCAACTGCTTCGACACGTCGCACACGCCCGACCCGGACTTCGCCCGCGCTGTCGCCGGCCTGGAGATCCAGCGCGAGGCCGGTCGCTACGTCGACCCCGACACGCTCGAAGTCTTCAAGGGCTTCGACAACCGCTGCCGCAAGAAGCTCTTCGGCCTGGTGAACTGCTGCAAGGGCGGCGGTGCCAGCGGCTCGCTCTTCAGCACGATGGCGCTGATCTCCGGTGCCGGTGGTCAAGCCATCGGCGCGGTGGGATCGAGCTACACCTACGACGCGCTCTTCGCGGCCGACGCGCCGGACATGGTGATCGCCGGCTTCGAAGCCCTCTTCGGAGCGGGCGGCGGCAGCTCGGCGCTGGCCGGGCTGATCGCGGGCGAACTGTCGGTGGGCTCGTTCATGACCTCACTGGTGCCCGGCCCGTGGACGATCGCCATGCTCGCCATCCAACTCTCGGGGCTGCTGTCCTGCGAGCAGGCCGAGCAGGTGCTGGCGATGAAGAACGACAACCGCCTGTGCCACAGCGTCGGCAGCTACTGCTCGCGCAAGGTGCCCATCCTCGGCACCTGCCTGGAGACCACCCAGAGCTACTGCTGCTTCAACTCGCGCCTGGCCCGGGTGCTCAACGAGCAGGGTCGCGCCCAGCTCGGCCGCAGCTGGGGCGGCGCGAAGAACCCCGACTGCGCGGGGTTCAGCCTCGCGCAACTGCAGACCCTCGATTTCTCGCGCATGGACCTCACCGAGTTCTACGCCGAGATCGCCCCGACGCTGCCCGACGTCGGTGCCCTGGCCAACAAGGCGCGCAACCGCGTGAATGGCGCCGTCGGGCCCTGAGGACACACGATGAGATTCCTCCCCACACTGGCCGTGACCGCTCTCTTGCCACTGGCCGTCTGCACCGCCCATGCGGCCGGCCCCTCCGAGACCACCCCGCGCCATGCCGTCACCGACCTCAAGCCCCTGTTCGCTCGCGCCGCCGCCGAGGGCAGCGCCCGCGGCACGCTCACCGGCCCCGGCGCGCAGGCCATCGCGCGCCGCTTCCAGACCGATGCCCCGATCGAGATCGATGTGCGCCGCATCCAGCGGTTGCCCCAATTAGGCTGCGGCCGGCTGGAGGTGACCACCCGGCAGCGCGACGTGACTCAGGCGGGCAAGCGCGGCGATCAGGAGATGGTCTACCAGCTCAGCTACTGCGCCGACGGCCGATTCCCGGAGGAACGGTGAGCGCGCTCCGATCAGCCCTCATCGCGCTGCTCACCGCCCTCCCCGCGATCGCAGCCCATGCCACTGAGCCACCAACGGCACAGCCAGCGGACATTGCTGAGACCGCCACCGTCTACTGGCAGCAGCACCGCGAAGGCTGGTTCTGGTACCGCGACCCGCCGCCCCCGGCAGCGCGCCCCGCCCCGAAGGCACCCGCCACCCCGGCCAGACCGCGCGAACTCGCCGACTTCGAGGCCATGCAGCAGCGGCTGGAGGCGCTCAAGCGAGTCGCGGTCATGAACCCCACCGACGACAACCTGATGGCCTACATGCGCTTCCAGCGGATGGTGATGGACCGCTCCCAGGTCTTCGCCGACCGCTGGCAACGCCTGGTCTGGCGCGAGCCCAGCCTCGACTACGCCTTCGAGGGCCGCCCCACCAACACCCTGGCCATCGCCGCCTTCGACGAGCGCCAGCGCGAGCGGGATACCGCAGCCGTGCGGCAACTGGCCGCCAGCCACGGCCTGGTCTTCGTCTTTCGCAGCGACTGCCCGTTCTGCCACCGCTTCGCGCCCGTCCTCAAGCGCTTCGCCCAGAGCCATGGCCTGACGGTGCTGGCCGTGAGCCTGGATGGGGGAAGCCTGCCGGAATACCCCGACGCCCGCCCCGACAACGGCATCGCCGCGCGCCTGAACGCCCGCGCCGTGCCGGCGCTGTACCTCACCCAGCCCAGCCGCCGCGAGTTCCGGCCGGTGGGCTTCGGGCTGATGTCGGACACCGACCTGCTGGAACGCATCGCCGCACTCGCCCGCGAAGCCGACCCAACCGGGCTCCCCAACGCATCGAGGACCACGCCATGACGCAAACCAGACGAGCCCTGGCAGCACTGCTGGCGACAAGCATCGCCATCGGCCCCGCCCCGGCCTTGCCCGCCGACCTGAACACCGAGATGCAAACGATGTTCAACGACCTGGGCGCCATCGGCAACGTCACCAGCCCTGGCGCCTTCCGGGGCCAGGCGATGAACCTCTACACCGGCGGCAGCCTGATGATGCGCGCTCCGGGGCGCAACTACCCGCTCGTCCAGGCCCAGCTGCCCAGCCTGAAGGCCGGCTGCGGTGGCATCGACATCTATGGCGGCGCCTTCTCCTTCATCAACAAGCAGCAGTTCGTGGCGCTGCTGCAGAACATCGGCTCCAACGCCGTGGGCTACGCCTTCAAGCTGGCCCTGCAGTCGATCTCGCCCGACATCGACAAGCTGCTCA
>Ga0315907_10004908_pt1 | contig 14802 bp, 12 predicted proteins | sample LakEriMetagenome_3_FD_203525 | JGI IMG/M metagenome (GOLD analysis project Ga0315907, IMG submission 203525) | Freshwater fungal communities from buoy surface, Lake Erie, Ohio, United States - Buoy 12 MA123 | ecosystem: Environmental > Aquatic > Freshwater > Lake > Lake biofilm | place: USA...
CTGTCTTGCGTAACACTGTCCGTCTGCGTACTGGTGTCACTGCGTCCACTCACAAGTTCCCCAAAATTGGTGCTGGTGTTGCACAAGTCCGAGTTCCTCAGACTGATGTAACTCCTTTGAATGTGTCTTACTCACAAGCCACAGTCACACTGACAGACTACATTGCTGCTGAATACAGCGATATCTTCAACCAATCCAAAGTAAACTTTGACGAGCGTCAAGAGTTGGTTCAGGTTGTCGGTAAAGCAATTGGTCGTAGATCTGACCAAATGATCATTGATGCGTTGGCTGGTTCAGGTACTTCCCTGACTGTTGCTACCAGCATTGGTGGCGCTGGCACAAACATGAACATGGCTAAGTTGCGTGAAGCTGCTCGTTTGCTCAATACTGCAAACGTACCCGCAGAAGACCGCTACATCCTGATTCACGCTTCCCAATTGTCCAGCTTGTTGTCTGAGACTGCTGTTACCAGCAGCGACTTCAACAGCGTCAAGGCATTGGTGCAAGGTGATATCACCAGCTTCATGGGCTTTAACTTCAACGTCATTGGCGACCGCTCAGAAGGTGGTTTGACTGGTGGTGGTTCAGGTGCAACCCGTGTGGTGTACGCTTATCACAAGATGGCTGTCGGCATGGCTGAGAGCATGGCAATCCGTTCTGAAATCAACTACATCCCCGAGAAAACCTCTTGGTTGGTGTCTTCGATGTTCAGTGCTGGCGCTACTGCTATCGATGCAGGCGGCATTGTTGCAATCACCTGCACTGAATAAGGAGTAACAATCATGGCTTTCTCAGCAACTGGCTTTAACGCCATCGGTGGTCAGTCTAAATCAGGCAATGCGCCTGCCATTTGGACTTATGCCAGCACTGACGCTCAATCAGTAATTCGTGCCTCTGGCTATTTCAACAGCGTTGCATCGTTGTTGAAAGTCGGTGACTTGATTTTCTGCTACAGCGCCACTGGTGGTACACCCGTAATGTCCACAGCTTATGTGAATTCAAATACTGGTTCAGTAGTTGACATCACTGACGGTGTGACAGTTACCGCAACCGATACTGATTAATCACAGTATCAAATGGATCGGCCTGCTACTGGACAACTGGTGGCAGGCCATTCTTACATCTGAGGTGACAAATGGCTGCTGGTGATACCGACATTCGTATTTGCTCTGATGCCTTGCTGATGCTGGGCGGCAAAGCAATCTCTTCTTTCAACGAAGGCACATCAGCATCAAACACTTGTGACCGCCTGTACCCTGGTGTCAAGTTCTCCACGTTACAGTCATACCCATGGTCTTTCAGCTTTAAGAAAGTCCAGCTTGCACAGACGATCAACACGCCTGTCAATCAATACCGATACGAATATCAACTGCCATCTGACCGACTTGGCGCAATCAGACGGGCATACAACAGTACAGCTATTGGCGCTGGAACATTCAATGATTGGGTGATCCAAGGCGATAAGCTTTTGACAAATGAAACAACTGTGGTCATTGATTACCAGTTTGCGCCCACAGAATCCGAAATGCCAGCGTACTTTGTGCAATTGCTCAAGTACATGATGGCATGGCATTTGGCAGATCCGATCACAGATCAGGTCAGCAAGACACAATACTGGCAACAAGTTGCTGTTGGCTCACCTGGTGAGAACAACCGTGGTGGCTACTTTCGCACAGCCATGGTGGTCGATGGACAAGGAAACACAACACAGTCATTTGAAGACTTCAGCCTTATTGAAGTGAGAAACTAATGGTTCGACTTGTTGCCATTCAAACCAACTTTTCGAGCGGGGAGTTAGACCCTTTGCTCAGGGCTAGGGTTGAGCTTGAGCAATACAAGAATGGCGCTGAGACACTGACCAATGTATTGGTTCAGCCACAAGGCGGTGTACGCAGGCGTGGTGGGCTTAAACACTTGATGGAGATACCCAGCGCAGCAAGTCCACAAAATGGCACTCGTAGCGTTGCATTTGAGTTCTCTGTAGACGACAGTTATATGCTGATCTTTGTGAATCAGCGGATGTATGTATTCAAAGACAGAACATTGATCACAAATATCAATGGTTCAGGCAATCCATATCTGGCAGTGACTGCTGTCACAAGCTCAATTCTGTCCACCATGTGTTGGACTCAATCTGCTGATACGCTGATCATCACCCATAAAGATATCAATCCGATCAAGATTGTGCGTGGTGGTACTGATGCCACATGGACTGTCAGCAATATCAGTTTTATTGGCATACCCAAATACGCATTCACCATTGCGTACAGCAACCCAGCAGGCACATTGACACCAAGTGCAACATCTGGAGCCATCACACTGACTGCATCGTCTGCGGTCTTTTCTGCTGGTAGTGTTGGTCAGTATGTAAATGCGACTCCACAAGGCAGAGCTAGGATCGTTGCATACACCAGTACCACTGTGGTTAGTGCTGTGACTGAGATCCCATTTTTCAATACTTCAGCTATTGCAACTGGATCATGGGAATATGAGTCTGGCTATGAAGATGTGTGGAGTTCAACCAAAGGTTGGCCTCGTACTTGTACCTTCCATGAAGGTCGTCTGTACTTTGGTGGCAGTAAGTCTCGCCCATCAACTGTGTGGGGAAGTAAGGTTGCCCAGTTCTTTGATTTCAATCCTGATCAAGTCTATGACGATGATGCGATTGAGGCAACGCTAGACACCAACAGCTTGAACACAATTACCGACATTATCAGTGGTCGTGACCTGCAAGTGTTTACGACTGGTGGCGAGTTCTATGTACCGCAGTCTGGTCTTGATCCAATCACGCCAACCAACTTCTTTGTGAAAACAGTCAGCCGCAATGGTTCCCGTGAAGGTATGCGTGTGCAGACATTGCAGTCTGGAACCATCTATGTCCAGCGCCAAGGCAAAGCACTCAATGAGTTCTTGTACAGCGATGCAACTTTGTCTTATGTCAGTACATCAATCAGCTTGTTGTCCAGCCATTTGATCAACAATCCACTTGAATTGGCGTTAAGAAAAGCTACCAGTACAGAAGAGACAGATGCATTGCTGATGCTCAATGGAGACGGCACGATTGCCAACTACTCCATCTTGCGCCAGCAAAATGTGGTTGCTCCAAGCAAACTCACAACTGATGGATTGTTCAAAGACGTTGGCGTTGACATTGAAGACATTTATGTTGTGGTCAAGCGTACATTTAACAGTGTGGACAAATACTTTGTTGAGGTGTTTGACACAACCACATTCACAGATTGCTGCTTTACTGGCGGTGTTGCCACAACCATTTCTAGCCTACCGCACATTGGCAAGACACTGAATGTGATTGCTGATGGCAGTGTGCTGTCTGATGAAGTTGTCAGCGGTGGTGGATCTATCACAATGGATCGTGCCAGTACAACCAGTTATGAAGTTGGATTGCCATTCACAGTGACCATCAAGACTTTGCCTATTGAACCACGGATGTCTGTTGGTGTGCGTATTGGCTTTGTCAAACGCATTATTGAAGTCAATGCTTTGTTGTATGAGACACAGCATTTGCTGGTCAACGATAACCTTGTGCCGATCAGATCGTTTGACACTGTTGGCATATTGGATGAAGCAATCCCAGAATTCACTGGAACAAAAACTGTTGGAGGAATCGCTGGGTACTCTGATGATGCTCAAATTACAATCAGTCAAAATCTTCCGTTGAAGTTAACGCTTCTGGGTCTTGACTACAAACTATCTGTGTACGGAGGCACATAAATGGCACAAATCGCAATGTTGGCCTTTGCTGCTGTAAGTGCATTGTCTTCTATCAGACAAGGTGAGCAACAAGCCGAAAGATTCAGATTTGAAGCACAGCAGGCTGAACTGCAAGGTCGTCAGAATGCGCTGAACTACAACCGCCAAGCTTTGGCTGTTTTTGAGCGCCAGCAAAAAATAAGTGGATCTATCCGAGCAAGAGCAGCCGCTGGCGGCATTGACCCACTGACAGGAAGCCCACTGTCTATTGACCAATCAAATGCCCAACGTGCTGGCTATGAGATGCAGATTGCCCGTGAGAATGCTGAGTTAGCGGCTGCTGGTGGTCTGGCTCAATCGCAACAACTGTATGGTGCGGCTACTGTTGCAGAGGCTGCTGGCATAACAGGCGCAATTGGCAAAGTTGGAATGGCGTATGCCATGTATGGTCAATCTGCAACTCCACCTGCTCAGTCAACACCAGTTACTCCATATTCTAGACCTGTCACAACAAATCTTCCATCGTATTCTATGCCAATAAATTTGAATGGAAGGGAATACTGACATGGCTGAATTACCTCGTTACGAAAATCTAGGTGTTCAGTATGCTGATCTGCCAAAGATATCCACAGCTATGCAGCAAATTAAAGCTCAGGGATATGCTGGCGTTGAGCAATCATTAGATCGAATGACCAACTTCTTTCAAGAGAAGGCGGTCACTGAAGCTCAAAAGAAAGCATTGAAATATGCTATTGAATTACCTCCAACACCAGAGCAATTGCTTGAAGCCAAGAAGACTGGTCAGATGCCAGTCATTAAAGGTGCTGGCAGTGTGTTTACAGAAACATACAACAAAGCAACCGCACACATCTTAGGCAATCAACTACAGACTGAATTTCAAAACAGGACTGCTGCAAGATTAAATGCAATGGAGCGTGGCGCTGTTCTTGATGTCACCACACTTCAACGTGATTTGCGTGATGACATTGATGGCACTATATCTGTCCTGACTGCGATTGATCCAGAGACATCTATCAAGTTCCGTGCATCTATGGCTACCATTGGTCATGGCGTATACAAGCAAGCATTGGTAATCGATGAAAAGAATCGCCAATTGAGTTATGCCGCTGATCAAGAGGCTGCTCTTATGAGCATCAAACCTGTGGTTGAAAATGTCATTAAGTCATATGCTGACATTGGAATGGATCCAGCAGAGCTTGAAAATATTTTGCAAAATGTGATACAGCCTTTTACAAACAAGACAAGCATTACATTGTCTGGTAGTGAAAAATACGCTATTGAGGCATACAAGATTGTGCAAGAAGCTAAGGTTGGCGCTGTACTGACAAAGCTGTCAGATCCGATATTTGCACCTTCTGTTGGTGTTGCCGCTCAAAAATTAATGAATGGTGATGTTGGTGAATTGACTGGTTTATATAACAGACTGGATAAAGAAACCAAAAACAAAATCAGATCTGCACATATGAAATTAGTCAGTGATGCCAAACAATTCACTGATATTGAAGATGAAAAACGTAAGGCTGAAAACAAAATCAAGGGCAATGAGTTGACTATTGAATTCTTGCGCCCTGATACAAAGCCTGCTCGTAAGCAAGAAATTTTGACCGAGATGATTCGTTTAGATGAAATGAATTTGACCACCGCTATGGAATTGATGAAGCCAAAAGAAGTTGAACCAAATCCAGTGCTGACAATGAATCTTTATGAAAACATCAAGAATGGTCGGATAAAGAGCATCAAAGAACTTGTGCCATATTCATCCAAAATGAGTCGTGCTGAATTTGAATCACTTGGCAGATCATTGGTTGACAATCAGGCCAAGATTGCTTTGGAAAGAATTGATCGTGAAGCTGGCATTGTCAGTCCATTCATTGATCCTGGCGCTGAAAAACTCAAGAAGAAAATTGATCTTACCGAAAGATATTACCAAGAACTGCAAAAACAAGTGGTTGGTGAAAAAGGTGTAAAGCGTTATTTGACACCAGAAGAGGCTTTGAATAATGCATTAAAAGGATATGGTGGCGATAAGATCGTCATAGACAAAGAGACAAAGCGCAAACAAGCTCAAGAGAAGATAGACAATTTCTTCAGCAAAAAGCCAGATGTCAAAAAGCCAAACACGCCACTTGATCAGACTGATTTTTCCAAAGTGCCTGGCTTGTCTTCAGATGAAGTGACTCGTCTGAACAAAGCCAAGAAAGATTATCAGGACAACCTATGAGTCTAGAACGAGAACTTCGCAAAGACTGGGATAGTGTGTTCTACCCAGCACCTGATCCTATTGTGGAGCCAGCGCCAGTCCAAGCGCCTGGCACAAGCCAGCTTGGTGACATTCTGGTGGCTGAGGCTGGATCTAGGGGCTTGCCTGAGTCTGCCTATTCTGGTCAGGTTCAGGCTGAGATGAAATCTTTTGATCCAACCATGCGCCAGCAAGCTGCTGACAAGCTTCAGGCTGTATTGGAAAGTCTTGGCGTAGATCGTTACAAAGCCCGTCAGAACGCACAATCTTTTATTGGTGGGCCAAGCAGTAATCTGCCAGCAACTATGGGGCTTGTAGACGCTTTGGCGATGCTGCCTGGTATTGGTACAGCAATTGGTACTGCCATGCTGCCCATGTACACTGAGGAAGGCGCTTTGGCAATTGCTGAAGGTATTAAATCTGCCGAGCAAGGCGATCTAGTATCTGCTGGAATTGAGACTACTGTTGGTGCATTGAATGTATTACCAGGCGCACAGGCGGCAAAAGAAGTTGGTAAGACTGTTGTCAAGAAAGCCAAGTCATTGGTTAAGGAAGCAAAATAATGGCGATCCAGCAACTTGATCTTAAACTTGATCAGATGAATGAAACCCTTGTTGACCAAGATCAGCGAGAAAAGCTTGCTTCTGCGCCAATGTCGGAAACAGCAACTGCTGACGCTATGGCTCCTATGCAAGCAGAAATGCAAGAAGAAGGCATTCAGGTTGCTGGCGGTGGTGGTTCGGTAATGCGTGAGGTATTGAAGAAGCTCAAGCCTGTCGAGATCCGCAAGCCACCAGTTGCACCACTGACACCAGAAGCCGCTACTGCCGCTGCGGTAGAAGACACTACCAAAGCCGCAATTAATGCTGGTGTAACTACCAGCAAGACAGAAGCCAAGATTGCTGCCAAGGTGCAAGCTAACGCCAAGCCAGCGATCACGCCAGAAGCTTTTGCCAGTCAACGTGCTGAAGTGCAAAAGATCCGTGCTGTCACAGATCCAGCCACAGAAGTACCGCCAGCAACAGTATTCAATCTGCCAAAGATGGAGACAACGGAAGACATCAAGTCAACCATTGAAACCATGAACAAGATGGCTGGCATCAAGACCCAGACAATCACATTTGATGATGTGCGTACAGCCGCTGAAGGTGCTGGCATTGGCCCAAAGTTTATTGATGACATCACCAGTGGCAAGCTGGAAGTCAGCCCAGAGAACACCTACAAAGCTTTGAACGCCATGGTTGCCAGTGCCAAGCACTTAGATGGACTGGCGGCAAAAGTGGCTGATGGATCTGCTACTCCAACCGAGTTGGCAGAGATGGCTCAAACCATTCACTTTCACAATCTGCTTCAGCAAAGCGTCAAAGGTTACCAGACCAATGTTGCTCAGTCTTTGGCAGTGATGCGTATGCCAAGAGATGGTGCTGTTGATATTTCAAGCATCATTGAGAACTTTGGCAATGAGACTGATATTGTGAAGTTTGCTCAAGCCTATCTGGATGTCAAGACTCCAGAGGGTAAAGCCAACATGATCAAAAGTATGGCTCAAGGTAATCCTTGGGAGAAGATGTACACAGTCTATGTCAACGGCATTTTGTCTCGACCAGGCACACATTTGAAGAATGCTTTGAGTAACACTGTATTCTTGCCATGGCGAATGACTGAACGTGCTGTTGCCGCAACGATTGGAACAGTGCGACAAGGCATTGGTCTTGGTGGTGACGATGCATACTCATTGCTGGAAGTGCCAACCATGCTGGCATCCACAACAACTGCTGTGCGTAATGGCTGGGAGTTGATGTCTCATGCATTTGTCAATGGTGTGCCAAAAGGCTGGAATGACCCAACCAAGATTGCCAGACAACAATCCCGCTTAGAGTTGTTTAATGCCAAAGCAGATGGATCTTTGTTGTCGGCTGGCATTAGGTCACTCAATTATGTAACCACATTGCCTGGTCGTGCATTGATGACATCAGATGAATTCTTTAAGGGTGTCAACTACACCTATGAGTTGTCTGCTGAAGCCTCACGACTTGGCATCAATACATATAACGATGCGCTAAAAAGCGGCTCATCTGTTGCTGATGCGCTCAAAGCCAAGTCTGATGCCATTGATAGATTCTTACTGGAGCCACCAGATTACATTGTGGGTTTGGCAGAGACTGGGACATTTACTCAAAGGCTTGAAGGTACTGCTGGGAAAATACAGTCTGCATTGACACCAAATACAGCAACTGGATTTGCCTTGCGTACTCAACTGCCATTTATTGCAACACCAGTCAATGTGATGGGTGAAGCAGTAGCTCGTACACCATTGGCTCCATTTACCAGTTCTTTCTGGTCTGCCATGAAACAAGGCGGCAAAGAAGCAGATATGGCAATGACCAAGGTTGGTCTTGGTGGTGCAGCCATATATGGATTCAGCCAAATGGCTACCAATGGAACGATTACAGGATCTGGCCCTGGTGATAAAGGCACACGCCAAGCGATGGAGCGCCAAGGCTGGCAACCATACAGCTTTGTGTTTGACATCAGTAACCTGACAGAAGATGTGCGTCAAGACTTTTCGCAGTTCCCTGGCATGGTCAGATTTGGTTCTGGTGATTACGCAGGTAAGGTCTACTTGAGTTACCAAGGCATGGAGCCTATTGGAGCTTTGATGGGTATGTCTGCTGACTATGTGGACTATGCTCGGTATGAGGAAGACGACAGTCGTGTTAATGCGCTGGCTGGCGGTATTGTGTTTGGTGTTGCCAACTATATGTTGGAGCATCCAATGCTGACTGGTGTGAGCAATATCACCTCATTGCTTGGCGGCAGTGTTCCAAACAGCAGACAACACATGGTTGAGATGTTGAATGGTATTGCTCGGATTGGTACAACAACTGCCATCAAATCTGTTGAGCCACTGTCTGGAATTATTACCAGCACCAAAGAAAAGATTGATCCATTGCGTAGAGACTACCAAGCAGATCCTAATTTGCCTGCTGGCCTCAAAGGCTTGATGGATGCTGTAAACAAGTGGAAATCTGAGACACCTGGCTTATCTGAGAATCTGCCACCCATGCTTAACATCTGGGGCGAGACAGTACCGCATGAGTACACATGGTCACCATTGCGGATGAAAGAAGGCAAGATGTCTGAGACTGATCAGGCGTTGATCCAGTTGAATGCCAACATTAGTATGCCTACTAGACAAGTCAACATGGTAGATCCAAAAACTGGAATCTCTTCAAGCACCAAGTTGACATCTGAAGAATATAACGAAGTGATTCGTATTGCGAATGACAAACTCAAATTGGAAGATCAGGTTAAAGCGGTTGTGCAAATGATTAAAGAAGACGACAATAAACAGCCATTAATCAGGTATCAGAACATGATCAGCAAAACATTCAGTGATGTGTTTGAAATCTCCAAAAAGTTTTTATTGGAAGAAAGCATTTATGGTGATGACATTAAGGAACGCATTGCCGACAAAGCTGAAAGACTCAATGAATTTGGCAAAGGAGCTAAATAATGGCATACCCGATATCTGATGTAACAAGGCGTGTTGTATACACTGGCTCTGCTGGAGTAGGGCCATACAGCTTCAGCTTTGAGATTCTCACAAATACTGACATTGCGGTATATAAAGACACCACACTACTGACGCTGACCACTGACTACACTGTGACGATCAATGCCAATGGCACTGGTTCAGTGACACTTGTGGTTGCGGCAACAGCAGGTAACAACATCACTCTGGTTGGCGACCGAGCAATTGCAAGGGCAACAGACTTTGTAACTGGTGGTGATTTGTTTGCCAACTCGCTCAATGATGAGTTTGACAGCTTGGTCATTTTTAGCCAGCAGACTGATGAAAAAGCAGAGCGTGGACTGAAAGCTCCTGTAACTGATCCAACAGACATCAACATGGTTTTGCCAAGCAAGACCAGTCGTGCAAGCAAGTACTTGGCGTTTGATGTTAATGGCAATCCTGTGGCTACTGCTGGTACTTCTGAGTCTCCATCATTAGGCACAATGTCATCACAGAACGCAAATGCTGTTGCAATCAGTGGTGGCAGTATTGCTGGCATTACAGACCTTGCTGTTGCTGATGGTGGTACTGGTGCATCAACTGCTGCTGGGGCAAGAACAAATCTTGGTCTTGCAATTGGAACTGATGTTCAGGCATATGATGCAAATTATGCAAAAACAAATACTGCTCAATCTTTTACAGCAGCACAACGTGGATCCATTACAGCATTAACTGATGGCGCAACCATTACTGCTGACTTTGCTGTGGCAAACAACTTCAGTGTGACGCTGGGTGGCAATCGGACATTGGCTAATCCAACCAATCAAACTGCTGGTCAGTCTGGTGCGGTTGTGGTGACACAAGATGGCACTGGATCACGCACATTGGCTTATGGAAGCAATTGGAAGTTTGCTGGCGGTACTGCTCCGACATTGACAACTACGGCAAATGCTGTTGATGTAATTGCTTATTATGTTGAAAGTGCAAGTCGTATTACTGCACGTTTGATTGCGGATGTGAAATGAGCATCATCAACGCCCACCCCCTACTGGCTGCCGCTGGTGCTGATGGCTATCAAATCAGCCGCAGTGTGCGTCTGCGTTCAAGTGCAAGTGCTTATTTGAATCGGACTCCTGCCGTTGGAAACAGACAAATATTTACTTGGAGTGGGTGGCTTAAGAAAAGTACAAACGCCTCTCTTGAAAACCTGTTGGGTACGCCATATAACACTGCATCTACTAACGCTACCTTACTCCGCATAGGCAACGATTCAGTGAATTTTGCTACATGGGATGGCGGTGTACAAACAGGACTTGTTAGCTCTGCAAATCTGCTTAGAGACCCATCTGCTTGGTACCACATTGTCTATAAGGTAGACACAACACAAGCAACCGCTGCTAACAGAGTTCGCATTTATGTAAATGGAGTTGAGGTTTCTTACTCAACTGCCTCCTACCCAGCGCAAAACTACAATACTTACATTAATAGTGCAATAGCACATTATTCTGGGGTACTGTGGTTTAGTACTGGTGGCGCTTTCTCTGCGGCTCAACCAATGGACGGCTACCTCACCGAAATCAATTTCATTGACGGACAGGCGTTAACGCCTTCTAGTTTCGGAGAAACTAACGCAGTCACAGGTGTATGGCAACCTAAACGCTATGCTGGTACATACGGCACAAATGGCTTCTATTTACCTTTTTCTGATAACTCTGGTGCGGATAGTTTTGGTATTGGTGCAGATAAATCAGCAGATGCATTAAATCGTGTTGAACTTGGCAATACTAGTGTGGGTTATACCATATTAGGAACCATGACATTTGCATCTGCTGGTGCAGCCCAAGTACACTTACGAGACAACAATTCATCAACAGCAGCAGCAGACCCTGGTGGTTTAACTACAAATACAGCATTAGGATATGATTTTGGTAGAGCTATTAAAATAAGAAGAATTGCAACACTTACCGCTGCTGCTAATGGTACAGGTGCAACAAGTATATTCAATATTCAATACTCTGACGATAATGTCACATGGACAACAGTAACAGGGTCAGCTACTACACATACATTTTCAGCAGGGCTTGCACAAAGCAATACTACTGATATAGATGACAATGGTTCGCACCGATATTGGAGATTAAGATATTTGTCTGGTACTACAGCTGGTAATTTTTGGATTGCCACATTAGATATGTATGTTAACAATATTGGGCCTAATAGTTGGTTTCCAGTTAATGTATCTACAACTGCTGGCACAACCTACGATTCCATGCTGGACGTGCCTACGCCTTATGCTGATGGTGATAAAGGGCGGGGGAACTATTGCGTGTTGAATCCGTTGCAAGATAGTGCAACGCTGGCGAATGGAAACCTTGACGCTACCTCGCTCTCTAGTTACTCAGGCCGCAAGGCAACCATGCAACTCCCGACAACGGGAAAATGGTATTGGGAGACTACTGTTTCCAACACAAGCACAACGGCTGGAAACTGGTTTATTTTTGGCATGGTTACAAATTCTTTTGCGCTGACCTCTGCGGCTGTTGGGGCTGCTAATGCAATTTCTTTTGGTGACAGGAACGATTCTGTATCTGGTGTGTTTAATGAAACAACAACAGTGTTCTCGTCTGCATCGATAAACTTTGCGACCAATGACATATTGCAATGTGCTTATGACGCAGATAGTGGCAAGTTTTGGTTTGGAAAAAATAATTCTTGGTATGACTCATCTGGAACCACCACAGGCAATCCAGCAACAGGGTCTAACCAAACGCTAACGGCCTCCGCAAAAGAGTGGTTTCCGTTCTTCCAAGGCAATAACACTTCGTCTGTGGCTAATCTGAATTTTGGTCAACGCCCATTCAGCTACACACCACCCACAGGTTTCAAAGCACTGAACACGCAAAATCTGCCTACGCCTACGATTAGCAATGGTGCTAATTACATGGCGGCTACGACTTACACGGGTACAAACACTACACTAGCTGTTAGCAATGCTGTTAATGGTATTTCATTTCAACCTGACTTGGTTTGGATTAAAAATAGAAGCGGTACTCAAAACCACTATCTACAAAACTCTGTTGTTGGAGCAACAAGTTATCTTGTTAGCAACAACACAGGTGCAGAAAACCAATATAGCGGATCGGGGGTTAGTGCGGTCACAGCGTTTACCTCATCTGGATTTAGCCTTGGCACTGACGCTATTGGCATGGCAAACAGCAACTCGCAAACCTATGTCGGCTGGCAATGGAACGCTGGCGGCTCAACTGTAACCAACACCAGCGGGACAATCTCATCACAAGTAAGAGCAAATGCAACTGCTGGCTTTAGCGTGGTGACATTTACTTCAACTGGTTCTTCAGGTGCTGTAACTGTTGGGCATGGTCTTGGTGTTGCCCCAGCAATGGTAATTACCAAAGAGCGTGGTGCGGTTGGTTCATGGGGTGTTTATCACACAGGATTAACAACACCCGCATCACAGTATTTGAATTTACAAACAACTGGTGCGGCAACTACCAACACATCCTATTGGGGAAATACTAATCCAACATCTACTGTTGTCACTTTGGGCAACGGAACAATGATGGCTCTTAATACAACAATGGTTATGTACTGCTTTGCCGCAGTAGCTGGATACTCTGCATTTGGTAAATACACAGGCAATAGTTCTGCTGATGGGCCTTTTGTGTATCTTGGATTCAAACCAAGATATTTACTTATTAAATCATCAGTAGTTGCTGGTGGAACATGGGTGGTGTTTGATTCAGCAAGAAGTACATACAATGTAACAGGTGAAAAATTAGCACCAAATACCGCTGATTCAGAAAACAGCGGGGCTACGGGTATTGCTGGTGGCGTTGATTTTCTTTCAAACGGATTTAAGATTCGATTAAGTTGGGGTGACATAAACACCTCAAACACCCTAATCTATGCCGCCTTTGCCGAAGTGCCGTTTAAATCGGCTCTCGGGCGTTGAGGAATACTATGCCACAAGGACGCTTTCATCAAGACCAATCAGGCACAAAGATAGCGATGCTTACGCTATTGGAAAAAACTGAATCACGCACAGGAAACGGCAGTTTTAAATATCGAGTTATGTGCGATTGTGGAACTGAAAAAATTGTAGGGTTTAGCCAAATGGCAACAGGCAGAACTCAATCCTGCGGTTGTTTGCAATTGCGTAAAGGTAAAGATGCTCCAGCATATAAACATGGTCGTAGCCAAACAAAAGAATATGACCTTGAACTGCACATGAAACGCAGTTACGGAATGGGCTTTAAAGAATACGAGGAAATGTTATTTGCTCAAGATGGCAAGTGCGCTATTTGTAAAGCAGAGCCACCCAAAGACCAGCACAAAACTAGATTAAACATAGACCATTGCCATACAACAGGCAAGGTTCGTGGATTGCTTTGTGACTGCTGTAATCGTGCTTTAGGCTTGATGCGAGACAATACAGAATTATTGGAAAAAGCTATCAAATACTTAAACAAAAATTCACTTGCGAGGTAACTCATGTTTTTACTCAATGGCTCACCACTCCCACTTGACACACCATTCACCATTGATGGCACAAGCTATCCAGCAAACTGGCTACGCTTGACAAGCATTGCAGAGAAGAATGCTGTTGGCATCACAGAGGTGGCAGATGTGACTACCACATACGATGACAGATTTTACTGGGGCGTAGACAACCCCAAACTGTTGAATGACAGAGAAGAATCTGACGAGGATGGCAACCCCATGTATGTGCAAGTCTATGACTCTGCCACACAAGCAATGGTTGATTCATCTGAACGACTTGTCACCAAAGGACTAAAGTCACAGTGGATTGCACAGGTCAAAGACACCGCCAACAAATTGCTGGCTCAGTCTGATTGGATGGTGATTCGCAAGGTTGAGCGTAGCGTGGACATACCCGCTGATACTGTGACATACAGGGCGGCAGTGATTGCTGAATGCACAAGGCTTGTGACTGCCATCCAAGGCTGTGCTGATGTACCTGCTTTGATTGATGTGGTAACCGCACAAGGATGGCCTGTAAATGTCTGATCTTGAAAAGAACTTTGCTGTGCATGAAGCAATCTGCGCTCAGAGATATGAGAGCATAGACAAGTCTTTGCGTGAGGGTGATAGGCGCATGACTAAGATTGAATATCTTATCTATGCTGTCATGCTGTGTGTGCTGTTTGGCCCAGGCGTTGCTGGTGAATTCGTTAAGAAGCTTTTAGGGTTGTAACAATGTGGATCCTATATCCTTGCTATTCGCTGCCAATGCTTGTGTGGCAGCAATTAAAGAAGGATGTGAACTTTATAA
>Ga0315907_10004911_pt1 | contig 14801 bp, 13 predicted proteins | sample LakEriMetagenome_3_FD_203525 | JGI IMG/M metagenome (GOLD analysis project Ga0315907, IMG submission 203525) | Freshwater fungal communities from buoy surface, Lake Erie, Ohio, United States - Buoy 12 MA123 | ecosystem: Environmental > Aquatic > Freshwater > Lake > Lake biofilm | place: USA...
CTTTCTCTTTCTCTCCCCAATGCAGCACCTCAGAAACGGGAATATCATAAGGGCCATGTGTGCTGAGTGTAAACATGGATGCAAAAAACGGTTGTTTTTGATTTCGCAATTCTATGAGTTGTCGATCAAACAAATCGCCATCATGAACTCCCAAACGTCCCCGATAAACAGATGATTCAAAATCCTTTTCTTCTAGAATTTTATCAAACCCGTTGTAATACATGTACGAGCGTATATTGCCGTAGCTGAGTTGCCCCCCAAACATAAAAGAAGTGAAATACCCGTTTTTTTTGAATTCCGAGTTAATGCAAGGAAGGTGATTGTATTTATTTGGAACGGTAACAATTGATGATCGAGGTTGCGCTGGAAATGCAGAAAAAATAGCTCCCATTCCTTGGTCGCTTAGGTTCCCTGATGCATAACAGTTTTCGTATGAAATTCCCTGTTTAATAAATTCACTAAAGTGTGGTGCAACATCGGTATATCCTCCCAAGCCTCCAACCACATCGGCCGCCCATCCTTCAAAAACTACCAAAACAACATTGGGACGGGTTGTGTTTAGGAAATATGTTGTAGAATCTTTTGGGATTTGATAAAGCGAATCAACAATGTGTTTTGCCGTTTCGGGTTTCTCGAATGTATAGGGTTCAAACGCCTCTAAATTCTGAATGACATTACTCATTAAATGAAACACCGAATTGGCCGATGCGGCATTGAGAATGTTGTAATGGGAGAAATAGGCATCGCTTACCTGAATGGGAATCGGGTAAAAGCCACCGCGCATGCCAGTTCCTAATGCGCAAAAAGCGAGCGCAGAAAAAGCAAAAGTTCTTTTTACGTTATGTTGATGCGGAATTGACACGCCAATTCTTTTCCGATATAACCAGAAAAAAAGGAGCGTCATGATAATGGTGCCAAAGAAGATCGTAATTAACTGGAACCAACTTGCAGTGTGGAGAACTTCGGAAGGTTGCTGAAGAAACCAAAGCGCTTTGTAGGTGAATTTATGCGCCCATTCGTCATAGAGCGGAAGTTCAGTAAGAATGAGAATACTAATTAGAAAAAGGATAATGAACGTGTATATTTCATTAATCTTCAGGAATAGAGCTTTGTTCGAAAAGCCATAAAGGATGATTAAAAATAAAGGGAACGCAAGTATATATGAAGCTACTGATGTATCTACATACAATGCATTCGAAAAGGTACGCAGGATTTCGAACCAGGGAGCTGCTCCAACTTCTTCTTGGTTATAGACTAAGAAGATTAAGCGACAGGCGGCAAAAAAAAACATCCAAAAGCAGTAGTTCCGAAGAAGCAGAATACTAAGCTGCCAGTTGTTTTTTTTGAATGAAAGCATCAAGATTTTGGAAATGAACTATGAAATGACATTGCTTATTTCCCTTTTTTCTTCACTTCCTCTACGTACTTTCCGCTTAGAATGTCTTTGTAGAAGGTTTTGTCTTTGAGAATTTCAACGGCTTTTTTCAATTCTGCGTCATATCCAAACGACGATTCAATGCGTCCTTTTTGGAAATAATACCTGCTGGCAATTTCATCCAAAAGCAATTCGCTGAGTTGGTCCTTCGATTTATCGATATCGGCTTTCTTATCGTGTTCAATTTTTTGCTTTAACTGCTCGAATTCCGATTTCGCCGCATCGAAATATTTTTCACGTTCCGCAACTTTTTGCCACTCGGTAAGTAGCTCCTCACTTTCGGTTTTGTAACTGTATTCTTTGGTTGCAATAAACTCGCTGAATTCATTGAAGAGTTCGGGTGTGATGGTAAATGATTTAGCCGCAGTTATTTCCGGATGTTTCATTCGATAGCGCGTAGCAAAATCGAAGATGATATTATTGCTCATGACACTTCTCGAAATGGGCGTGTATTCTTTAACGGATAAACTCACATCGGGAATTACCCCTCCACCATCGTATACTTTTCTACCTGCTCGGGTCGAAAATTCTTTAATCATGGAATCGGGAACGGTTCCCACACTTCCATCTTCGTTACGATGCGAGTAATCTTTTGCTTGAATGCATCGTCCACTTGGGATATAGTACTTGGAAGTCGTAATTTTCAATTGTGTATTGTACGACAATGGACGCGATGTTTGTACCAATCCTTTTCCAAAACTACGTTGACCGATAACCACACCGCGATCCAAATCCTGTATGGAGCCACTTACAATTTCGGAGGCGGAGGCAGATGAACGATTGACCAAAACCGCTAAAGGAATGGTCAGATCGACCGGTGAATTCAATGATTTATAGGTTTTATCCCAATCTTTCACTTTGCCTTTTGTGCTTACAATGTCGATGTTCTTTTCAACAAATACGTTCACAATATTAATCGCTTCACGAAGCAAACCGCCAGGGTTTCCGCGTAAATCCAAAACAACGCCCTCGAGTGCAGGATTTTCTTTGAGTTTTGTAAGAGCGTCTTTCACTTCACGACCTGCGTCTTGCGTAAAACCGGTTAGTTTGATGTATCCAATTTTATCGTCAATCATGCCGTAATAGGGTACATTGTTTACTTTAATTTCTTCTCGGACAATTGTTTTCTCAATCGGTTTTTCTTCACCTTCACGTTTAATTAAAAGCTTTACGGGAGTATTGGGTTGACCTTTCAGAACCTTAACTACATCGGAGGTGTTTTTTCCTTTGGTGCTTTTTCCTTCTATTTCTATAATCACATCACCCGCTCTTAAATCGGCTTTTGCTGCAGGTGCATCTTCGTATGGTTCTGCAATGACAATCAAATCATCTTTGGTTCGAATCAATGCACCAATTCCACCGTATTGCCCGGTAGTCATGAATCGTGCATCTTCGATATCGTCTTCGGGAATGTAATTCGTATACGGATCGAGCGATTCAAGCATGGCATCGATGCCGGTTTTAATTAGTTGCCCAGGTTGAATTTCATCCACATAATAAAGGTTCACCTCCCGAAATAAGGTAGCAAAAATGTCGAGGTTTTTGGAAATCTCGAAATAGTCGTCTTTGAAACTCTGCGAAACCAATGCAAGACCACTGATAAAGACAACAGCAACTGCAAATCGGATTTTATTGGATGTTTTTTGGAAGATATTCATAGTCTAATTTTATTCAAGGTACCGGATCTTCGCCATGTCCTCCCCAGGGATTGCATCGCATGATTCGTTTTATTGTTAATACACTGCCTTTAAAAGCACCATGCTTTCTCAGAGCAGCTATTCCGTATGCAGAACACGTAGGTGTATAGCGGCAAGCACTTGGCAATATAGGTGAAATAACCAACTGATAAAACCGGATAATAGCAATAAACAGGTTAGTTAATGGGTTTGCCATGTGTGGCTGTTAAACGATTCAAAATTAGAATTATTTTCTCCTTTAATGCTTCTGTATTTGTTTCAATGCTCCCAGAATAAACAAGAAAAAGATCTATCTGTTTATTTTGTGCAAGCAGCTCCTCTATAAACGATTGTTTTACAGCTCTAAATGCTTCTCTGTTGCAGCGTTTGATTCGGTTTCGTTCGACTGCTTTTTTGGATATTTTTTTTGAAACGGATATACCAAATCGAATAGAAGGCAAGTCATCTTGGGCACGCGTTCGCCAAACGATTCTGTAAGGATCCAATTGAAAGCGTTTTCCTTTTGCAAAAACTTCTGCAACGGTTGTTCTTCCATGGAGCCGTTCCTCTTTGGGAAATGTATTCATGGAACGAAATTATCGCCCTTTGTTAGCCACTTTAAGATACTGCTCAATGGCCATTGTCATAGAAGGAGCCTGAGGCATTGGTGCGTTGATATCGAGAATTAATCCAGCTTCTCGAACAGCAGCGGCGGTAGTTGGACCAAATGCCGCAATGCGTGTTTCGTTTTGTTTAAAATCAGGGAAGTTTTGATAAAGTGACTTTATTCCCGAAGGAGAAAAGAAAACCAACATGTCGTATTTCACATCCGAAAGATCACTTAAATCGCTGCAAACAGTTCTGTAGATTACAGCTTTTGTGAAATCGATTTTTGCTTCTTCCAAAATCTCCGGGTATTCATCCTTGTGAATGTCAGAACAAAGGAGCAGGTATTTTTCGGCTTTATTTTTCTTGATAACATCCATGAGTTCAGTGAACTTTTGGTTGCCATAAAAAATCTTACGTTTCCGATATTGAACATACTTTTGCAAGTAGAATGCGGTAGATTCACTTATGCAAAAATATTTCATGGATTCTGGAACAGTAATCCTTAATTCGGTGCAGAGATTGAAGAAGTTGTCTACTGCATTTCTGCTGGTTAATATTACAGCACTATGATCAAGAATATTGATTCGTTCTTTTCTGAAATCTTTAGCTGAAACTCCTTCAACATGAATAAATGATCTAAAATCAATTTTCACGTTGCATTTTTTTGCAAGATCGAAGTAGGGAGATTTCTCAGTCTCAGGCTTTGGCTGAGTAACGAGAATTGTTCGCACTCGTTTTTCCCGCGAGTTTTCCGCTTGTTCCTCTAATGTAACCTTTGTGGTTGAGCTCATGCGTTTTCCTTAAATCAAATTTCTAACTGCTTTGATAATCAAAATCACAGGTAGAATTTCAAGGCTACAAAAGTATAAAAACAAATGGAATTTCGAAAGGTTGCTATTTCGTATGCCAGAAATCCATCCAATTATCAAACTATACAGGTATAGCAAGCAAAAGAGAACCAGACCAATATTCATAAATAGCTCATTAAATGGCGCATTTGATAATTTGATTCCCAAAGTAATCGGAATAAATGCAATTCCAAGGATACAATTCATTACAACAATTGCCAAAATATAACTCGCCGATTCCTCTTGGGTATAAAATAATCGACCAATAAATTGAATGGTTAATAGTTTCAGACTCAGCGCGCCTGCGCCAATCATTAAAAGCTGGAAATAGGCTGGGAAGAAAGGGAGAAATGCAGTTTTTAGGTTGTAATATCCAGAAAGTTGATAGACATAAACAGGCGAAATCATGAAAAACAAAAGCATGAGAAGAACAATGCATCTGCGCATCATCGTATTTTCATCTTGCAATAATTTAATTAAACCTGCACGTTTAAAAACCCCGAATAAAATGATTTGAGCTTCTTTCTGGTAATAGGTCTTGATAATCCCAATTAAAAATAAGGCTGCCAGAATAAGCAATATGATCCAACTTTCGGAATCAATTAACCGGCTGTGCGCTTCCATGTCTTTGCTATACTTAGAAAAGAAGAAATTCGGCAAAATTTCAGTCACCGTTTCTTTAAATGGCGCCACTGGCAATGCAGGCCCTATTTCAGCTTGGTGAATAGGTGTCAATACTTCTATTGAATCGCTCGTAAGCGTATCAGTAACAGTTTGTTGAATGGAATCTTTCGGGCTAATCATGAAATTTCAGATTGCTAAAGTACGAAGGCCGGACGACCTTGCCAAGAATGACAAAGGAGGTCCGGCCCTCAATGAACTTACATAAAATTAACGACGAATGATACGTGTCATTTTTGTCCCCGTGCTGTTTTTAACCTCTACAAAATATACCCCTTTTGAGAGATTTTCCAGATTTAAAGGAGCAACCTGATTCCCGTTTAATTTAGCAAGATGGCTAATTTCATTAACTATAGTACCATTTAAACTCATGATTCGAATGCGACTCGACGTTAATGCAGTGGCATTAAATGAAACTTGAGCAGTATTTCCATCTGCTGGATTTGGAAAAACAGAAAATACTTCATCCGATATATTTTCAAGTATTTGAGTTGTAATATCCTCATCAACGATATACACATCGGTATAGATTTGATCTCCACTAGCTGTTCCATTTCCATTCGCTGCATTCACAGCTGCATAAAATGGTACAGCACCTGTTCCAACTGTTGGAGCAATCCAATCAAAACTCCATGTTTTAGAACCTGTTCCTGCATTGCCAGCCGAAGTATGTGTTACATACTGATGCCCAACATTTTTCAATTGGGTTTCGGCGGTATTTGTAATGACCAATGAACCTAAAACTGCTCCTGAGCTGTTTTGGGGTGAAATGGAGAATCCAAATTTGGAGATTCCTGCTTGTGAAATGCTTACAGTGATGGTATAGGTTTGACCTGGAATATAACCGCTTGCAGGAATGTTTGAGGTAACCATATTGTCTTGAGCTGATGCTGTTCCTGCATGGCATCCCGATTTAGCACAGGTTACACCATCGAAAGGCGATCCAGATGCACTTTCAGGAGATCCATTAGATCTAGAATGTGTGCTGGTATTATCTAATAAAAGAGAAGATGTAACTACGAGTATGCAGACAAAAAAGAAGTAAATTTTTTTCATTGGTTCTGGATTAGATATTTTTCAAAAATAGTGGATTCTTTTTATTTTATGCTACGTAAAATGGATTTCATTTTCTTTTAATTCCTGCTTTACATTTGTTCCTATGTTGCTGTTAAAATACAGAAGAGATTTTTTGAGTTGGTATAGGTGTGTGAGTGCAATAAAAGTATGGAATGCCGCTTCCCTTTTTTTTTCATTCCATCTTTCAAAAGTTCGCAAGCGTTCCATTCATTGGGGGTTGCCCATGAGTATTTCCATTGAACCTACAACCTCATGCAATTTGCGCTGTCCCGAATGTCCAAGTGGATTGCGTGCATTTACACGACCTACCGGTATGTTAAATCAGGAGAATTTTCAAACAATGCTCAAGCAATTTGGAAAACAACTGTGGTCGATTAATTTTTATTTTCAGGGAGAACCCTTTTTAAATAAGGAGTTGTTGCCTATGATTCAACATGCTGTTTCTAAACGAATTTATACGGCCACATCAACAAATGCACATTACCTCACTGCAGAAGTAGCAAAAGAAACTGTTGCATCAGGATTACATCGTTTAATTATTTCGCTCGATGGTACTACTCAGGAAACCTACGAACAGTATCGCATTGGAGGAAAGTTATCGAAAGTGATAGAAGGAACCAAGCAGGTTGTTTTGGCCAAGAAACAAGCAGGAAGCGCAACACCTCATATTATTTTCCAGTTTTTGGTGGTCAAGCCCAACGAACATCAAACTCAGGATGCGCTTCAATTAGCCAAAGAACTTGGTGTAGACGAAGTGCGTTTTAAAACCGCTCAGGTGTATGATTACGAAAATGGCCATTCGTTAATTCCGGAACAGGAAAAATATGCGCGTTATCGACAAGGAAAAGATGGTAAATGGAAGATAAAAAACAAACTTGATAACAGCTGTTGGCGCATGTGGCAAGGTTGTGTTGTTACTTGGGATGGAGGTATAGTTCCTTGCTGCTTCGATAAAGACGCAACACACCAATTTGGTATTTTATCAGTAGAGTCTCTAAAACAGATTTGGAAAGGTGAAAAATACCAAGCTTTTCGCTCAGGAATTTTAACGAATCGTTCGGAAATTGAAATTTGTAAAAACTGCAGCGAAGGCAGCAAGGTTTGGGCTTAAAAATAGGCGACCTTATTTTACACGAACCATAAGTTCTTGCGCAAATTGCTCTAAAACCCCTTTGTGAGTTTCACTTCCTTGAACATTGTGAAGCGATTTTAAAGCAATATCGTAATGTCGACGCATTTCCATTTCGGCATCTTCCCGAACATCCAGATTCTCGAAAAGCTGCGTAACGGCAGTCACTTTTTCAATCGAATTGAAATCTTTGTTGCTGTACCATTTTCTTAGTTCGCTGGCTTGCTCAGTTGAAGCTTTTTCTAAGGCTCTTAATTTCAAGTAGGTTTTTTTGTTGGATAAGATATCGCCACCTGCTTGTTTCCCAAATATCTCAGGATCACCAAAAACATCTAAAATGTCGTCTTGCAATTGAAAAGCAATTCCTAAATGACAGCCAAACTCATACAGATTAATTGCGTCATTTTTGGGTGCATTGGCACACAAAGCCCCTATTTGCAATGCGGCACCTAACAAAACGGCTGTTTTTAAACGTATCATGTTGAGGTAATCCGACAATTTCACATCGTCTTGCCCTTCAAAATTCATGTCCCATTGTTGACCCTCACACACATCGGTGGCCGCCGTATTAAAGACGTGTAGGATTTCGGGCAACGTTGAAACGGGTGCTTTTGACAAAAGCTTATAGGCTTCAACCAACATTACATCGCCCGATAAAATGGCAATATTGCTGTTCCATTTGGTGTGAACGGTGGCCATTCCTCGTCGCAAGGGAGCTTCATCCATAATGTCGTCGTGAAGCAACGTGAAATTGTGAAAGACTTCAATCGCCAATGCAGCATGTTGGGCATCTTCCAATTTTCCACCCATGAGTTCAGCGCCAAGTAAGACCAGAACCGGACGCATACGCTTTCCTCCCATGGCGAGTGTATATCGAATGGGCTCGTATAATTCTTCAGGCTGAGATGGAAATCCCAAACGGCCAAAGGCTTCAGCAATACAATCCTGATAGCGGATTAAGTCCTTCATTGTGTAATAAAGGAGGTGTTTTCGATTACTTTTTTCAATCCCTCTTCAAATGTTACTAAAGGACGATTGATGAGTTTGCTCATTTTAGCGGTGTCAGGTTTACGACGAGTCATATCGCCTTCTTCGAGCGGAGCTACAAAATGTATTTCGGATTTTGAATTCGTTAACCGGATGATGGTTTGGGCAACTTCCAAAATAGGAATCTCAATTGTACCGCCTACGTTTACCACATCATTCACAAACATGTTTTGGTAAAATGCATTGGTACACGCTTCAATATTATCGTCAATAAAACAAAATGTGCGGGTTTGTGAACCATCACCGTAAATTGAAATTGACTCGTTATTGAGTGCCGCTCGTATGAATTTTGAAATTACAAAGTCCTTGCTTTGCTTGGGTCCAAACGTATTGAAGAAACGGAAGATGGTGTATTCGAGTCCAAATTCTTTTTCGTAAGAACGTAAATAAGCCTCACCCACATTTTTCACAATGGCGTATGGTAAGCGTGAGTTAAGTGGAGTCGTGTGTTCGTTTTGAGGAAATTCAACGGGCTCACCATAAACTTCCGATGAAGATGAGAAATACACACGTCGAACACCGGTATTTTTGGAAAGCTTTAGAATATTTTCGATTCCGGCAATATCCTCCAATACAGCAACTGGATTTTCTAATGTTCGCAATACGCCAACCAATGCGGCATAATGGAAAACGTAATCGAATCGGTATGCATAAAAAACGGCCGAAATATCTCGGTAATCGTTTGCATCACATTTAATGAAGTGAATATTATTGTGTTCCGAAGTGGGTACTTTGGATAATTCACCTGTTCGGAAATTATCAACCAATACTAAATTATTATCTGGATTAGAAGCCAGTTTCTCGGCGAGGCAACTACCAATAAAACCAGCTCCTCCGGTAATTAAAATTCGTGTCATCTTCCTTTTAATAAGTTGAGTAAATATTCTCCATAACCACTTTTACGAAGCGGCTCGGCAATGTCTTCCAATTGTTTGTTATCGATAAATTTCATTCGCCAGGCAACTTCTTCTATGCATCCAATATTCAAACCTTGTCGTTCTTGTATTACTTGCACAAATTGACCGGCTTGCATCAATGAGTCAAACGTGCCAGTGTCTAACCAAGCCGTTCCTCTATCCAAGACTCCTACTTTTAATTTTCCTTCCTTGAGATACTGTTTATTTACGTCCGTAATCTCATATTCGCCTCGGGCACTCGGCTTTAAATTTTTGGCTATCTCAACAACCGAATTATCGTAAAAATAAAGTCCAGGAACGGCATAATACGATTTCGGCTGAGTCGGTTTTTCTTCAATCGAAACGGCATTCATTTGCTCATCAAACTCAACCACTCCATAGCGCTCGGGGTCTGAAACATGATAGGCAAAAACAACTCCTCCTTCAGGATCATTGTTCTTTTGCAAAAGACCAGTCATACCAGCCCCATAAAAAATATTATCTCCTAAAACCAAGGCGCATTTGTCTCTTCCTATAAAATCCTCACCTATCACAAATGCTTGGGCTAGTCCGTTTGGAATTGCTTGTTCGGCATAACTGAAACTCATTCCGAGACGCGTTCCATCACCCAATAACTTTTGGAAATGGGGAAGGTCATGAGGTGTAGAAATAATTAATATTTCGCGAATGCCTGCTAGCATCAGTGTAGACAAGGGATAATAAATCATCGGTTTGTCATAAACAGGCATCAGTTGTTTGCTAACGGCAAGGGTTAGCGGATGCAAGCGAGTGCCGGATCCGCCGGCTAGAATGATTCCTTTCATCAATCTTCAGGGTGTTTATAGGGTTCTTTTCGAATAGTTAAACTATCTAAGTCGATATCTTCTTCTTCATCAAAAACAGCAATCATAGGTTCTTTGTATGCTTTAATTGTAAAAGCGCGGTCGATTGACAAAAGCAAGGTAGGAAGAAGTAACAAATTTGTAAATAAGCCAACGAAAATGGTGACCGAAATTAGAAAACCTAGTGCAATAGTTCCACCGAAGGATGAAAAAATAAATATGCTAAATCCGAAAAGCAAAATAATGGATGTGTAAATGATACTGATACTCGTGTCGCGCATCGAGGCAATTACTGCAAGTCGTATGTCGTTGTTGTGGGTTTTTAAATCTTGTCCATAGCGCGAAAAGAAATGGATGGCCGAATCGACTGTAATTCCATACGCAATGTTGAATACCAATATGGTTGATGATTTAAGCGCAATGCCATAAAAACCCATTAAGCCGGCAGTAAATAAAAGCGGGATGATATTGGGAATTGCCGAAATCATTAACATCTTAAACGAATAAAACATGAAATACATCAAGCCCGAAATAAGCACGATGGCAGCAAGTAAACTCAATAACAGATTTTTCACTAAATAATCGGTGCCTTTCAAGAAAACGATGCTTGTTCCGGTTATGCCTACATCGAACTTTTGGGGATTGAAAATGGAATCTATTTGTGGCCGGATTTCACTTCGAATGCGTTCCATTTCCTTGGTTCCAATATCGGCCATCTGAATAGAAATGCGCGTGTATTGCCTCGTGCTGTCTATAAAAGAACGGGAACTTCCGGATTTCAAATCCATGTTTTGTGCATACGGAAGCAGAAAGGAAATTTCTTCGTTATTGGGAAGAGAATAAAAGCTGGAATCTCCGCTATAAAATCCCTGTTTAGCAAATTTGATCACTTCAACAATCGAAAGCGGCTTGGAGAATTCGGGGTATTTCTTAAGTATTTCTTGAGCCTGTTCAATTTTCCGAAGTGTAGAAAGCTTCATAACTCCGTTTTTCTTCTTGGTATCGATAGCCACTTCAAAAGGCATCACCCCATGGAAATTCTTTTCGAAAAACTTCAGATCAAGAATGAGTTTATCTTTGCGCGGTATATCATCAGTGAAATTTCCGGTGGTATGCATTTTACTCATTCCCCATGCAGAAATTCCAACAATAACAACGGTAATGACGTAAATCCACTTCCGTTTTTTGGTAACCATTTGTATAAGCCATTCAACCAAAGCATCAAAAAAACGATTGTCTAAATGTTTGGTTTGTTTGGGTTTGGGAGAGGAAACATAAGAATAGGCAATTGGCAAGATGGTTAAGCTAAGAACAAAAACCTGCATTACGTTGATTGAGGAGAGCACCCCAAACTCTTTCAGCATTTTACTTTGCACAAAGGCAAACGTGACAAACCCAAGAGCCGTATTGAAATTGGTTAAAAATGTAGCGTTCCCAATTTTTTGTATGACTCGCGAAATAGCCTTGATTTTATTTCCATGACCTTTGTATTCGCGGTGAAAATTATTGGTCAGGAAAATGCAATTAGGAATTCCAATGATGACAATTAATGGAGGGATGAGTGCCGTGAGAATGGTTATTTGGTAGCCAAGAAGAACCATCGTTCCAACGCACCATACCACACTTATTGCAACAACCAATAAGGGGAACAAAATGGCTTTAAACGACCTGAAAAATAAGAGCAAAACGAGCGCCGTAACCAATAGCGACATCCATAAAAACATTCCGAGCTCTTTCTTGAGCTTTGCGGAATTCATGGTTCTAATGAATGGTAATCCTGAATAATGAACTTCGGTTTTATGAACTTCGGAGAATTGACGCGTATACGAAATCAGGTGGTCGATGAGCTTTTCTCTTCCTTTCGAATCAACGCTTTTTTGATCCATCGTTACCAACATCACCGTTGCATATTTGCCAGATGATGTTTGGGTAAGTATCAATTCCTTGTAAAATGGAAGCGATAAGATTATATGTTTTAAGCTATCGATTTCGTGTTGAGATTGGGGCGGATTCTTAACAATACGATCGATTTTAAAACGCTGAAGAGAGTCGTTCCGCTGAAGATTGTATACATCCGAAATGGAAAGAACCGCTTTTACTTGCGGAATTTTCTTGATTGAATCGGCCGCTTTTGCCCAATCGTTAAAGAAATCAAGCTGAAAGAGATTTTCGCTTTCAACTCCAATAACAATCACATTGGCATCTTCACCAAAACGTTGTTTAAAGTTCGAATAGGTTTGAAATTCGGGATCGTCTTCTGGAAGAATCTGAGCAAGAGCGTAGTTCATTTCGGCCTTGCTCGCTAGCCAACCCATGTATACGGTCGTTCCAGCTATCAAAATTATAATAGCTAAACGATATCGTAATATTATGCGTGAAAGTGCCGCCCACATGGTGCTTTAATTGAATCTCCGGATAGTATATTCTGATTAAATATCAAATTCGCAAGGTGGCGAAGTTAGAAAAAACAAATGTTCTAGCATGCTGTATTTTGAAGGATTTACTTCGAATGCAAGACAATGTTTGAATTGACTAGTTTAAAATTAAAAACCTGCATTTGAGAATAGAAAAAACTCAAATGCAGGTTCTGAAATACGAATCAGAGTTTTATCTCTTCTTCTTGTTTATTGAGGAAATGATATTCCAAGAAGTGATAAGATACATTTACTTTGATTGGAACCCAGACTTTATATTTCATCCACCATTTCATTTGCATGGAAGGGAATCCCTTCTTTAAAAAGGCTTCAATAAATGGATTTACCCATAAGCAAACCGATTTCTCATTTTGCTCTTTCAAAATGTAACGCAAATTATTTTCAATTTCATCGGTGATGAGAATGGAAGGTTCAACTTCGCCTGAACCATTGCAAGACGGACATTTCTCGAGCGTCTTAATGATTAGTTCTGGTCTAACGCGCTGTCTTGTAATTTGAATCAATCCAAATTTACTTGGAGGCAGAATCGTATGTTTTGCACGGTCCTGCGCCATCGCTTCCTTGAGCTTGTCGAACAACACTTTCCGATTGTTTGGAGAATGCATATCGATAAAGTCGATGACAATAATTCCTCCCATATCGCGCAGGCGTAATTGACGCGCAATTTCAACGGCCGCTTCCATATTACAATCGAAGGCATTGGTTTCCTGATCGTTGTCTGATCGCGAACGATGCCCGCTATTTACATCAATAACGTGCATTGCTTCGGTATGTTGAACAATCAGATAAGCACCACTTTTCATGCTTACATTTTGTCCAAATGCCGCCTTTATTTGGCGATCAACACCAAATGCTTCAAAGACATCTTCTTTGCCTTTGTGAAGCTTTACAATTTTCTCCTTATCGGGAGCAATGTGCGCAATGTAATTCCGTACTTCGTTGTAAATCGTTTGGTTGTCGACAACGATGCTGTTGAATGAATCATTCAAAATATCGCGCAACAAGGCGGATGTGCGTTTAATCTCGCCAAGCACTTTTTCTTTCGGTTGTGCACTGGGCAGATTGGCAGCCAATAAATTCCAACGTTCTACAAGTTCGTTGAGATCTTGGTCCAATTCGGCTACCTTTTTATTGGTAGCAACGGTTCTAATAATTACACCAAACCCTTTGGGACGGATGCTCATTATGAGCCGCTTGAGTCTATTTCGTTCTTCCGATTCTTTGATCTTCTGCGATATGGAAACTTTATCGCTGAATGGAACGAGTACCAAATATCTTCCTGCCAACGAAAGCTCGGAGCTTATACGTGGGCCTTTTGTGGAAATAGGTTCTTTGGCAATCTGAACCAGAATCGGGCTGTTGTTTTGAAGCACATCGGCAATCTTACCATCCTTAGGGATTTCGGATTCCATTTTAAAATCGACAAGCGATGAACTTGGAAGTTTGTTTGCCAGTCCTTGGCGCATGAATTTAACCAGCGACTGAACCTGCGGTCCTAAATCGAGGTAATGCAAAAACGCATCTTTTTCATACCCAACATCTACAAAAGCAGCGTTGAGTCCAGGCATAATTTTCTTAACTCGTCCAAGATAAATGTCCCCAACGGCAAAGCTACTATTGCTTTTCTCGCGGTTCAATTCAATTAATCGACGATCTTCCAGTTGTGCAATGACGATCTCATTGCCGGAGGCATTGATGATCAGTTCTTTGTTCACGTATGACAGTTCTTAATTTCTGGCAAAGTTTACACAAATAACAAAAAAGGGCAGCATTAAGAATGGCCCTTTGAGTCATTTATATTCCAGAATTTGAAACAGGAACAAAATACCAATGAATGAAAAGAACCGTTTTATCCATTGGGATTCAACTCTAGGTTCTTTTCAATCGGTATTTGTTAATTATTTCTTCTTATGACGATTTTTTCTTAAACGCTTCTTGCGTTTGTGAGTAGCCATTTTATGACGTTTTCTTTTTTTACCGCTTGGCATAACAATGTTTTTTTAATGATTAAACTTATTGAATTCGTTGAATACGTATTTCTGCTTCTTTAAGCAGTAAAGTATCCGTACTATTTTTTTTCAGTTCTTGGAGTATTTGAAGAGCTTTTTTCTTATAGCCTCGGGCTT
>Ga0315907_10004912_pt1 | contig 14800 bp, 8 predicted proteins | sample LakEriMetagenome_3_FD_203525 | JGI IMG/M metagenome (GOLD analysis project Ga0315907, IMG submission 203525) | Freshwater fungal communities from buoy surface, Lake Erie, Ohio, United States - Buoy 12 MA123 | ecosystem: Environmental > Aquatic > Freshwater > Lake > Lake biofilm | place: USA...
AGTGGCGGTTGCCCGAGATGTCCGCGGTGATCGCGATGGTGTCGAGCATGGGGACGCCCGCGTTCAGCAGCTCGCCCATCGTGTGCAGCGAGCGGCTGATGTAGAGCGCGCGGAACATGCGCTTCACGATCGGCGCGGTGATCTTCACGCGGTCCCACCAGAACCCGCCGACCTCGGTGCGGATGAAGCCGAGGAACCCGGCGATCAGAACGACCGCCGCGATCAGCAGCATCCACCAGTTCGTGACCATGAACTCCGAGAGCGACATCAGGATCTTGGTCGGAGCCGGAAGCGCGTCCTCCTTGCCCTTGAACACGCCGGCGAAGCGCGGGAGCACGAAGGTGAGCAGGAAGACCGTCGTCGAGATCGCCATGAAGGCGATGATGCCGGGGTAGATGCTCGCGCCGATCACCATCTTGCGCGTCTCGATCTCCTGCGAGAGGTACGCCGCGATGCGGTCGAGCATCTTCGCGAACGATCCCGACATCTCCGACGCGCGCACCATGTTCACGTAGAGCGGGCCGAAGAGCTTCGGATACTTCGCGATCGCCTCGGAGAACTGCTTGCCGCTCTCGACGTCCTGCTTGATCTGCTGCAGGATCTTCTTGAACTTCTGGTTCTGCACCTGCTCGGAGATGCCCTCGAGCGCGGCGCGGATCGAGATGCCCGCGCGGATCATGACCGCGAGCTGCGTGGTGAAGTCGAGGATGTCCTTCTGCGAAGGGCCCGACGAGTAGTTCAGCTTCTGCAGCGCCGCGCGGATGTCCTCGGCGCCGGCCGCGACCGGCACGAGCTGGACCACGTGGTCGCCGCGCGCGCGGAGCATCTGCGCGGCGGCGGCGACGCTGTCGGCCGCAAGCATGCCGCCGACGAGCTCTCCCTTGGGATTCCGGGCCTGGAAGCGGTAGTTCGGCATCGTGCGTCCTTACGCGGCGAGCATGCGGTCGAGCTTGTCCGGGTACGCGGCCTGCGCGATCGCGTCCTCGCGGGAGATCATGCCGTTGAAGAAGAGCTCGGCGATGGCGTTATCGAGCGTCGTCATGCCGATCGATCGGCTCGTCTCGATGACGTTCGGGATCTCGTAGGTGCGCGCCTCGCGGATGATGTTGCGGATCGCGGGCGTGCAGAGCATGACCTCGATCGCGGGGACCATGCCCGGCTTGTCGATGCGCCGGAAGAGCGTCTGCGAGATCACGGCCTGCAGCGTGTTCGCGAGCATGGCGCGGATCTGGTTCTGCTGGTTCGCCGGGTACATGTCGACGATGCGCTCGACCGTCTGCGAAGCGTTCACGGTGTGCAGCGTCGAGAGCACGAGGTGGCCGGTCTCGGCGGCGGTGATCGCGAGCGCGGTCGTCTCGAGGTCGCGCATCTCGCCGACGAGGATGATGTCGGGGTCCTGGCGCAGCGCGTGCTTGAGGCCGCTCGAGAAGGCGGGCATGTCCGCGCCGAGCTCGCGCTGCTCGATCAGCGACTTCTGGCTCTGGAAGGTGTACTCGACGGGATCCTCGAGCGTGATGATGTGCTTGCGGTAGCGCTCGTTCATCGCCTGGATCATGGCGGCGAGCGTCGTCGACTTGCCCGAGCCGGTGTCGCCGGTCACGAGCACGAGGCCGCGGGGCAGGTAGGTGAGGCGAGTGATGACCTCGGGAAGGTTCAGCATCGCGAGCGGCGGCACCTTGGTGCGGATCGCGCGCATCGCCATGCCGACCGACTGCCGCTGCATGTGCGCGTTCACGCGGTAGCGGCGGAAGCCCGGGATCTCGTAGGAGAAGTCGAGGTCGAGGTGCTGCTCGAAGTGGCGGCGCTGGTGGTCGTTCGTGATCGACGAGACGATGCGCCACATGTCGTCCGCCGACAGGATCGGCATCTCCAGCGGCTGCATCACCGTGTGGACGCGGATCATGGGCTGATGCCCGGCCACCAGATGGATGTCCGAGGCGTCCGATTCGTTGGCGCGGCGAAGGATGTCGTTGAGCAGGCTATTTTCCGGCACGGCGGTTCTCCGACGGGACCTGCCTACATCGGCACGGGCGTGGACCCCCGATGAGCCGAGAATTGCGACAGGTAAAAACTGAATCGTTGACAGCGCGGCGAGGACGCCTTTGCCGCCCGCCGGTGGACCCGTGCCGGTCGCGACGGGTCGATAACGCCGCACGACCCCGAGTCGGTCGGACTCGGGCCCGCCTCGAGCTTCTGCGCAGGCTGCGGCTACGCGCCCGGCTTGGCGACGGCGGCGCCCTCGGCCGCGAACTCGACTTCGGTCTTGAGAAGGCCCGACTCGTACAGGATCCGTGCGATCGACTGCGGATCTCGATACCGCATCACGCCGCGCACCGACCAGCTCGCGCCCGCGTCGATCGCCGAGGTCGGCAGAACCGCCGGCACCTCCGCCGTGATCCGGCGCGTCGGCGGAAGGGCGCGCAGCGCCGCCCAGCGCCCGGAGTACCTCGAGCCGTCGGACAGGGAGACCACGTACTCGTACTCGAGCAGCTGCACCTCGTCCGAACCTTCGTTCGCGAGCTCGAGCTGCAGCTGCACCCGCGCCACGTCGCCCTGCCTGTCGCCTTCGCGGATCCCGGCAACCCCGACCGCCGGCCGTGCCACGGAGCAGCCGCCGAGCGCGACGCCAAGGCCTGCGACCGCTGCGAGCTGAAAGGATCCGACGCCGGACTTCGTGCGCATGCGAGGTGCTCCCGAGGCTCGATTGCCTCCGAGCGCAGCCTACCTCCCGGCGGATCGCCGTGCGCTACGCTCCGCCCATGGCCTCGACCGTCGTCCGCGCCGCCTTCGCATTCGCCTGCGCGCTTCCGTTCGCGCTCGCGGTCACGGCGGCGCCGGCCCAGTCGCAGCAGGAGACGACGGCCGCGATCTTCGACTCGCCCACCGCGCAGACGCTGCTTGAGGACGCGCGAAGCCAGGCTGCCGCGAATCCCGCTGAATCCGCGCGTCTCCTGCGCCGCCTTCTCGACGACTACGGCGACCGCCTCGTGCGATCCGGCGGTCCGGCCGACGACCTGCACCGCGCGGCGGCGCTCGAGGCCGAGGATTTCCTTCGGGCGAATCCGGCCGTGCTCGCGCGCTTCCGCGACTTCGAGTCCCGCGGTGCCGAGCGGATGCTCGCGGAGGAGGGTCCGGAAGCGACCGCCCGCCGCCGCCGGCTGACGCCCTCGGGGCTCGTGGCGACGTTGGCGCTCGCCGAAGCGGCGCTGCGGAGCGGAGGAAGCGACGCGGCCATCGACCTCGTCGATCGCATCGCCGGGCACCCCGATCTCAAGGGCGAGGAACTGCTCGCCGCGACCGCGATCCGCGCGATCGCACGGCGCGACCTCGGACTCGCCGTCGAAGCCGACCGCGCCGCGCTGGCCGCCCTCGCCGAAGACCCCAGTCTCGCCGGCCGAGGTCCTCAGGTCGCCGCCGCGCTCGCCGCGCTCGACCGCACCGCCGAGCGGCGCGCGCGATCGCTCGCCACGAGTCCGCTCGGTCGCGGATCCGGGTCGGCGGCTCCGGAGGGTTCGTGGAGGGAGATCTGGTCGCTCGAACTCGACGAAACCGCGTTCCGCCGCATCTTCGCCGGAGCCGTCGGGCTCATGAACCCGAAGAATGTCGAGCGCGCTCGGCAGGACGCCAACTGGATGACCGCCGCGCCGACCGTCGTCGGCAACACGATCTTTCTGCACGAGGGATTCCGCGTACGCGCGCTCGACGCGGATTCGCGGAGCGAACTCTGGTCGCGCGAGCTCGGCGTGGCCGGAGTCGAGAGGGAGTTCGGCAGCATCGGCGATCTCGGCGCGATCGCCTACGACCGAGGCGTCGTCTTCCTCTACGAAGGACACGCCTTCCCGAACGCCCGGACGGGCTCCGGCCGGGTCTGGAGCCTCGACGCCGCCACGGGGCGAACCCTCTGGGTGACCGCGGTGGGGCGGCTCGACGGCGGCAGGGAAGAGTTGAACGGACTCTTTCCGGTTGGTTCGCCGGAAGTCTTCGGTGACACGGTTGTCGTCCTCGCGCGGAAGCCAACGCAGCGGCTCGAGCAGGTCGACTGGGTCGTCGGGCTCGACCGAAGCAGCGGTTCCGTGCGTTGGGCGCTGTCTCTCGCGGGTACGGCCGGAACCCGAGCGATCGGCGGACGGCGGCAGGCCGGGGTGGTTCGCGATGGCGCCTATCTGGTCATTTCAACCCCACTGGGCGTGATCGCCCGGCTTCGCGGCGCCGATGGCCAGATGCGGTGGCTGCGTCGCTTCCCCGTTCCGCTGCGCGATCCCCGTTTCCCCTCGGAGCCTTGGGAGATGGGTGGCGGCGTCGCGATCGGCGACCGGGTGATCTCGATCGCACCCGACGAGTTCGAGATCGTGGCGCTCGACCGAGCGACTGGTTCGCTCCTCGAGACGCGCGCGATCGGCCCCGGCACGCAGTGGGAGAGTCCGCGATACCTCCTCTCGGCGAGTCTCTCCGATGGAACGCCGCTCGTGCTCGGCATCGGTTCCGACATCGTGGCTTTCGACGCCCGAGACCTCTCGAAGCGGCTGTGGCGCCTCAGTGAACGGGCGCGCGAGGCCGGCCTCGAGCGCGCGCAGACCGACAATCGCTCGGGAATCCGAGGTCGCGTGAGCATCGCCGGAGAACGCGCGCTGGTGCCGGGGGTCGGCGACCTCCTCGTCCTCGATCTCGCATCCGGTCGCGTCGGCGCCCGCATCGAGGTGGGGCATCCCGGGAACGCCGTCCTTCTCGACGACCGTATCGTGATCGCCGGCGACGATGTGCTGAAGGTCCTGATGCCGCCCGACCGGGCGGAGTCGATCCTCCGCGCCCGGCTCGCGGCGTCTCCCGACGACCCATCCGCAGCGCTCGCGCTGGTCGACCTGACGCTCGCGACCGGCCGTCCGAACCTTTCGCTCGAGTCCGCCCGCGCGCTCGAAGCGGCGGTCGCGCGCGGATTCGGCGACGCGCGCCTTCGCCAGGACGCCGTCGACCGGCTGGTCGACATCGCCAACCGCCATCCCGAGTTCGGCGACGACTGCTACGCCATCGCGACGCGCCTGTCGACCGCGCTTCCAGCGCTGCGGGTGCGGGTCGAGATCGCCCGCGGCGACTTCCTGCTTGGTTCCGGCCGGGCTCCCGAGGCGATCGCCTGCTGGCGGGCTCTCTCGTGCGATCCCGAGCTCGGGGCGCAGCTCGTCGAGCGCGGGCGCATGGTGCGCGCGGTCCGGGGCGAAGCCCTCGCCCGTCTCGCGCGCTACGCATCGCGCGACACCGAGCTCGCGGCGCTTCTCGAACGCGATGCCGAGGCTGCGGTCGCCGCGCTCGGCGGTCGTGCCGCGACGCCGGTGCAGCTCGCCAAGGCGGCGCTCGCCCATCCGCGCACCATGGCTGGTGCCCGCGCAGCGATCGACGCGGTCGCCGGCGGCGCGAGACCTGAACTCATCCACGCGGCGCTGATGGATGCCCTCGTCCCGCCGGCCCGGGTCGAGGTGGTCGACTCGCTCGCCGACGCAGCCGCGCGCGCGGCGTCGGTCGTCGGCGGGGCGCAGGCCGAGCGCGCCACGCGCCGCCGCATCGCCGAGCTCCTCGTCGCGAGCGGCATCGAGCGCGAGGAACTCCGTCGGCTTCCGGGCGCGTTCGCGGATCTCGGGCGCGAACCGCTCGACGGCATCGACATCCCCGGCCGGCTCGTGCGGACTGAGATCGACGCCCCGGAGGGCGCCTCGCCGTCCCTGCTCCTCGCGGTGCAGGCCGGCGCGCTCGCGCGGCTCGGCCTCGAAGACCTTCGACCGGCCTGGTCGCTGCGTCTCGACGATCGCGACCCGCTTGTGGTCTGGTCGGCCGATCGCATCGTGGTCTGGCAGTCGGTCGCCGCGATCGGCGAATCGATGCTGGTGCTCGACCCCGCGACCGGCGTGCCCACGCGCCCCGCGGTACGCGTCGCGGACCTCTGGGAGGCCGCCAAGCTCATCGCGCCCGATCAGCCGGGCGCGCAGTTCGCGCCCGATGGCGGCAGCTTCCAGCCGGCGCGCATCCGTCCGCTCTGCGACGGGCGGTCGGTGCATCTCGTCCGCGCGAACGGCGACCTCGCGCGCATCGGCCTCGATTCGCCCGATGCAGCGCCGCAACTCGTGCGTCGCGCGCTCGGAGTCGTCTTCGTCTCGACGCTCGAGAACGGCATGCTCGCGATCGGCGGGCGCGACGGGTCGCGCGACGATCCGCGATCGACCGTGCGGGTGCTCGACGCCGTGACGCTCGAGGAGCGGGCGCGCTTCGAGACCCGCTCGGCGACCGATGTCCGCTGGATCCGGACCACCCCGCTTGGCGAGATCTACGTCGGCACCGTCGGAGGCGTCGAGGGCTGGATCCTCTCGCCCGACGGTGGCGCCCGTCCGTTCCTCGCAAGCGCCGATCCCGAGTGCGTGCAGACCTCGGGGCCGGCGATCCCGCTCGGCGGCTCGCTGGTGGTCCGCGATCGCGTGGACGTGCCGCTGCGGATCCCGATCCTCGCGGGCGACCCGGAGCTCGTCGTGCTCCCCGAGCCGCCCATGGGGCGCTCGCGGACGATGCGCGGCATGCGCCTTCTCGAGGAAGGCCTGCTTCTTCACGCCGAGGACCGGGTGGCGATGCTCGCCCACGACGGCGCCATCGCCGGAATGGACGTCTCGGCGCGCGAGCGCAACTTCGTCTTCGCCCTTCCCTGCCGAGACACCGTGCTGCAGATCGACGGACTCGGCGCCCGGCAGAACGAGGATGTCGGCGCCTCGGCGCGCATCGAGTTCGCCTACGTCCTGCAGGCGCTCTCGCGCGGCGCCGGACTTCGGCTCGATGCCGACGCCTTCGAGATGCTCTGTCCGAACCAGCGGGTCGATCGCGCCCAGGTCGTCGACGGTTGGCTTTTGATGTCGAATGTCATGGGGATCTCCGCCGTGCGCTTTCCGACCGGCGGCGCCGGGACGAAGCCCGACGACTCGGGGCAGCCATGATCGGGCGTCCACGGGGTTGACAGCCGGGCGGTTCGGCGCGACAAACCCTGAGCCCCCCGGCCGACGGGTCTGCCGGCGGCTTCAGTCCGCGCGCGGGTCTGTCCGATACACGCGCAGCATCGTCGCCGAGTCGTTCGGCGCGATCGATCAGGAAACGACAATGCCTCGACCGACTGCATTCGCGAACCTTCCAGAGACCGAGCTTCTCCTCGCCCCCATCGAGACGGCCGGAGTGCTCTCCATTCCCTCGCGCTGGATGGACGGCGTCGTCGACGGGATCGCCCGGACCTTCGGCGGCGGCGCCACCACGGTGATCGCCCGCGACGAGGACGAGGACGAGGACTTCGAGCTCGACGACGACGACGACGACTTCGGTGACGACGACTTCGCCGACGAAGACGCGGAGGAGGAGAGCGAGGACGAAGAGGAAGATGAGGACGAGGACGACGACTTCGACGACGACGAAGACGAGGATGAGGAAGAAGAGGACGAGGAAGAGGACGAAGACGAAGACGAAGACGAAGATGAGGACGAGGACGAGGATGAAGACGAGGAAGAGGACGAGGACGAAGAGTTCGATGAAGACGAAGACGAGGAGTTCCTCGACGACGAAGATGTCGACGACGACGATGACGACGACGACGAGGAGTAGGACTCTCCCGAGTCCGGCGCGCCCGAATTGACGGGTCCGATCGCCACCCGCTCACGAGATCACAGAACGCGAGGCCCAGCGCCTCGCGTTTTTCTCTTTCCAGGGGCGATTCAGCCGGCGATCCGCGCGATCAGCAGTCGGAATCCGCGCTCCGTGGGCGAAACGAGCAGCACCGCGGGCCGGCCGTCCACCGGGCCGTAGGCGCGCGGGACGGCGACTCCGTCGAGCAGCGCGGTTCCGCGGCCCTCGGTTCCCGTTCCCTCGCCTTCGCGAACCACGCGGACCCTCCCGTCGATGAGGGCGGCGATGCGGCGGTCATCGATTCGGCCCGCCGCGACGGCTCCCGCCGCAAGCGGCCGCGGTCCGTCCGCCTCGTTCCACCGCACGAGCGTGCGCATCGCGGGATGGAAGAAGAGCCAGTCCTTTCCGTCGACCCCGTCGCGCGTGCCCTGCGGCGCGAGCATCTGGTAGGCGGTCTCGTCGTTGGCGCGGTCGCTGAGCGGCGTTCTCACCAGAGTCTGCCGCAGCGATTCCGCGCTCGTCGAATCCGCGGTGCCGAGCTCGAGCACGCCGTCGCGCAGGCAGGCGACCAGCAGGCGGGTGCCGTCGGCGGAGAAGATCGGGAGCGCAAAGCTCCGCACTCCATCGCCCGAGACCCGCGCGCGCTCACCGCGGCGCTCGACGACCAGATCGAAGTGGCGATCGGCGATCCCGCGCGTCGAGTAGGCGAGCGCGCCGTCCGGCGAGAGCGTCGCGTGCGCGTTCACGTTCCCGTCGCGCACGAGCCACTCGAGCTCGCCGTCCATCCAGCGCACGCGTCCGATCCATCGCGCGCCATCCGGGCGCGGACTCTCGACGAGAAATCCAAGCGCGTCCGCCGCGCGGCCGAGCACGAGCCCGGGCTCGGTCTCGCCGAGCCGGGTCAGCGAGTCCGGCTCGACCCGGTAGAAGGCGATCCTCGAGGCGAGCGGTCGCTGCGCGCCCGGTCTCGCGAGCAGCGTCGCGAGGTCGGGCACGGCGCCGGTCTGCACGGCGAGCAGTCGCCCGTCGGGCGAAAGCAGGGGCAGCGCGAATCCGTCTCCCGCGATGTCGCCGAGCGCGCGTACGTCGGCAGCCACGTCGCTCTGCGAGATCGATGTGGGGTTCGCCGGCTGCAGGATCGGCTTCGGACGATCGTTCTTCGCCGCGCTCGGTGGCGTCGATCCGCAGCCGACGACGAGCAGCGCGGCGATCGAGGCGGCGAGCGCCGGAAGGAAAGCCGCCGCGCGGAGGCGCGGCGGCTGGCGTGACGAGTTGATGGCGCGCGACTTCGGCATCGCCCGGTCAGGAACCCTTCGAGGGCGCCGGAGCGGGCTCCGCGCCGCCGCTCTCAGGCGCCTTGGGCGCCTTGATCTCCTCGAAGAAGTTGCTCTCCTTCATCATCTTCTCGGTGCCCTTCTCAAGCGGCTCAGAGAGCAGCTTGAGGCGGTGCAGCTCGTCGGCGTTGAAGTTCGTGTCGTTCGCGTCGGGATTCTCGACGACGACCGGCACGAGGAAGACCACCAGCTCGACGACCTCCTTCTGTCGCTCGGTCGAGCTGAACGCCGCGCCGAGGATCGGGATGTCGCCGAGGAACGGCAGGCGGCGGTCGATCTGCGTCTCGCCCTCGCGGCGGATGCCGGAGATCACGATCGTCTGGCCGTTCTTCACGGTGACGTTGGTGTTGGTCTGGCGGCGGTTCACGATGCGGTTGCCGAAGCTCTGCTCGTTGGTGAGGTCCGACAGCAGGAGCTCGACCTCCATCGCCACGTTGTTGTCCTGCGTGATGCGCGGACGCACGTTGATGCCCACGCCGACGAACTGCTGGTCGAAGCTCGCGGTGGTTCCGCCCGTGCCCGTCGTCGAGCCGGTCTGGAACGACACGTCGCTGCCCGCGACGAACTTCGCCTCCTTGTTGTCGGAGGTGAACACGCGCGGCTGCTGCAGGATGCGCACGCTGTTGTCGGTCGAGAGCGCCTGCAGGAGGAACGCCATGTCGTCGGTGGTCGAGATCGAGAGCGAGCTCGAGTCGAACCACGGAGAGGCGAAGTTCGAGGCGTCGTCGCCTTCGCCGCCCTTGGTGAGCTCGAGGCCGACGGTGCCGAGCACCGAGTTCTCCGTGCCGTTGAGCGGGCTCGCGAGGTCTCCCTCACGGCCGATGCGCGCACCCCACGAGAAGCCGTCGCCGACCTTCACCTCGGCGATGACCGCGGTGATCATCACCTGGCGTCCGGGCTTGTCGAGCTCCTCGATGATCTCGATGACCTTCTTCTCGACCTCGGACGGCGCCATCACGAGCACCGAGTTCTGCGTGGGATTCGGGACGACGCGGCTGCGGCCGATGAGGCCGGAGACTTCCTGCGGCGTGCCGCCCGCGCCCTGTCCGGCGCGCGCGCCCTGCCACGGGAAGCGCAGGGAGTTCTGCTGGCCCTGCTGGCCGAACGAACTGAAGCTGTTGCTCGAACCGCTGCTGTCTTGGCCCTCGCCGCCGAAGTCGGCGTCGAGTCCGCTGAGGCCTTCCTGAGGCAGGCGCAGTCCGCCACCCTCGGAGCCGCTCGAGGCGAGCAGGGTGTTGAGGATCTCGCTGAGCTCGACCGCGCTCGCGTGCTTGAGCGGCACGTTCACCGGGAGACCCGAGTTGAACGGCTGGTCGAGCTCGGAGATCCACTGGTCGAGCCACTCGTAGTTGTCGGGAGTCTTCGAGATGACGACGAGGCGGTTCGAGTCGGGGTACGACTCGATCGAGAAGATGTTGGCGACCGCGGCCTGCGGCGAGCCGTCTCCGCCGATCTGGCCGCCACCCTGCAGCGCGCGGCCGCCGGCGAAGGCGCGGTTGGTCTGGTTCGCGCGCGTCGAGCCGCCTCCTCCGCCGCCGAGCACGGTCTGCAGCAGGTCGCGAACCTTCACGGGGTCGGCGAACTTGAGGTCGTAGGTGCGGAAGATGCTGCCCGCCGCGTTCGGCTCGAGGTCCCACGCGCTCGCGACGAGGCGGCGGATCTCCGCGAGCACCGCCGGCGTGGCGCGCACGGTCAGCGAGTTCATCGACGGAAGCGTGGTCACGATCAGTTCGCTGCCGCCCGCGGACTGGCCGCCGGGAACGCCCTGCTGCACGGGCTGTCCGCGCTGCTGCCCGCGCTGCTGCCGGGCGGCCGAGCCGCCACGGCTCGTGCCCACGTCGGAGAAGAGATCCTCGATGATCGCGGCGATGGTGCCGGCGTCCTGGTACTTCAGGCGGAAGGTCTCGGTCTGGTAGTCGGCCCAGACCGGCGTGTCGAGCATGTCGAGCAGCGTCTGGACCTTCTTCGCGAGACCGATGTCGCCTGAGAGGATGACCTGGTTCGAGTCGCCGTCGGCCGAGACCTTCGCGTAGTCCTCGGGAATGAGGTCGCGGATCCGGTCGAGCACGTCGACGGCGCGCGACTGCTTCAGGCGGAAGATCTTGGTGACGAAGAGGCCGTTGTCCGGCATCGCCATCACGTCGTCCTCGGCGCTCAGCACGACGCCGGGCTGCGTCTTGATCAGCTCGGTCTGCTGGCCGATGTAGATCATGTCCTCGGTCTCGGTGACCGCGAGGCCCTCCATCTTGAGCGCCTGGAAGAGGTAGTCGAGCGCCTGGCTCTTCGGGATGTCGCGATCGCCGACGAGCGTGATCTTGCGGCTTCCGAGGTCGGCCTGCTTGTAGTAGACGTACTTGCCCGTCCACGAGTAGATGAAGGGGATGATCGCCTCGATGCCTTCGTTCTTGAAGGTGAGGCGGATCGGCTCCTCGTCGATCGTGCGGCGGCCGCTGCGGACGCCGCGGAGCTGCGACGGCGGAACGGCCGGCGCGGCGGCTGGTCCCGAAGTCGCGACGGTGCGTCCGTCCGCGGCGGGCGCGGGCGTCGCGTCGCGGCTTGGCGCGGGCTGCGCTTCGGGCGCCTTCGGCGCCGTGTCTCCGTCCGCCTGCGGCGCGGGGGCGCCGAGCGAGGCCGACGCGATGCCCGAGATCGTCAGGAAGGCCGTCGCGCGGACGATGTCGCTCAGGCGGATCGAGGAGAGAAGCGGTCGGGTCGAGGGCACGAGAGAGGCTCCGGGTCTGGCGCGCCGAGCGAGGCCGGCGCGAAGGGCTGTTCTACCAGTCATGTCCGCGCGCTGCTGCGACGCGGCGCGGATCGAGGGATCGGTCAGCGGGGGCGATTGATGCGGGCGTTGAGCAGCTTCCGTTCCCAGTCGAGCTGTGCGCGACTGTGGTCATCCACCGACCACGACTCGGTCGCGATGATCGCGTCGAGGGCGAGTCGCGCCTGCTCCACGGTCATGCGGTTGATCTGCTCTTCGGAGAGTCGAGGCGGGAGCGAGCTGCGATCGACGTACTCGATCGGACGGTTGTCGGACGAACCAGGCGATGGAAGGCGCACGGGCTCCATGGCGCGCGACGGCAGTTCCTCGCCGCCGGGAACGGGCTCGCCCGGCGCATCCTCTCCGGGCGGGACCTCGCCTGCCGGAGCCGGGGTGCCGCCGGGACCGCTCGGGGTGCGCGGCGAAACGCTGCGACCACCCATGGATCCGCTGCGACTGCCCGCGGAGGTGCCGCTCGCACCGCCGGTCGCCGCGGCGCCGGCCTCACCCGGCCGCGAGGTGAATCCGCTCGACGTGCCGCCGGGCGTCCCACCCGAGGAGAGCTCGCCCGCGCTGCCGGCGCCGGCGACGACGCCCGAGCTCCGCGACGGAGGTGAGCCGCCCTTGAGCAGGCGATCGTCGATCTTCGGCCAGAGCGGAACCACATACTCGCCGCCGCGGTGCCCGAGCTTGACCGAGTAGGGAAGGTCGATCGAGATGACGGTGATGCCGGCCTCGGTCTCGCCGCGCTTGATGCGCAGTTCGCCGAAGAGGACGTACTCGCCGATGACATGCGTCACGGCCGGTCCCGAGTAGGTCGCCGGGATCGGCGGCGGCGGCGGGTCCTTCGGCGGCTCGGGATCGCGTCGCGGCGGCGGCGGCGGCGGATCGCGTCGCGGCGGCGTCGGAAGGCTGAACATCGAGCGGCCCTCGAAGCGCTTGCGGCTCGTCTCGAGGAAGGTGTCGCTTTCCTCGGCGAGCATGGCGAGCGGATCGGCCTCGTCCTCGTCGACGGACGAGGCGAAGACCGTGCCGAACACCGAGCCGAGGTTCACCGCGACGACGACGGCGGAGATGCCGATCGCGACGCCGGCGACTGCCACCGGGGCGCTGACGCGAAGTCCGCCGGGAAGCGAATCAAGGATCGCCATCACGCGCCTCCTCGCTGACCCTTGCGGGTGGCGGCCCACTTCTCCACGGTCATCTGCACGGCCACGCGCTTGAGGTCGGACTTGTAGGCCAGTCGGAGATCGCCGATCGCGTCGATCGCCGGATCGCTCTCGATCTCGGAGATGAGCGCCGCCACGCTGTCGGGCGTCGCGTCGAACCGGAGGTCGATCACGGTGCGGGCGATGCCCTCGTTCGCACCCGTCGTCGCGCCGGGGATCAGCCCGTCGGGAAGGAACTGCGGCTGGCGGATGTCGAGGCCGTAGGCGATGCGCTTCGGCTTCAGGATGCGGTCGATCGCGGTCGCGAGCCGCTCCTTGACCTGCCGCTCGGGCGCGATCGGAGAGTTCGGTCCATAGGCGATCGCCGCGATCTCGACGTCCTCCGGCAGTTCGTCCGCGCGGTCGGACGCGCGCGCGAGCACCTGCGCGAGCCGATCGGCGCGGGCGTTGTACTCGTCGGCGATCGGCCAGAGCACGCTGTCGAGCAGCGTGAAGCCGGCGAAGACGACCGCGGACACGGCGATCCAGCGTCCGGCGCGCGGAAGCGCGCGATACCGCTCGATGAGCTTTCGCGAGACCTCGAGCGGACGGTTCGAAGATGGTGCGCTGGCGGCGGTCACGGAGTCAGGGCCTTCAGCTGATCAAGGATGCGCTTGAAGTCGTCGTTGAGGCGAGCCTTCACCTCGGGCTCGATGTCCTCGCGGTTGCGCGCCTTGGCGATCTCGCCAAGCCGGCCGCGCAGCTGCTCCTTCGTCATCGACTTCAGTTCGTCGTCGGAGATCGGATCGGGGATGACCAGGTTCCTGTTGGCCGCGGCGCCGGGACCGCCACCGGCGCCGGAGCCGCTCGCGGCGCGCACGGGGCCGGCGGGCATCGAGCCATCGCCCCCCGCAGCCTCGGCGGCATCGCCGCCACCGACCGGATCGCCGCTCTCGCCTGCCGGAGTCGCGGGCGTCTCGCGCCGTCCGATGCCGCGCGCCGCCGTCGTGGTGCCCTCGGAGGATGTCGACGCGCCGGGCGACTGCGGACGCACGCGTCGCTCGCCGCCCGCGGAAGAGGCGGGATCGGAGGCGCTCGCAACGGCCGTTCCCGCGCCTGCGCCGGCCGAGGCATCGGACGAGGACGGCGACGAGGCCGGCGTCGAGGCCGGCGTCGACGACGAAGCGGTCGACGCGGAGGCTGTGCCGCCGGTCTTGTCGCCTGGCTTTCCGTACTTGCGCTCGGACAGGGTCGTGACCGCCCAGTCGCGCTCAGCCTCGATTCGGGCCGGAGCGGTGGCGCGCACGACCTTCGATTCAAGGTCGAACTTGAACAGGCCGCGGCCATCGGGCACGCCGAAGCGCCAGAGGGTGTTCGTGAAGACGCCTGACGCGTCCATCAGCGAGGCCATCGTGCGGACCATCTCCTCGGCGCCGGTCTCGCCCTGCGCCTTCGCCACGCCGCGGAGGGTGAGGCCCTGGGTCGCGGAAAGCTGCACGACCTCGACTTCGATGCCGTCCGGCGTGCAGCAGGCGAGGTCGCCGAGCACCTTCGACATCGGGACGGCGCGCTTGGCGATCTCGCCGTACAGCGCGATGCGCTGCTCGACGTCGCGCTGCTGCTTCTCGAACGCGCCCGCCTTGCTCGGCATCTTCGCCTCGAGCACCTTCGCGCGCGTCCATGCCGAGGCGATCGGGAAGACGCCGATCACGAGCGCGGCCGCGCCCGCGACGAGCAGCGCCCGCGCCGGGTCGGAGTATCGCGCAACGATCTTCTGCAGCGGCGAGGGCTTCTGGTGCTCCGCGATGCGGCGCAGCGAGCCGAGGTCGGACAGGCGGCCGGTCGCGACGATCGCCGCAGCGATCGGCACGGCCCAAGACCGCCACCAGGAGGGCTCGCTTGCGGAGGAGACCTCCGAG
>Ga0315907_10004913_pt1 | contig 14796 bp, 12 predicted proteins | sample LakEriMetagenome_3_FD_203525 | JGI IMG/M metagenome (GOLD analysis project Ga0315907, IMG submission 203525) | Freshwater fungal communities from buoy surface, Lake Erie, Ohio, United States - Buoy 12 MA123 | ecosystem: Environmental > Aquatic > Freshwater > Lake > Lake biofilm | place: USA...
TGAACAAGCACTGCCGATGGGGCAAAATGTTCTTCTGTAAATGAATTTGCGTACATGGTCCAGCAAAGGAATCCAGAACATACGATACCAACTAATCTTTTACTTGATGCTTCTCCGTTGTCTGACACGAAGCCCGAAGCCCAGCTAAATAATCTTTTCATGTTAATAAAACTAATAATGTTACAATAATAATAAACCCCAACACCCAAACAAACCCTTTAATATTATGATTTATCTGTTTCATTTTCTCAGTTTTTCATAGATATAAATAACTAAAACTATAACCATTATGAAGAATAAAATCTTATAAAAGTTATTAGCAGTTTTTTCTTTACTTTTCTCTGTGGTGGTTTTTTGGATGGTTTCTGACTTATTGGTATTAACAGAATCCTTTTTGCTTAGTTTCGTGTCTGATTGCTTCTCTTTAGTTCCTGATGTCCAAGTTTCTGTATACTTTGGAATCGTAATCATACTATCTTTGGTTACCCATAGGGTATCGTAGTATGTTATTGTTTTTGTGAAATACTGCTCTTTTTCAATCACTTTAGTAACGCTGTCATAGAACGTAACGTGTACCGAATCTAATGTTCTAGTTACGGTACTGTCTGTTCTTTTCTCGTTCTTTTTAACTGTTGCGCAGCTACAAAGGAAAAGTAGTAAAAATGCTACCTTTCCCATTATGCGTCACGCTTTTTAATGTTCTTCGTTTTCTTATGGTAGTATCTAATAGCAAATATACCTGATACAATAGCCACCAAACCGGCAGCTAAACTTACAAATGGTTGGATAGCGCTTATTGTTACAGCTGCTCCAGAAATGCTAATTAGTGTAGCGATGTCGGCTTGGTGACTGTGATTTGTCATTTTATGTTATTTGTCTACTAATTTTAAAAAAACAGGATATACTTCTTCTGTTTCAATAGACGCTAGGGTATCAGGTGTGATGTCTGTTGACCACAAGCTAACCACGTCTATTTCTTTTTCAGCTTTTAGTAAATCCAAGTACTCTTTGTTAAATTCTTCCATTTTTTCTTTAGGGATGAATCTTTCTTCTCCTTCCCCTTCGCCAAACTTGTCAAAAAGCTCCTTTTTAGACTCATCTAGCAACTTTACTTCCGCTTCTACTACTTTGTTAAGCCTTTGGAAATAAAGCTTGTTTTTCATGCTTGTTTTTTGTTTTAGAAGTCCATTAGAAACCACGGTAGAAACACCATCTTTAGTGTAAGTCATACCATTTAATTCATAATGCAGTTCTACGATTTCATTCAGGTTTAATTTCATAAAATATGTGTTTTGTCAAAAATAGTCAATTTTAATTAAAAACTACAAAACTTGTCCACTATTTTCTGACGGAGCCCACGGTAACGGAAGGGTGATTTCCACAGGGTTAATCTGTAGGGCGATATTAGCCTCTAGGCTAGCTTGCATAGCTTCCATTGGCAATATCTCCTCCAGCCATGAAATTACTTCCGCTTCAGTTACATCCTCGTAAGGAACGAAGTTCTGAGGGTTAGGTTGAGCTACGCTGGATGCACCATAGGTTTCTGCAAACCATGTTTTATCCCCATCTACTTGTGTGGCTTGGTAGCGCCAATGTATTACATTGATTACGTTTGGTAATCCTTCTGATTCTACAGCGCAGTTAAGCTGGCTGATGACCCATGAAAAGCTTGTTGTTGTCATTTTTATTTTAATTTTTAAGGTAATCCTTGCAATGCAGGAATTGTGTAAGTTGTTCCGTTTATTTCTACTATTATATAATGATTTGTTGATACTGTACCTGAAACTGCATTTCCTAATTTCCAAGATTGTGCAGTTCCGTTTGTTGGTGCGCCTGTTGAAATACTACCAGTAATATTTATATTTCCAGCATTACCGTTAAGGTCAATTACAGATACACCACTGTTATTGAATAATTGTACACCAACAGCACTACTGCTATAGTCTTGATAAATTATGAATCTACTGTTTGCATTAACTCCGTTAAGACGAAAGTTGCCGCCAGCTACTGTTAATCTTTCAGCAGGACTGCTCGTTCCAATACCAACTAACCCCCCACTTGTTATGCGCATACGTTCAGAAATAGTGTCATTGCCTGAAATTGTGCTAAATGTCATCCCACCATTATTCAATGCGTTGTTTTGGCCTAATACACCAATTGATGCTTTATAGAACCCCCCCATAGCAAGCATATATACTACGCCTTCATTATTTGTACCTCTTCTATCTCCATAAACTAAATATGAATCTATACCTGTTAAGTTATTTGAAACAAGAATTTTATTTCCGGATGACAAAGCAATTCCATTAACAGAACCACCAATATCAGTATTAGTAGAATTAACAAGTAAAGTTCCCCCACTTGTTATGCGCATACGTTCGGAGCCAGCGGTTCTAAGTGTTAATAATTCAAAATTTGATGTACCTGTGTTGCTTGGATTTTCTATATAGAATCCACTTGTTAAACTATCTGAAGTACGAGTACCTTGGAATCCAACTCTTTGCCCGTCTACTGCCCATTCTCCATAAATTGATTCTTTACCAAAACGACCAACAACACCGCTACCTTCACGATATACATCTAATTTATAGCTTGGTGAGTTAGTACCTATACCTACGTTACCTGCACTATTAATTAATACTTTAGTAGATGGAGAAGTGGCACCAGCATCAGATAAAGCAAATGATATTGTGCTAGTATTTGTTGTTCCTGCGGCTATTGAAATTGATGCTTGACCAAAACTAGAATTATCATTATATTGCCCGCCAGCATAATAGTAGTTAGAAGTTAAATATAAAGCGTGAGAAAATTGTCCAATATGGCCTTTAGGAGTTGATGAATAGCCAATAAAATCAATATGATTGGTATTTGGATTAGCTGAATTGTCTATTGTTAATTTTGTACTTGGCGATGTAGTACCTATACCCAATCTACCACTCGCATCTAACGTCATTGCTTGGGTAAAGGATATAGCGTTACCTGCCGTTCCTGAAGAGGCTTGATACCAAAGATGTGTGCTTCCGTCTTGCACATAGGCACTTGCGGAATTGCTTGTTATATACTTGTAACCACTATTATAATAGGAATTATTAAATACTATTGTTCCAAATGTTCCACTATTTGCCAAAGCACCTGAATTACCAAATTGAAATGCCTTTACATTTGTTCCACTCCACGAACTCGGTGTAACTCCTAATCCTAAATTGCCTGAAGTAGATAAGGTCATTTGCGCTGCTCCATCAGTACCAAAAGCTAAAGGGGTATTTGCGCCACTTGTTCCATAGTTAGTTGTAATTAAACCTAAAGAGCCTGTATGTGCAATAGCGATTGCATTGTTGTTAGAAGAACTTGCTACTAATATACCTTCGTAAGTATTAGCAGTTTCCATCTTCACAAAAAACTTAGGAGAACCAAAACCTGATGCAGATGTTGCATTAATAAAAACTCTTGTACCATCATCATACACTAAACTATTCCCTATTGTACTTGTACCTGTAAACTTAGGTAGGTAGTTTGTAGTACCTGTACCCCCAACAGCGTTGGCAGGTATCTGACTTGTTAAAGCAAGTGTGCCTGTAGCGCTTGGTAAAGTATATGTATAAGTTCCGTTACCTATAGTACTTGAAAAAATGGTGTTACCGTACAAATTATTATTCGTACCATCCCATCTATATTTAATATTACCTTGACCATCAGCCAATATAATATTATTAGAAACATTCCCTATAGATGAACCTAAAGAGCCTCCTAATATCGTATTGTATGAGCCTGTAGTTAAATTATCCAATCCAGAACCTGCTCCAATGGCTATATTTCCAACACCTGTGGTAATATATTTTGCAGTATTATCTCCAATAGCAATGTTATTATTTCCTGAAGTTTCATTAATTAATGTTTCTGCTCCAATTGCTATATTCGCAAATCCTGTTGTATTTTTCCATAATGGGAATGTGCCAATGGCTACGTTTCTTGAGCCAGTAGTATTTGCAGATAAAGCATTATCTCCAAGTATAACATTATTCGCTCCCGTTCCAGCTCCTTTTCCAACAAGAACACCGTTAACAGTTAAGTCGTATGCCCCTAAATTAACTGCTCCTGTCGCTCCCGTGTACGGAACATAACCAGTTTGAACATCGCTAATTAGAGCTAAAGTTCCCGCAGCTCCCGGCAAAGTATATGTATAAGTTCCATTTGATAAAGTAGAACCTAAAGTTAAACCACCACTAAGCACGGCGTTACCGTTTGAATCTAAACTCATCTTTTGGGTAGCAGTTCCTGAGCCAAAACCAAACAATATCTTTCCGTTGTTCTGGTTACCAATGGTCATATCTCCTGAAACAGAACCCTGTATATAGTTATTAGCACCACCCGACATTGCAATAAAACCATTAATTGTCGCACCTGTAGCAGCATTAGTTAATCTTACAGACGGAGCAGTACCTACCAATTGTATTTGGTCATCCGTTCCCCCTGTATTAATTACAACTTTTGCAGTAAATGTTTTAAGAGCCGTAATGGTCTGAGTGGTATCAGTAGTAACATAGTTACCTGCTGGTTGCTTACTATTAAATGTAGTCCAATCCGTAGAGCTTAAATAGCCATTTTGAGAGCCTGTAGCCACTTGTATAGAGAAAGCCCCAGTTCCACTATTATATGCCAATGGTGAGCTTGCAGATAGCGAAGAAAGGGTAATAAAGTTTGCACCGTTAGTAAGCTGACTTGTATTGGTTGGAATTGTAATAACACCAGTAGTATTATCATAAGCTCCCGAACCTGCCGTAAAGCTTAATGCAAGTCTTGCTCTTGAGTCTAAGTAGTATAAATTAGTACCTTCTGCGATATTAGAAGTAGTCAAACTCACCGCTCCTGTAAACCCGTTCACCGAACTTACTGCGTCTGTATTGTCTACTTTATCCCATGTAGAGCCATTAAATATAGCCCAGTCACCTATTTTCCAATCAGTGATACCATTTAAGTTAGTAGAACCAGCTACATCTACTATGTAGTAGTAACCCTTAGTTCCAACAGAACTTGTTAATGTAGGGGTATTTGTAGATGCGTTCCATGTGCCTTGATAAGTAACGCCACCAGCTAATCCTGAGATTTGGTTTTGAACTTTACCAAAAGCCTGTAATATAGAATCAGTAGCAGCAATAGTGCCACCACCTGTTAAATTTAATCCTGTAAGCAGCTTACCTGTAACCGCAGAAGTACTTAAAGTTACACTAGCACTTCCCGGTCCTGAAGCAGTAGCCTCTCCCGTTAATGCAGTTATATAGTTTCCTGCTGCCTGTTTATTATTAAAGGTATTCCAATCAGTGCTAGATAAGTAACCATCAGTTGACGTAGTAGCCTGAGATATTGAAAATACTCCTGTAGTATTACTATAACTTAATGGAGCCGTAGCTGATAAAGCTGTTAGAGTGATAAAAGAACTTGGGTTAGAAGCTAAATAGTAAGTACTATTATCATAGCTAATAGTTGTGCCGCTAATCTTTACAAAACCAGTTCCGCTTAATGCCGCTTGTTTATTATTAAAAGTTGCCCAATCTGTAGAGCTCAAGTAACCATTAACCGAAGCTGATGCAGCAGGTATAGATATAGTACCAGACGTATTTATCAATGGAGCGCTAAAAGTTAAAGCAGCCTGCTTAGAATTAAAAGTATTCCAATCGGTAGAACTCAAATAACCATCGGTAGATGTAGTTGCTTGAGTAATTCCTATAGTTCCTGAGCCAGTGATTGTACCACCTGTAAGTGGGCCCGTAGTCGCAACACTTGTAACAGTTCCTACAGACCATGTTCTGTTTGCAGAAATATCGTAAGCGGTTCCGTTGATAGTTAATGTAGTAGCTGCGTTTGCAGGCGTATATCCTAATAGTGTTCCAATAGTAGCAGACTTCCAAAGATTAGTAGCTGTATCTCTATATAAAACACCTTTATTAACATAAGGGGTTGGTGCAACGTCATGCAATTCTTCTAATTCATAACCATTGTCAACCTTTACAAATATCTTACCATGATTTTGGTGTGCATAAACTACAAAACCAACAATAACCGTATGTATAGGTGCTGTAGGTTTTACATTTGTAATAGCTCCTGAAGTAGTACCACTTAAATAAAGGGTATCCCCATCCGCCCAAGTTTCACCTTGAAGTGAACCAGTAGTATTAATTTCATTTACTAAACCAGAAACGGTAATAAATCCTTCCTGATTATTACTTATATTTTCAGTTACTAAACCTAAAGTATCTTTTGAGTTTGCGTCATTATCTGCTCTAGCTAACCCTACCTGAAGTCTTTGGCCTTGAGCTCCAATTATTTTTACAGCTTGGTAATTTGATTCTAATAAATTACCTCCTGTTCCATTTACTACTCTCGCTACTTGCTCTTGTCCAATCTGAAGTGTAACATTATTACCCATCAAACGCAAGTCCATTGTGCCATCAGTAGAATTCCATTGCATCCTTCCTACCTGTAAAGCACCAGACGGTGTTAAATCTGCTTGAAAGTATCCTGAAGAAATTCCATACTCTCCTAAATCAACATTACCTGTAGCTCCTGTATAAGGCACATATCCTGTTAATGCACTACTGTAATTAGGAATATTTAATGTACCTGCTATTAATGTCGCAGGACCACTGCTCCCTGTTGTAGTTAAAGTAATAGTTCCTTGCTTAGAATTAAATGTACTCCAATCAGCAGAGCTTAATAAACCTCTATTAGTTGCAGATGAAGTTGGAATATTTAATGTAATACTTCCACTTGTAGTAACGGGACTATTTGCAACATTTACATCAGTTCCTGTTGAACCAACAGTTAAACCAACGCTTGTTACCGTACCTGCATCAGTTGCTACTTCTACAATACCATTAACGGCTTTTAATACACCGTTTAAATCTTTTATCTTAACATCACCGGTAAAAAAACCTTGTATTGCCATTTTAATATTTTTTTATTAGATAACCAATATTCTCACAAACTCTCCAGTTTGGAACGGAACAGTTGATGCAACAGTTAGCACTCCGGTATTAGTATCCCATTTAACTTGATTACCCGTAGGTGTACCACTAAATATAATTTCACCAACATCAATACCACCTCTACTTGCATAAAGAAGAACTTTATCAATTGCTTCAGAGAATGTAATTGTTGTAGAACCACCACTTGCGAACTTAGAATACTGCTCAATAGTTCTTGTAGAACCACCGCTACTTGGATTAACAACGATACCACCTGTGCCAATAATTCCTTCTGCTTCATAAGCATACCCACCGCACATTCCATATACGTACTCTGTAAAACCAACAAGGTTGATGCCCGTGTAATTCACATCATCAACCCACTCTAAAATATCAGCTTCCATTTGCAATTTCTTAGGTAAATTCAAATCTGTTTCTTTACCTAATTCAATATCTCTTATTGCTAAAGATGCTGAAACTTTTGCTATATCAATAACATCTGCTGTAGTTGGCATTAGTAAACTAATTTAGGATTGTCAATAATGTATTTTGCTTTATTCAAACTTAATTGCGCAATAGCAATACCTGCACCTAATGAAATTGCATCATCTGCCGCACGGATATAAGTATTTAAAGCAAACTTTGTAGAAAGCCAATTATCGCCGTCCAATCTTTCAGGAGTAGATATTTGAGCTTTAGATAATTTAGTATTATAAATTTTTGCGTACGTAGAAAAACAATACGTAACAGTCTTGCTATATAGCACATTTGAGTTATCCCTCCATTCAACAGTGATGTTCAATGCATAATCTTTATCCAATACGTTAAAACTAATTGTGTTTCCGGTAGCTAATGACCATACTTCATAGTTGGTGGTTGTACCAGTTTCAACTAAATAAGTACCATCTGATTTCTGCATATATACCCTTCTGGTAGTGATAGCAGCATCAGAACCTGTACTTGTATCATCTAATATCAATAAATTAGGCGTTGATATAACCTGAGAGGCGGCGAAATTTTGTGTAAACGGCATAATAAAAAAGTTTACCAAAACTACCAAAAAAATGTTAAATAATAAAAAAAGCCCTACTTTTTTATGGTAGAGCTTTTTTATTATAATTTAATTAAATTTTAAGCCTTAGCTAACTCATTTAATTGCTTCTCGATATTAGCAAGAACTTCTTTACCATTCTTTGAAGTTTGGATAAATTGAGTCAATGCATCTGTTACATTTCCTCTGTCTTGTTTAGAGATTGTAGTGATTTCTTGAGAGCCGATTGAAACCTTACCGGTAGCCATATCAAATGAAATAATTTCATTATCTAAACCTTGTCTTACAGCTGATTTAATGTCTTTAGAAGGGTCTGTATAAACTTTTAAGAACTCGTCTGGCTTAGAGCGAGCAAAGTTTGCAACCTCAGCTAAAATCACTTCATCATCAGTAAATTCATTCCAGTTAAGTGCAGCTCCAATTTTACGAGCTTCTGCTGGCTTCATCTTAGAAATAATACCAATTGCTTCTTTTAGGATTTCAAAACCTTGAAGTGCCTTTTGGCTTGATTTTCTTTGATTTACAACACCAAAAAGTGGCGCTTTACTAGCATCTCTTGCTTCTCCTAAAACGCTATCTCTGTTGTAGTTACTAATCATAAGGTACTCATAAAGCTCCTCATCTTTTTGATTACCACCTACTAATGCGAAACGACCTGTGAATTGGAATCCACCTAAGCCATCGCTAACACCCGGCATAAAGAATCTTTCCTTGCCCGGCTTTTCACCATCCCACCAATCAGCTACTACCACATCTACCCATGCATCTTTACCTTGTTTAGCTAGATAAGGGTCTTTAATCCTATCTCTAGTAGGGATGTTTGCTTTTGGATAAAGTAATGGGTTTCTTTGTCTTTCTTTCTCATCTGGGTCGTTATTTTTAACCCCCGTAAGCATTTCAAAAGTTACAGATTGACCCGGCTCTAGTGGCGGAATCGCTCTTTTTAATTCTTCTGAAATTCCGTTGAATTTTCCAACTACTTGCATATATGTGTTTTTTTGGTTTAAAATACTAGACTACATGAGTCCAGCTAGTTCCGTTTAATATTTTTTGAATTGTAGTTTTTCCAATGTTAAACATTATTGATAACTTCCAATGAGAAAACCTACCTGTTTTATACAACAATTTTATTGCCAAAACCTTATCTTCATCCAAAATGGCAGTACTTCTTTCAGAGCCTCTAGTCACCTTAAGTTTACCAGCTTCGTATGCGTGCTTTGCATTTCTGCTATGGTCACACCATTCTAAATTTTCTGCTCTATTGTCAGCCCTGTCGCTATTCAGATGATTAACAATCCTAAATTTTTCAGGATTAGGATTATCCACAAATGCTCTAGCAACTAAAACATGGACATTCTGCATCTTTTTTATACCATCTTTCTTAAAAGATACCACTTTGTACCCATGACTATTACTACCTATTACTATTTTTTCTTTAGAAACTCTCATTCCTTTACTATGCCTTAATAGCCTAGGAAGCATTTTTATCCTGCCTAAATTACTTACTTCATAGTATCCGTCATATAAATCACCCTTCACACCTAATATGGGTTTCCAAATTTCTTGTTCCATGAATTTTGATTTATACAAATATAATAAAAGGGGTGGAAAATCCACCCCCATTATCATTAAAATTATGCCAAAACTTGTTGACGTAGGAAGTGCTGAGCGCCTAAAATTTCAAGGCCCTGCGCAGTTGTCCAAGAACAAGTCCAGTTCATTGCATCTCCGTTAGGATTTACTGGAGAAATTGCACCGCTGTGGATTTCACCAATCATATCGTTACCGAATTTAGTTTGAGCTGGTACGTATCTTACACGCATTGCTGAATCATATCCACCACCTTGTACTTTAACACGGTTGTTGTAAGGAACATAGTATGCACATTTGTTAATTACAGTTTGACCGAATAATACTGGTTGGTCTTGGATTGGCATAGCCATGTAGTTAAGGGTGAAACCACCGTAACTTACTTTGTCTACTTGTAAATCAAGTTCTTTACCGTCAACAACGATACGAACTGATTGTACGCCAGAAGAACCTAACGCCTTCCAATAGGTGTCATGAGCTCTCTTAACTGCACTTGAACCGAATACTAAATAATCTTTAGGAGATTTAGCTGCGATAAGTGTATCAAGAGCATCATCAATGTTTGCTTTTTGTACTGTACCTAAAGTACCGTTAACGATTGTGTTACCGTACATTTCAATGTACTTGTTCAAACCACGAGTAGTTTGTACTGGTCCACCACCATCGCTACCTGAAGTATTACCATCAGTAAGGATTGGGTTAGTGTCACTGAAAGTAGTAACTGACATATCACCAGCGATGAAAGCAGCGTTGATTTTACCTTTAAGTAAAATTGCTTTTTCAAGGTGGTCTTTAACGATAAATTTGTTTTGACCGTTGAATTCAACTTCAATAGTTGCAGCGTTTTGAACGTCTGTAATTTTTGAAATTTCACGGAAAATTTGGTACTTGTTAGTGTACTTAGTTAAACCAAAACGTAAGTTAGTTTGGCTTACTGAGTTTTCACCAACTGCTACTGAGAATAAAGATAATTTATCACCAGCAGTTAAAGTCATGTTAGCACCAGATACAGATTTAATGTATACAGTGTCAACACCTGAAGTTGTTACTACGTTTGTAACGATAGCAGAGATAGCACCAGTTGGAACTAGAACTAAATCATCTTTACGAGCTTGACCTGAAGTCGCAGTAGTACAAGTAAAGTTGATAGAAGTTGTACCAGAACCATTTACAGTACCACCAGTTGTATCAAGAAGTTTGAATAAAGCTTCGTTTACAAAAGTGTAATAAATAGGTTGACCAGTCATGATAGGCTTCTTTCTGTCACCTAACCATAAAATGTCTGTTAAAGCATCATCGTTCTGAATATCAGTAACGAGCTTGTTAATCTCTCTCGTGTCAAGCACAGGGTCAATTGCGCTGACGTAGGCTTTGGTAATATTACCTAAATTGTTTGCCATTTTTAATCTTTTTAATTTTTTTTAAGTAAAAGTTTTTAATTTTTACCTGCCTATGGTTCCCATTTTAGCCCTTGAGCCAAAAGCTTCACCTAATGATTCATTGGGTTGGGCAGGTACGCTACCAACAGGTCTGCGTGCGTTTTGTCCTTCTTCAATGATAGCTTTCAATCCCAATGACTTTCCATAATTCACAAGGTCTTTTTCATAGTTTGGATTAAGAGCGACTAATGCAATTTTTTGCAATTTAGCCACATCTGGAATTAGCTTTGCTGGGTCCGCCTCTTGCGGGTTTACAGAAATAGCTCTTTGCCACTTTTCTCCATCCAACGCTACTGCCATTAAATTTTCAGGTTTATCAATATTAAAATTGAATCTGCCATTATCTCCTAAATCAATCGCAACTCTTTTGCTTTCTAATAAGGATTTTGTAGCATCATGTTCCCTGAAAAACTGGAGAACTTGTTGTTGTTGTTCTGCAAGAAGTCGCTCTTGTTCTGCATATTGAAGCTGGTTGTCCACCTCTTGTGGCCTACTAACTTCTGGTATACGGAACTGTTGCTGTTCTTGTATTCTCTTTTGTCTAACTAATTCTGCGTCTGCTTCTAGTTGAATCAATCCAACTTCTCTATCTTCATCAGCCGCAAATTCAGTTTGCTTATATCTTGCTTGATACAATTTCTCAATCTTATCATCACTAAGATTAGGATATTGTAATTTCAATTCATCAAATACTAAATCGGTATGAGATACGTTATTCCAATCAAAAGCTTTAGCTTCTAGGAACTTATAGGCATCTCCACCATTTTTTCTAAACTCAGCAAAATCGGCAACAAAATCATCATAACCTAATTCCTTTAAAATCTCTTTAGGGTCTGATTTCTTTAATTGCTCTTTCCAATCAGTTACTTGAACTGAAGCAGATGCTTGAGATTCTTCAGTACTATCTTCAGCAGGCTCATCACCAAAATTAGGCATAGAAAAAGCTGTTACATTTTCTTCAGCCTGAACTTCTGGTTCTGTTACAACTGTAGACTGGGGTTCTTCAGTTGATACCGTTACTGATTCTGCACTTTCAGCTTGAATAGGTGCGGCAGGCTCTACAGACTCATCTTGAGGCATAGGAATACCGGTACTCATTCTATAAACTGGTTTTTGTTCTTGTGTTTGTTCTTGTTCTAGTTCTGACATAAATGTGTTTTACGTTACGAAAATAATAAAATTTAGTTAAAAAAATAAATTTATTTAATTTTTACCCATACTCTTATCAAAGAATAGGATTTCCTTAGATTCTTCCGCTATTTTATATTTAGCCAACAAGTCACCATACTCACCAACTGCCTTTCTTTGAATTTCCATAAACTGTAATAAAAACTGAGCTACTACGCAATCTTCTTCTTCAGCCATTTGATAGAATTTTTTGTATTGGTTATAAACTTCTAATTCAGTTTCATATCCAATTTCTAAAGAATCGCCTAAGTTTTCAATTTTATCTGTAATGGCATCTATTCTTGGAACGTCTGCACAATCACCCATGTCGTTCATGAACTCTACAATCATTTGGTAGTGCGTAAGTTCTTCAGCACTTTCTGCTAAGAAATACTTTTGAGTACCGAACAAACCTAATCTCTGTAATTGGTTTGCTAAACTTTTCCATAAATTAGATTGATATAGTTCTACGTACAGGGCATCCTGTAGACCTTTTCTCATTTTGCCGCTGAGTAATGATTTAACTTCCATCTTATTTTTCTTTTTTATTGTTGTTAACTGTTATTTTAGCTTCTGCTGAAATTCTTTGAGCGATAACTTTTGCATCACTTTGAATCTTAGCTTCTTGAATATCGCTTTCTTTCTTACCCATTTGGATAATATAATCCCACTGCTTCTCTGCATTGATTTTAGCAATATCTACATCTAATTGAGTTTGCAAAGTAATTCTTCTTTCTTGTTCTGCAAGTTGAGCTGCTTGAGCATTACCTTGCGTTTGCTGTTGAATCTTTTGTAATTCATACTGCTGCATCTGTTCTCTGCGCTTTTTGATTCTGTAAGCCAAAATCATAGAAGCCATTTTCAAATTACGGCAGCTCATTACAAGTATCTTATCTTCAGGCTCAATCAATCCTTGTGAATCACGAATGTTTAATTCTTGAATCAATTGCTGTCTTTCATAATCTTGCGGAGCATCTTCAATGAAAATACCGAATTCATGAATAGATATATTAGGATTAATTTGTAAGAACTTCACTGTCTCAGTTCCTAAAGCTTTAGCAGTCCCTTGAACCTTTCCTAACTTAACAGCTATCTGAACCTTTGCAACAACTGCATCAGCTAAACCTTGAATCAATTGCTTATCAGCAAAACTTAATAAATAAAGAGCGTTATTAGTACTTTCCATTGCTGCATTAGCAACAGGAACTAAAGTTCTTGCATTAGGAGTAGAACCATCTGTTAATTCATTCAATCCAGAAACCTGACGCATTAAATCAATAGTACGCATCAAGTCATCATACAATTGACCAAATACAGCTAATTGACCAGAAGCCTCAATGCTTACTGGTTTGTAGTTTGGATTTTGGCTTAACAAATCTGTTGAACGATAAGGAACAACAAAGTTTGAGAAAATGAAATCCATAACTTTAGTAGGATTCATTTTTTCACCACCACCACCAAAGTCAACACCTTCAAGTGCGTTTAAATCAATATTGATTAAATATGGAATAAGCTTATTAGCCATATTCTGCAATCTAAACCAAGCTAAACAAGCTTTATCTTCCAATGGAATAAGCCTTTCTGTAACACCAGCAAAACGCATCTTATAGAAGTTCCAAGCATACAACTGAATATTCAATTGAGTATCCCACCAAGATGATGGTTTTCTAATTTGGTTTTCAGACATACCCCAGTCATACATAAAATCAGTCATCACAACCCACTTACACTTGTAAACAACCTTTTTGGTTACAGGCATAAAAATAGGTTCTGCTTGACCTTTACTTTCTGTTTGACTCATTGGCTTATTAAATTCAGCTTCTAATGAACCTAATTGATTAACAGCCATTCTTGAAGGAGACTGATATTTAGTTTTACCAAATCTTGTATTACCACGACCATCTACTTCTTCTTTATAAGTATAATCGTTCCATGATAAAAATTCAAAATCTAAAACCAATATTTTAAATCTATTCCAATATTTAGAATAGTCAGTACCATACATAAAGTTTGATGGGTTACCAAATCTTCCAGCGACAGAAGTTACCATTTGATTCATTTGGTCTGCCGTAAAGTATGGAGCTAAATCTCCAATATACATTTCTCTTACTTCACCCCAATGCACTAAATCAGAAAAATCACTTTTAGAACAATAAGATAACACCATGTTTTCAGGGTTAATTTCTCTTATCTTTACGTGACCATTCTCATCAATCCATTGAGTGTAACCACCCATTCCAAAATCAAATAAATTTTCTATAGTTCTTTTCCTCTTGTCATCAAATTTATTTTGATAAAAAGAAAGTGATACAGCCTGCTCTGCCTCCATTGACATTACGTGCTTATATCCGAACTGTTGCTCCATTTCCAATTGCTCCATATCTTGCGGCTCCCCCGGAGCTGGTGCTAATACAGGACTATCTGCAAGTTCTTCTCCTCCAGCTTTTTTCAAAGCTTCACGCATCATAATCTTAACCTTCATTTCATTGAAGTAAGCATCTTCTTCACTTTTAGCTAATGGGTCTACAGCAAACGCTTGAATATCATATCTTCTCTGCACCAATTTTGAAATAGCAATTTCCCTAAA
>Ga0315907_10004915_pt1 | contig 14795 bp, 7 predicted proteins | sample LakEriMetagenome_3_FD_203525 | JGI IMG/M metagenome (GOLD analysis project Ga0315907, IMG submission 203525) | Freshwater fungal communities from buoy surface, Lake Erie, Ohio, United States - Buoy 12 MA123 | ecosystem: Environmental > Aquatic > Freshwater > Lake > Lake biofilm | place: USA...
CAGGTCTTGCACCGGCAAAATCATGCGCGGATGGCGTGCCAGTTTGGCAAAGGGCTCGCTGTACATGTGAGCCGCAAAATTGGTGCGCACCGCATCGCTGCCTTTTTCGCGCACATTGAAGGCCTCGCGGCGGCTGTACAAATCGGGCACCACGGCATTCAGCGAGGCGGTCTCTTCTGGGGTGAACAAACCCGGGAAAAACAAATAACCATCACGGTCAAAAGACGCCAGTTGCTCGGGGCTCAGGTTCATGGTTTATCTCCTCAAATATGGGGCTGCCAGTGGCATAAAAGCGCAGTTTACGTGCAGCCCCAGACCGCAGCTTGTGCCTGCGCGACAGCCACATGAATACCTTGGTGTCGGTTGATCGACAGGTGTCAATTTTTTGAAAACAAATAAATTAACTTAATCAACAATACCGACACAATGGAAGTCAAGTTTCAGACAGCGTCGACAAAGCGTCAAAAAGAACTCATTTTAAAACCATTAAATACATCAAATAATTTATAAATTAACAAATTTAACGATTAATTGAACACCTAAGTGTCTACAAATTGACGCTTTTGCACCGCTCAGCTTGCTGGTCTTGTGGCTTCTTCGACACCGTTGGGCGCCGTCAGTGCCCACTCACGCAATTTGAAGCGCTGAATTTTGGCGTTTTCCGTGCGTGGCAGCGCGTTCACGAACACCACGGAGCGCGGGTACTTGTAGGCAGCGATGCCTTGTTTGACCCAGTTTTGCAGCTGCTCGACCATCGCCGCATCCCCCACATGGCCAGGGCGCAACACCACAAACGCCATGACGATTTGACCGCGCTCAGCGCTGGGTGCACCCACCACCCCGCATTCGGCCACCGCTGGATGGGCCAGCAGCATGTCCTCCACCTCGGGTCCGGCGATGTTGTAGCCGGCGCTGATGATCATGTCATCGGTGCGCGACTGGTACCAATAAAAACCATCCTCGTCCACGCGGTAGGCATCCCCTGTGAGGTTCCATCCGTTGCTGACATAACTGGTTTGGCGCGGGTCGTCCAAATAGCGGCAGCCCGTGGGCCCTATGACGGCCAAGCGGCCCACCACCCCAGGTGCCACAGGCTGGCCGTCGTCGCCCAGCACACAGGCCTGATAGCCGGGCACCACTTGACCAGTGGCCCCAGCCCGCACCTGGCCCGGGCGGCAAGCGATGAAGGCGTGCAACATTTCGGTCGAACCCAGGCACTCGGTCATCTCCAAGCCCGTGGCCCGCTGCCAGGCGGCGCGGGTGTCGGCGGGCAGCATCTCGCCCGATGAAACGGTGACACGCAAGCTGGCCAGCCCCCCAGCAGGGATCAGAGGGGCCATTTGCCGATAAAACGTGGGGGCGGTGAAACACACCGTGGCCTGGTGTTGGGCAATGCCTTGAACCAAGGTTTGAGGATTCCAGCGCTCAACCAACACAGCCGCAGCACCCACGCGCATAGGGAACAGCAACAGCCCCCCCAAGCCAAAGGTGAAAGCCAGTGGCGGCGTGCCGATGAACACATCGCTGGGTTGGGGGTTGAGCAGATGGCGCGACAACACATCGCAAATGGCCAACACATCGCGGTGGAAATGCAAGGTGCCTTTGGGCACGCCGGTGGTGCCCGAGGTGAAGGCGATCAAGGCCACATCATCTTGGGCGGTGTCGGCATGGTCAAACGACGTGCCGTGCGCGTCCATCTGCTTTTCAGCGCTTTGGGGGTGGTCAGGCGGGGCTTGAAAGTACAGCACATGGGCCAAGCCCGGGCAGTTGACCTGGGTTTGGACCAAGGCATCGGCCAAGACGTGCTGGCACAAGGCGGCCGTGACCTGGGCTTTTTCAACAATCACCGTGAGCTCGCGCGCGCGCAGCAAGGGCATGGTGGTGACGGCGATGCAACCGGCTTTGAGCACCGCCAACCAAGCCAGGGCCAAGTCGGGGCTGTTTTCACCCCGCAACAAGATGCGGCTGCCGGTGGGCAAGCGCCAATCTTCGCGGATCACCCGGGCCAACTGGTTGACGCGCGCCAACAACTGCCCATAGGTGTAGGTCGATGCCTGACCGATCAACGCGGTGCGATCGCCCTGACCACGGGCCACCGCTTCATCGAGCAATTGCGCGGCAGCATTGAGCCGCGCCGGGTAGGCCGAGGTGCTGGCATCGAACACCAACTCAGGCCATTGCTCGGGTGGGGGTAAATGATCGCGGGCAAAACTGTCGGTGTATCCGCTGGGATGAAGAGGGGTGGAAAAAGGGGTAGCCATGGCCGCCAAACCAATCAATTCAAAGAAGAAACTTGGACATCCAGCCCCCGGCGCCACCGATGTCAAGCATCGGGCGGTTCCCAAGCTGGGGCCACCAAGCGGCGCTTGCCATCGCTGGACTTGCGCAAGCCCGGTTCGTCCAACTCCATTCGGTCCCACAGTTGGCAGGTGACTTGTTTGTGCTTTTGGTCCAGGCCTTCGCAGTAATTGGTGTATTCGCACAAACGCACTTGGTCACCCAAGCCCAGCGAGGTTTTCAAGGCCCAATCGGGATCGGCCAGGCTTTGGCGGGCGGTGCCCACGATGTCGCAGTCGCCGCGCTCGAGCATGGCCTCGGCCATGTCAAAGTTGTGCACGCCACCGGTGCACACCACTGGGGTGGCCAGGCCCGCTGCGCGGATGGCGCTGCGGATGCGCGCAGTGGCAGCGATGTTGCGGCCAAAAGGCCCTTGCTCGTCGGACAAATACTGGGGCATGCATTCATAGCCGCTGCGCCCGGTATAGGGGTAGGCGCTGGACCCCACGCCAGGCTGCTTGGCATCATCAAACTTGCCACCGCGTGAGGTTGAAATGAAGTCCATGCCCGCACGCGCAAACTGCTCGCCAAACCACACCGCATCGTCCAAGGTGTGGCCCCCGTCGATGCATTCCTCGGCCAAATAGCGGCAACCCACCACATACTGGGGGCCAACGGTTTGGCGCACCGCGGCATAGACCTCCAGCGGCAAGCGAATGCGCTGATGGCGCGATCCGCCATAACCGTCGGTGCGCACATTGGTGGCAGATAAAAAAGAGGCCATGGTGTAGGCATGGGCGTAGTGCAACTCCACCCCGTCAAAACCGGCTTGCTGGGCGCGCCCCGCAGCAGCGGCAAACAAACCGGGCAACACCTGTGGCAGCTCTTGGATATGCGGCCATTCTGTGTCGGTGACGCGCTCACGCGCACCCATGTGCAAGGCTTCCCATTCGCGCGCATCCAACACCTCGGGCCATTGCTGGGGGTCCATCTGTATCAGGTGTTCGCGGACCGCTTCCTCGCTCCAGTCTTGTGCCCCCAGGGCTTGGCGCAAACGCGGGGTGATGCGCAAAAAACGCTCAAAGTATTTGGCCGGCTCGGGTCGGCGGCGGATGTTGAGAAAGTCAATGATTTGGATCAACGCACGGGTCTGGCCCTGGCTTTCGCGGTGGATGGTTTGCACCAAACGTTGCAAGCCTTCGATATAGCGGTCATGGCCAATGCGCAACAAAGGGCCACTGGGCACATCGCGGATGCCGGTGGCTTCGATCACGATGGCGCCCGGTCGACCGCGCGCAAAGCGGCCATACCACTGCAACACATCCTCGGTCACCCAGCCTTCATCGTTGGAGCGCCACGGCACCATGGCCGGCACCCAGGTGCGATGCGGCAAGGTCAACGGACCGATCTGGACAGGGCTGAACAAGCGCGAAGCTCGGGCCTGTTCAGCCGTGGGTGCGCTGCCCAGTTGGCTGTGAAATTTGATGCGCTGGGGGGGTTTCCACATAAAAAAAGTGCCCCTTGCATTCAATGCAGTGGGCAAACATCGGTTGAGTCAATCCAGCGCCTATCGTAATCGCAAGTCCGCATGAGCCCGCGGACCCCACTCTGCGCCGCCTTGTCAGCCCAGCAAAGTCCGGCGGTCACCCACGCTCACCAGGGGATTTATCGCTGGGGTTGGTGACTCGCCCGTCTGCGCGCCAGCGCACCCGCCATGCTCCAGGGTTGGCCCAAACCCGAGTCCAAGCGAGCACTCCAGCCCGATTCACACCCAAAGCGCAAAGCATCGCCATCACCCTGCCCTTCACGAAGCGCCTGGCCTTGGCCGTTGTCCAGGCGGTAAGCGTGGCCCTGACCCAGCCCAGATCGAATGGCGTCCCCGGCCCCACTGCCCTCACGCCAGGCATTGCCCACCCCAGCGCTGGCATTGATGGCGTCACCCAAGCCCGCACCCGAGCGAATGGCGGCACCATCGCCTTGACCATCCCGGTAGGCATGACCTTGGCCCGCGCCGCTGCGCAGCGCGCAGCCCGGGCCACTGCCAGCGCGGCGGGCATGGCCGGCACCAGAACCTTGGCGGTACACATGGCCAGGCCCTGCGCCCGACAAAATGATGGACCCAGGGCGCGCACCCACCAATAGGTAATGGGCGTCTGGTTCATCGGCCCCCAAGATGATGAAAATATCTGCGCCGAAAGCATCAATTTGGTAGCCCTCGTGGCCCACGCGACAAGCCAACACCTTGAAGGCCTGCGCCGAAATTTTGCACACCTGTGCCGGTTTCATCGGCAAGCTTTGGCGCGGCAGCATCGTCACAAGCCACACTGGCCACGGCGAATGGCCCACTCGTCACACAAACGGCCACTGGGTGACTTGCACATGTGGCGCGCCACGCCATCATCGCTGCGCGACAAGGCCACCATCCCACCAGCCTGGACGCAGGCTTGGGCCAAGGTGTTGGGCCCCGGCGAGCTGCCCGCAGGGCTGCAAGCCCCCAGACACATTGCCCATGCCAAGAACGCACCCAAAACACACCAGCGGGCACTCGTCATGACGTTTTGATTTAATTTAAACATATTAATTAATTATATGGTTTTACTTTTTAATCGGCAAGCTGGTTTCCCATCGAGGGAAAAACCACCTCCGCGCGCAGACAGGCGCACCCCATGAGCCTGGGCTCCAGTAAGCTCGACACCTGCCCATGACCCACAAACTGCGCCCCGGATTCATCGTTTTGCACAGCAACCAACTGGAGGTGCTGTTTGAGTTGGTTCTGCGCGTCATGCAAGAACACCCCTTGCCGCCTTTGCAGGCTGAGCAGGTCTTGGTGCAAAGCAACGGCATGAAGCATTGGCTGGAGTTGCAACTGGCCAGCCCGCAAGGCCTGGGCATTTGTGCCGCCACCCGAATGGATTTGCCATCAGCGGCTTTGTGGAAGATGTACCGACAAGTCCTGGGTGCCCATCGGGTCAGTGAACACATGCCCTTGGACAAGGACGCGCTGTGCTGGCGGCTGCTGCGCCTGTTTTCACAAGGTTTGGACGATCCGGTTTATGCCCCTTTGAAAACTTATTTGAGCCCGCACCCCGCTGACCCCCAGCTGCCTGGAGCCCTGGCTGCGCCAGCGCGCAAGGCCTACCAACTGGCCATGCAAGTGGCCGATGTCTTGGATGGTTACCAAAACCACCGTGCCGATTGGCTGCACGATTGGGCTTTGGGCTTGGACCAAATCCGCGCTGGGCACAACCAAGTGCAGACCTTGCCTGAGGCCCAGCAATGGCAACCCGCCTTGTGGCGCTGCCTATTGCAAGATGTGCAGCAAGATGTGGCGCTGGTCAACGGGCTTCAGGGCGCGGGCATGCAGTCGCGCGCCCAAGTGCACCAGGCCTTCATGCACGCCATGACCGATCCACCCGCCAGCGCCGCCGGATTGCCCCCCAGGGTGGTGGTGTTTGGCATATCGTCTTTGCCCTTGTCCACGCTCGAAGCTTTGGCCGCGGTGGCCCGGGTGTCCCAGGTGGTGGTGGCGGTGACCAACCCGTGCCAAATGTATTGGGCGGATGTGCGGCCCCAACGCGCCAACGTCCCGTGGGGTCTGAGCCCCTCGGCCCAGCGCTTCACAGCCCCGCGCTGGCACGCCTTGGCTGCCGATGCAATGCTGACGGACCAGCCATCCACCGCCGAAGCCGATACAACGCTCGGCCCTGACAACGGCCACCCCTTGCTGGCTGCGTGGGGCCAACAAGTGCGCGATCAATTGCACCTGATCGATGTCTTTGAAGAACACCCCCAAGCCCGAATCGAGGCTTTTGTGGACCCCGCAAAACCTGCACCGGCCAGCCAATTGCATCAGTTGCAATCCGATATCTTGCACCTGCGCCCGGTCACAAAAGACCGCCACCCGCTGCAACCCAACGACGCCAGCATCCAGTGGGTCCAGTGCCACAGCGCCCAGCGCGAGGTCGAAGTGCTGCACGATCAAGTGCTGGCTTGGCTCAAACGAGACCCCAGCTTGGCGCCGCGCGACATCATGGTCATGGTGCCGGACATGGCGCATTTCGCGCCGCACATCCATGCGGTGTTTGGGCGCACGGCAGCGGGACACGCGCTGCATCTGCCTTATTCCGTGGCCGATCAAAGTGTGGCCAGCCATACCTGGATTCAAGCCCTGGACCTGTTGATGCAGTGGCCACAATGGCGGCTCAGCCTGGCAGATTGGCAGGCTTTGTTTGAGGTTGAAGCCATTCGCCAAGCGTTTGGCCTGCGCAGCGATGACCTGGCCACTTTGACCCCCTGGCTGCAAGCCTCCGGGGTGCGATGGGGCATGGACGCGAAGCACCGACAGCAATGGGGCATGGCGCCAGATCTGGCCGACGCCGACCACAACACCTGGACCTTCGGCCTGCGCCGCTTGTTATTGGGGTATGCCAGTGGCAGCGACCCCCACAGCGACCCCTTGGGCCAAGCCTGGGGTGACACCGTGCCCACGCCAGGGGTGGGGGGCTTGGACGCAGCGCTGATCAGCCGCATGCTGGATTGGCTGCAAGCCATGACCGATTGGGGCCACACCATGGGCCAAGACCACACCCCCGCACAGTGGCAAGCAGTGCTTGGCGCTTTGTTGAAACGTTTTTTCAAGCCCAGTGAAGAGTCAGAAGATCGTTTTTTGGATCGGCTCCACGCGGGCTTGGCCGATTGGGTCGGTCTGTGCGAGCAAGCACGCCTGGACACACCGGTGGCCGCCGTGGTGGTGCGCGACCATTGGCTGCAAAACATCGCCACACCCGGCTCGCATCAGCGCTTTTTGGGCGAAGGTGTGCAATTTGCCACCCTCATGCCCATGCGCTCCGTCCCGTTTCGGGTGGTGGCTTTGTTGGGCATGAACGATGGCGATTACCCGCGGGTGCGCGCACCGCGCGACTTTGACCTGATGGCCAACCCAGCTTGGCGCCGCATGGGCGACAGATCGCGCCGCGACGACGACCGCTACCTTTTTTTAGAAGCCTTGTTATCTGCGCGTGAGCGCTTGTACATCAGCTGGCAGGGGTGGCGCACACACGATCACCAGCCACTGCCGCCATCGGTGCTGGTGGGTCAGTTGCGCGACCATTTGAAACACACCTGGAACCGCGAAACACCGATCCACCACATGCCCCTGCAAGCGTTTTCGCCGCGCTACTTTTCACCAGACAGCTCGCTGACCACATTCGACGCCCATTGGGCTGTGGCCACCCAAGCGCTGCACGGTGACACGATTCTTGGGGCCAGGCCCGCATCCCAGCCTGCGCATGTCATCCCATCTGCCAGCGACAGTGCCCCCACCGCCCACGCCCTGGCGCGCTGGCATGGCATGCTCAGACAGCCCTTGTCGGTGTATTACCAAGACCGCTTGCGCATCCATTTCGACACACCCGATGCCGACCTCGACAGCGAAGAAGCGTTTGAACTGAACCCGCTGCAAAGGCATCAAGCCCTGACCGCACTGCTGCACAGCGCCAGCGCTGCGGCCCCAGGTCTGCACGCCAGCGGAATGCTGCCTTTGGCCGGCTTTGGCACCATCGCCATAGACGCGCTGCAAACCCAACTCGACGAATTGCGCGCGCACACCCGGGGCTTGCGCACGCAACACCCCCTGCCGTGGACCACCCCCACAGTGGACATTGACTTGGGCGACTTGGGGCAACTCAGTGGCGACCTGGATACCCACGAATGGTGGTGCGATCAGCAGGGTCAGGTGCTGCACATTGAATACAGCCCGTCCAAATTGCTGCGCAACACCACCGCCAAAGAGGCTTTGCGCGCACGCATGCACAAGCTCACCCGCTGTTGGTTGCAGCACCTGGTGGTGTGTGCCAGCGCGCAGTCGATCACCAGCGTGGTGGTTGGTCTGGACGCATGCGCCACTTGGAACAGCCTGGCACCCGACGAGGCGCGCCGACAGTTGCAAGACTTGGCCGCCTTGTACCAACAAGCCTGGGTGCAGCCCATGCCATTGGCGTGCCAAACCGCCGGTGAATGGCTGGCCACCTTGAACGCTTTGGAGCCTGATGACCCGCAAGCTTTGGCGCTGGCCGAGCGCAACGCCCGCTCTGTTTTCGAAGACCACATCGGCACGGGCGCGCGCTGGCCGGGTGAACACCGGCTCAGCCCTGTGTTGCGCCGCCATTGGGAAAATTTTGAGCAACTGCGTCCCCACTTGCCTGTGTGGAGCGCACGTTTTTACGGCCCATTGCTAGCCGGCCTGGCATTGACCCGCCACAACCCGGCGGAGGGCGCATGAACACACCCACGGTCCTCGACCCCTTGGCGCTGCCGCTGCATGGCCGGCAAGTGATTGAAGCCAGTGCGGGCACCGGCAAAACCTGGACCTTGAGCGCCCTGTACCTGCGCATGGTGTTGGGTCTGCGCGATCCCGTGGCATCGCAAGCCAGCTTGGGGCAGCCATTGCTACCGCCGCAAATTTTGGTCATGACCTTCACCGAAGCGGCCACCGCCGAGTTGCGCGAGCGGATTCGACAGCGCTTGGTCCAAGCTGGCCAGGCATTTGCACACCCGGGCGAGCCCACGGATGCGTTTTTGCATCAATTGCGCGAATGCATCGACCCGCGTTGGCATGCGAACTGCGTGCAACGCTTGGAAAATGCAGCCCAGTGGATGGACGAGGCAGCCATCCACACCATCCACGGCTGGAGCCTGCGCATGCTGCGCGAACATGCTTTCGACAGCCAAAGCCTGTTTGCGCAAACCCGCCTGGAAGACCCTGAGAGCCTGCAACGCCAAATCGTGCAAGACCATTGGCGGCGTTGGTTTTATCCCTTGGCCACCACAGACGTGCAATGGATCCACCGTGAAGTCGCCGCGTCACCCAAGGCCTTGCGCGAACGCTTGCTGCCGCTTTGGCGCCAAATGGAACGCAGCCCCGAAAGCCTGGCCCAGGGCTTGGCATGGGCTCAACACACACCGCCCACGATCTGCGCCGAGCGTGGCCAGTGGAACGAGCAACGGTTGTCACAACTGGCTTCAGCGCGCCAAGCCTGGGATGGGGCGGCGGTTGCCGCCCTGAAAGACGCTGCGGCACAAGGCCATTTGAATTTGCGCAGCTACTCCTCAGCCAATCTGCCGCGCTGGTTAGCCCACATGCAAGCTTGGCGCGATGGCGCAGACATCGACCCCCAGGTGTTGCAACGCTTTGCGCGCAGCACACTGGTGGCGCAAAACTGGACGGATGCGCCCGAGGCATCGGTGTTTGCGCAAATAGACGCTTGTCTGGCCAACGCAGCCCAGGGAGAGGTTTATGTCGAGCGACTGCTCAAGCACAGCGCCAGTGCGTGTTGGCAGGCCCTGCAAGCAAGCAAAAGCCAGAGCGCCCAATTTGATTTTTCAGATTTGCTGCAACGGCTGCACACAGCATTGCAGCAAGCAGATGGCCGCATGGCCCAGGCGGTGCGCGACCAATACCCGGTCGCTTTGGTGGATGAATTTCAAGACACCGACCCTTGGCAATGCGGCAGTTTGGAGCGCGTGTATGCGGGCCAAGCGGGCACCTGCTGGGTCATGATCGGCGACCCAAAGCAGGCCATTTATGGCTTTCGCGGTGCAGACCTGAAAACCTATTTGCAAGCGCGTGACCAGGCCCTGATTGAAAACCCGCAAGCGGTGCATGTGCTGTCGCACAACCACCGCTCGACCCCGGCCTTGGTGAGCGCGGTCAACCATGTGTTTGGCCACCACCCTCAACCGTTTGCCCAGTTGGACTATCCGCGGGTGTTGGCCGCACGCCCAAGCCCAGCCCTGGATGCCCAGGTCGCCCCAGCCAGCGGCTTGTCGGTGTGGGTGGTGCACGACAGCGTTGCAGACAAAAAAAGCCTGAGCAAAGGCCGCTTTGAAGACCTGATGGCGCAAGCCGCAGCCGAGCACATCGCGCAAGCGCTGCAAAACCAAAGCATTCAAGCGGGCCACATCGCGGTCTTGGTGCGCGGCCACCACCACCACCGATTGATGCGCCAAGCCCTGCACCAGCGCGGGGTGGCCAGCGTGTATTTGTCTGAACGTGACAGCGTTTTTCACAGCGAAGAGGCCATGGACCTGTGGCATTGGCTGCACGCTTTGAGTGCGCCGCGCAACACCGCCCGCTTGCGCGCTGCCTTGGCCACCCGCCTGTGGGGCCTGCCAGCGCAGGCCCTGCCCGAGAGCCTGGCCGATGGGGGTGAGTTGGATGAGTGGCTGTCACTGGCCCACGCGTGGCACCAAACATGGCTGCGCGCTGGCGTGTGGCCCATGCTGCAACAGTGGATGCACGCGCAAACCCTGATGGGCAGCAGTTTGGCCCAGCGCTTGCTCGCCAGCCCCGATGGCGAGCGGCGCATCAACAACTTGCTTCACCTGGGTGAGTTGTTGCAAAACGCCGGCACACGCCTGAGCGGTTGCTTGGCCTTGGTGCGGTATTTGGGGGAGCAAATTCAATCCAGCACGCCGCCGCTGGAATCGGCCCACATGCGGCTCGAGTCAGATGCCCAACGGGTGCAAATCATCACCTATCACAAGAGCAAGGGGCTCGAGTACCCCTGGGTGTGGGTGCCGTTTTTATCCAGCTTTGGCAAGCCTGCTGACAGTGCGCCAGGTGCTGCATCGCTGTTGGATGCGGAACCCTCAGGTGGCGACGCCGAGCTTGGCAGCGATGAGGACATGCGCTTGATCTATGTTGCGCTCACCCGTGCCAAAGAAGCCGCCTGGGTGGGCATGGGCCAGGTGACAGGTGAGTTGCGTGAGGCCACCACCAAAGAGCGTTTGCTGCGTTCTGCGCCCTGCGAGTTGCTCGAGCGCACCAGCAAGCAAGACCTGATGGAGCGGCTCCAATCGGCTTGGGGCCCCTGCCCAGACATCCACATCACGGCCATGGAAGCCAGCACCATTGAGGCCTCCAAAAGCATTTACCAAGGGCCCAAGCAAGTGCTGGATTTATCGCGCTTGGCCACGCCTCGGCCCTTGCTTTCAGCCCGTTGGTGGACAGCAAGCTTCAGCGCCTTGACACGCCAGCTCGACGCGGAACTGGCGATCCAAGCCAGCGACGAAGTCCCCCCCGACCCGGCAGAGCTGGCGCCTCAGCCAAGCCCAGACAAGCCCCCACCGGACAAGTCAGAGGGCGTGGACAGCACCCCGGTCCTCAGCCAGGCTGAGACCATGCAAGCCGCCGAGCCCTCTGCCTGGCAGCTGTTTCCAGCTGGCGCGCGCAGTGGTTTATTGCTGCATGATTTGTTGCAGTGGCAATGTGAACATGGCTGGCCCTTGGCGCAAGACCCCAAGCTCCAAACAGCATCGGCCCATGACGCTTGGCCGACATGGGTGGCACGCAAAGCCATGGCGCTGGATTTGACCGAGGCGCAAACAGCGCTCATCAACCCCTGGCTGAAAGCCTTGTTGCACACCCCTTTGCCAACGCCCATCCCCAGCGCCCCGCCTTTGGTGCTGGGCCAGCTCAAGCCCCCACAGGCATGGGCCGAAATGCCTTTCACCTTGGGCGTCTCCAGCACCTCAGCGCAAGCGATTGACGCCTTGATGGGGGCGCATGTGTTGCCCGGCCAGGCCCGACGCGCTTTGCGGCCGCAACAATTGAACGGCATGCTCACTGGGGTGATGGACTTGGTGTTTGAACACCAGGGTCGATACGGTGTGCTGGACTACAAGTCCAATCGCCTGGACAACTACCTGCCCGCGTCGCTGGACGCGGCGGTGCTGGACCACCGCTACGACGTTCAATACGTGCTCTACACCTTGGCGTTGCACCGTTTGCTGCAAGTGCGGCTGCCAAACTATGACTACGACCAACACATGGCTGGAGCGGTTTATGTCTTTTTGCGTGGCATCGACCAAGCCAGCGCCGGTGTGCATGGGCATCGCCCCGCTCGGGCATTGATCGAAGCACTCGATGGGCTCTTCAAAAAGGACGCTGCATGAGCACGACGGGTCATCTCGGCGCTTCAGCACAAGTTGTGCTATCTGCGGCCCAGGCCTTGACACCGCTGGACCGGGCTTGGGCTGATTTTTTGTGCCAACAAATTCCAGCCAGCCATCCCAGCCAAATTTGGCTGGCCGCACTGACCAGCCACCAATGGGGACGCGGCCACGCTTGCCTGGATGTGGCGGCTTTGCAAGCCGATCCAGCCCGCTTGCTGGGATGGAACCAAGCCGACGCCAATGCCCTGCCCAACGACTGGGCTGAGGCACTGGCCAGCCTGCCATGGTGCGAGGGCGCACATTCACCCATGGTGGCGCATCAGCACCGCTTGTACCTGCGCCGGGCCTGGCGGGCCGAGGCCAGCATTCGCCAACAATTGCAGGCGCGCCATCAGGCCACGCCTGAATCGGAGGAGCTGTCAACCCCAGGGCTGGATGCCTTATTTGGCCCCGCCGATCCGCAGTCACCTCAGCACAGCCAGCGCCTGGCCTGTGCGATGGCATTGCGGCAGCGAACGTGCATCATCACCGGCGGCCCAGGCACCGGAAAAACCACCACGGTGATGCGCTTGTTGGCCTTGTTGCAACAAGCGCATGGCACTGCACCGCTGCGCGTGTTGCTGGCAGCCCCCACCGGCAAAGCGGCGGCCAGGCTCAATGCGTCCATCGCCCAAGCCCATGCTGCGTTGCCGCTGGGATGGCACACCGCGACACCCGCTGAGGCACAAACCCTGCACAAATTATTGGGCTGGCATGGCCATGCCGGGCCTCAGACCGCCCCTCGGCAACTGCCTGCGGATGTGGTGGTGGTCGACGAAGCCTCGATGATCGACTTGGAAATGATGGCCCGCTTGCTGCAAGCTGTGCCCGCGCAAGCCCGCTTGGTGCTGCTGGGGGACAAAGACCAATTGGCCTCGGTGGAAGCGGGCGCGGTGATGGCGCAACTGTGCGATGGCCCCTTGCTGCGCGATGCCACCGCCACCTTGACCCACAGCCACCGCTTCGGCCAAGACAGCGCCATCGGCCAATGGGCCCAGGCGGTCAATACCGGAGACCGCGCCCGCTTGCAAAACCTGTGGCAACAAGCCAGCGCTGACTCAGGCCCGCATTTCTTGGGTGTGTCGCGCTGGCACGGGGGTGAAAAATCGCACTTTCTTTGGGGCCCCACCCAGGTCGCGCGCTTGCGTTCAGCGTGGTCTGCTTGGCTGCAAGGCCTGAGCGCTTGGCCAGTGACGGGTACCGGTTCCGAGCCGGTGGCTTACAGCGATGCCCAAGCGCGCCAGGGCTTAAAAGACTTTGCCCGCTTGGGTGTGCTTTGCGCTTTGCGCGAAGGGCCTTGGGGGGTACAAGCGTTCAATTTGGGTTTGGCGCGCAGCTTGGGTTTGCCAACCGGGGGATGGTATGCCGGACGCCCCGTGGTGGTGACCCGCAATGACCATGCATTGGGCCTGATGAATGGCGATGTCGGGCTGTGCTTGCCGCGCGCCGCGAATGGCAAAACCAGCTTGCAAGTGGCTTTTGCCGATGGGGCCGATGGGGTGCACTGGGTGGCCCCGACGCGCTTAGCGCATGTGGACACCGCCTTGGCCATGACGGTGCACCAGTCGCAAGGCTCTGAGTTTGACGCAGTGCTTTTGGTGTTGCCCGAACGCGATGCACCCGTGTTGTCACGCGAACTGATTTACACCGGCATCACCCGCGCCCGCCACAGCCTGGGTATTTGGACGCCCGAACCCCAGGTTTGGTGGAATGCCTGCGCACGGGTGACGCAGCGCAGCGGAGGCCTCAGCGAATGAGCGGCGCTCCCGCTTGGGCCAAAAAAGCATCCACCTCGGCGCGCGTGGGTGCACCCAAAATCCCTCTGGGCTGCAAACACTTGAGTGCCGCCGCTGCACTGGCCCAACGCATGGCGGCTGTGTCGTCCAAGCCCTCCCACAAGGCCAAGCCCAAGGCGGCGTGGAACACGTCGCCCGCGCCCAAGGTGTCGATCACCGGCCCCACCGGCCATGCCGGCAGCTGTTGCAAAGGCTGACCTGCACGCTTCCAACACACCCCTTGGGCACCCAAGGTTTGGGCCACAGCCAGCGGTGCACGGCCATGCGCATCGGTTTGCAAAGCACGATCCAATCCGGCCTCACCACCGACACCATAAGCGTGAATCAAACCCGCCTCTGAGAACACCACCCAATCGGCCCAAGGGACCAAGGCGGTCAGGTCTTGTGCGGGGGAAATATCGCCGTCGAGCATGCTGGGCACGCCATGGGTGCGCGCCCATTGCAAGGCCTGCAAAGCCCAGGCGGGGCAGCGCGGGTCCACCCACAGGGCTTGGCACCCGGTGAGCCAGGCCGGGTCAAAAGCCGCATCCGCCGTGAGTGCACTGCCCCGGTGATTGAAGATCATGCGCTCGCCCTGGCCATCGATGATGATGGCCGAGACTGAGCTGCTGTGCCCACTCAATCGCTGCATGCGCGATGCGTCCACCCCCTCGCGCTGAAAATGGCGCGCGAAAACATCGGCCGCTGCGTCATCGCCCACCGGCCCACAAAAGGCCACGTCGGCACCCA
>Ga0315907_10004918_pt1 | contig 14791 bp, 7 predicted proteins | sample LakEriMetagenome_3_FD_203525 | JGI IMG/M metagenome (GOLD analysis project Ga0315907, IMG submission 203525) | Freshwater fungal communities from buoy surface, Lake Erie, Ohio, United States - Buoy 12 MA123 | ecosystem: Environmental > Aquatic > Freshwater > Lake > Lake biofilm | place: USA...
CATGTGCTTAAAAGCACCAAATGGACGACGGTAGCCGCCGCGGTCTACCTCGCCCTAGCCGCATTTACCCTGGTTCAAGCCCTACAGGGCGTTCCCTTCTTGAAGGCGAGTAAAACGCAAATCCGGAGTTAAACGATCAAGGGATCCCACCTTGGGGAACGGTTCCCGCCGTTAAAATGGGTTCCAGGTTTGGTTTTGGCCCTTTAACCAGCTACTCGTAACTAGTTACGGGTTCCAAACTCCTTCTTCCAGCGGTTCAGCAGCATCAGCGCGTCCATCGGCGTCATGGCGTTGGGGTCGAGCTGCTCGAGTTCCGCGCGCCAGGCTTGGGCCTCGGGATCCTCCCACTGAATAAAGGAAAGCTGCGTCGGGGTGGCCGCAGCCCGTGCGGGTATATCCGGATTTGAATTTTTTTCGAGCTCGCGGAGTACGGACCGGGCGCGCAGCACCACGCTCGGCGGCATGCCGGCCATTCGGGCGACCTCGATGCCGAAGGAGTGCGAAGATCCGCCCTCGGCCAGGGTGCGCAAGAAAACCATGCGGCCGTCGACTTCCTGGATGCGCACGTGGCGGTTGGCGATGCCCGGCAAGCGGTCGGCCAACTCGTTGAGTTCGTGGTAGTGGGTCGCGAAGAGGACCAGGGGCTTGAACGGATGGTCGTGCAGGTACTCCGCGATGGCCTGGGCGATGCTGAGGCCGTCGTAGGTGGCGGTTCCGCGCCCGATTTCGTCGAGTAAAACCAAGCTGCGCTCGGTCAGGCCGTTGAGGATGGAGGCGGTTTCGGCCATTTCGACCATGAACGTGGATTCGCCGGCGCTGAGGTTGTCGCTCGCCCCCACGCGCACAAATACGCGGTCGAGCAGGGGCAGGTGCGCGGAATCGGCGGCCACAAAGCAGCCAATCTGGGCCATCACGGCCTGAAGCGCGGTTTGGCGGAGCAGCGCGGACTTGCCCGACATGTTGGGGCCGGTAACCATCCAGATGCGTTCACCCGCGGAGTCCAGACGGACGTCGTTGGGGATGTAGGGCTGGTCCTCGGGCAGGCGCTGCTCGATCACGGGGTGGCGGCCTGCCTTCACCGTCCACGACGGCGGTTGCTGGTTGCTGGTTGCGTGTAACGGGTTGCTGGTAACTGGTTGCTCGCCGGCGGGCTCCGCCCGCGTCGGCGAAAATTCCGGGCGAATCCAGCGGCGGCGGCGGGCCAGCGCGGCAAAGTTGGTGAGCACGTCGAGTTCGGCGAGGGCCCGGGCGTTGCGCAGCAGGGCGGGGAGCGCGCGCTGCGCGCGCGCAACCAACTCCGCAAAAAGTTGGGCTTCAAGGGCGGCGATCCGGTCGTCGGCCTGCAGGATGCCTTCTTCCTGAACCTTGAGCTCGGGCGTGATGTAGCGCTCGGCGTTGACCAGGGTCTGCTTGCGGATCCAGTCGGCCGGAACGCGGTCTTTGTGGGTGTTGCGCACCTCGAGGTAGTAGCCAAAGACGTTGTTGAAGTCGAGCTTGAGCGAGGGGATGCCGCTGCGCTCGGATTCGGCCTGAAGGATGCCTTCGAGGACGGAGCGGGCGTCGCGCTTGAGCAGCCGGTAGCGGTCGAGTTCGGGGTCGACGCCCGCGGCGATGGCCCCGCCCTTGGCCAGGAGGGCCGGAGGGTCTAGGGCCAAGGTGGCGTCGAGGTCGGCGCACCATTCGGTCAGGGGGTCGAGGGCTTCCAGAAGGTGCTCCAAGGGTGCTGCGCCGTTGAGTTCCGAAGCGAGCTCGTTGATTCGCGAGACGGCGTGGGAAAGGGCGCGGAGGTCGCGCGGGCCCATGCGGCCCGTGGCGAGTCGGGTGGCCATGCGCTCGAGGTCGGGGAGCTCGCCGAGGACGGCCGCGGTGCGGCCGGCGGGTTCGGGGTGGGCCAAGGCCCAGGCGACGGCGTCGTGCCGGCGGCCGAGGGCCTGGGGGTCGAGCAGCGGCGTGGCCAGCCAGCGACGAAGGAGCCGCGCGCCCATGGGGTTGGCGGTGGCGTCGAGCACGTCGATGAGGCCGACTCCGCCCGGGTGGGCCGAGCCAAACAGTTCAAGATTCCGCACGGTGAAGCGGTCCATCCACAGGTGGGTGGCGGGGCGCAGGCGCTGGATGCGCTCCATGTGGCCCCAGTTGGCGTACTGCGCTTGGCGCAGGTAGTGCAGCAACGCACCGGCGGCGACCACGGCCAGGGGCGCGTCGTCGAGGCCAAAGCCCTTGAGGGAAGCGGTCCCGAAGTGCTCCGAAAGGGTTCGGGTGGCAAAATCGCGCGCAAAAACCCAGTCTTCGAGTCCGCTGGGCACCGCGGAACCCATGAGGCCGCGCAGGTCGTCGCGGCCGGCACGGCGGTTGAACACCACTTCGCTGGGCTTGAAGGATTGAATCCAGGGGTCGATTTCGCCCAGGGGCCCTTCGGCGGCCAGAAATTCTCCGGTGGACACGTCGACCAGGGCCAGTCCGAGCAGGGGGCCGTCGGCGTGCAGGGCGGCGAGGAAGTTGTTGCTCCGCGCGCTCAACAGGGTTTCGTGGTGGGCAATGCCCGGGGTTACGACCTCGGTCACGCCGCGCTTGACGATGCCCTTGACCGATTTGGGGTCCTCGAGCTGCTCGCAGATGGCGACCTTGAAGCCGGCTTTGACCAGGCGGGGCATGTAGGCGTCCAGGGAGTGGTGCGGGAAGCCCGCCAGGGGCATGTCGGCTGCGGCCCCGTTGGAGCGTTTGGTGAGCACGATGTCGAGGGCCTTGGCGGCCGCCACGGCGTCGTCGCCAAAGGTTTCGTAGAAGTCGCCGACGCGGAACAGCAGCAGGGCCTCCGGGTACTCCGCCTTCAGGGCGTTGTACTGGGTCATGAGCGGAGTTTCTGCGGTCTTCTTGGCCATGTCGGTCTACCTTTGCGGCGGAACGACGAAGATAACCATGCGCAAACGGCTAACCGAGGAAATTCGCGCGGAGCGCTCCGCCGCAAGCACCAATACCATCCCGGTGGTGGCGCTCCTGGAAAACTTGCGCAGCGCCCACAACGTGGGGTCGTTTTTTCGCACAGCCGACGCCTTTGGCCTGGCTTCCGTGTGGCTGAGCGGGTATTCCTGCCGTCCGCCCCACATCCAACTGGACAAGGTGGCCTTGGGCGCGACCGAAACCGTAGCCTGGCAGGGGTTTGCCGATGCCGCCGAGGCCATTGCCGCGGCCCGAGCAGCCGGCATGGCCGTGTACGCCGTGGAGCAGACCGACGCGTCGGTGTCGCTGGCTTCGATGCCAACCCCATCAGCCGGCCTGGTTCTCGTCTTCGGCAACGAGGTGGACGGCGTGGAGCCCGAAACCCTGGCGCTCTGCGACGGGGCTTTGGAGGTGCCGCAGTTTGGCCTCAAGCACTCGCTCAACGTGAGCGTGTGCGGCGGAGCCGTGCTTTGGGAGGCCTGCCGCCGCTACCGCGGACTTTGAAGGATTTTTTGAAATCCGGGTATACCCGAATGCCCAGTAATCGGAACCCTTAGTGGAAACGAAAAAACCCGCCGGTTGGGGCGGGTTTTTGTCTGGAGCGAAAGACGGGATTCGAACCCGCGACCCCGACCTTGGCAAGGTCGTGCTCTACCAACTGAGCTACTTTCGCGTTGGGGAGTGCAAATATACGACCGCGAAATCATCTTGCAATAGGACTGGGCTCAAAAAAAGAGCCGCCCCCGGGCTGGGAGCGGCTCCACGCAATTTGGAGTTCGAAGTCCGCCTTACTGCAGAATCACGCGCTGCGTGCTTCGGCCGGCTTCATGAACTACCTCTACAAGGTACATGCCACGTTCGAGGCTGCTCAGGTTAATTTCGGCATGGTTCGCGTTAACCTCTTGAGCGGCAAGAATTTGTCCGTTGAGGTTGCGCACAAAAATGCGGTAGGTGCCGACCGCGGGCATGTCGAGGTGAACCCGGCCCGTAGTGGGGTTCGGGCGCATGCGTACGCTCAGCACGTCTTCGCCCAGACCCACCGTTTGGTTGCCCGGTGAACCCACGTCGTTGCCCGTTGAGGCGTAGGCTCCGCGCACGCCGACGCTGGCGTTACCCAGGTAGGTGCAGGCGGTGTCAAATTCGACGCTGTAGCCGGCCAGTGCGAGCGTGTACTCGGCGCGGCAGACTTCGATGGCCGTAGCGGACGTATCAAACAGGACGACGCCGTCGCCGCTCGAGCTGAAGCTCGGTTGCGCGGTGGCAAAGTCTTGGTTTACGAGCACCTGAACCCACGGTCCGAGGTTCCAGGCTGCGCGGAAGGCGGCTTCGTTCGCGGAGTCGATCTGGGCCACCACGATGGCTTCGCCCGGGGCTACGGTCACGCTCGGGAACACCACGGTTCCGGGAACCCAGGAGTTGTCGTCCCAGCTGAATCCGCTGAGGTCCACGGCGTCGGTACCGTAGTTGGTGATTTCAAACCAGTCTTCGTTGATGGCGCTGTTGGCGTCGTTGGAGCTGGGCATCACCTCGGTGATCGCCAGGTCGTAGGTAACGGGAATGGGGTAGATGAAGTCGGCCAGGTAGCGCGGCAGGAACTGGTATCCGCTGGTGTGCGGAGCGCTGTTGTCGAACTGCCCGCCGATGCCCACGACGTCAAACGTGCCCACGGGACAGGGCGCATTGTAGACGTCGGACACGTCGGCGTCGATGCGCAGCTGAATGGTGTCGGTGCCGTCGGTTACGTTGACCGAGAAGCCGGAACCGGCGTTCGTCCACTGGGTGGAATTAATCACGTACACGTCGTTCATGCGAATCAGCTGGCTTTCGGTGCTCTCGTTGATTTCGGTGATGACCACCGGATTCGGCAGGCTGGCGTTGGTGCTTACCACGACGATGGAGTCGGCGTTGATCTGAGCCACACCGTTAAAGTGTCCGATTACGCCGATGACCCGAACCACGTCGCCTTCATTGACGGTGTAGCCGAGGTTTTTCGTGCCCGCGCCAAAGACGCCGAAGCCCACGCTTCCGTCGTGGATCGTGAAGCCCACGTTGCCGGTGGTGGCAAAGGTTTGGGTGTTTACGCCGAGAACCGTTCCCACAAGCTTACACATTTTGTTGTTGGAGTCCGGAATGCCTTGGGCGTTGATGCCTTTGACCTGCGGAAGGCTGCGGGTCGGAATGAAGACGTCGTTGTCGGCAATCGTGAACGTAAACGTAGAGGGGGCGCCGATGCTCAGGCCGGTGCTCGCCGAAGACATCGTGAGCAGTAGGTTTTCGTTGCCTTCGATGAGCTGGTCGTCGAGGACGTTGACCGTGAAGCTTACGGTGTCGGCCATGCTGGGAACCGCCAAGTTCAACGTGCTTCCGCTGAGCGCGGGCGTCGTTGTGGCGTCGGTTCCAAGCACAAAGCCCGTTCCGGGGCTGGCCGTAATGGTCACGCTTCCGGCTGCCATGAGGTGGGGCTGGACGTGCATTTTAATGGTTTGCGAAACGTTCCCTTCGAGCTTGGTCGCGCTGCCGCCGACGAAGCGAATCGTGGGGGTCAAAGCCACCACGGGAATGATGTCGTTGGTGTCGCGCGGGAAGATCTGGTATCCGCTCGTGAAGGGCAGCGAGTTGTCGAACTGCTGGAGGCCGCCAATTACGTCGATCATTCCCACGGGCTGCGGGCGGTTCCAAACACCCGAAAGGGGAACAACCCGCATCGTGTAGCTATTGGTTCCGTCGCTCAGGGTGATGTTTTGTCCCGTGCCCGACCAGGTGGCGGGCCACGACGTGACGCTCAAGCTGTTCATGCGAACGAGTTTACCCTCGTTGCTTTCGCCCATGGTGGTGATCACTGCCGGAGCCGGAAGCGGACGGTTTTGGGCGCGCAGGTGAATGGTGTCGGGAATGATTTGAAGCAGTCCGTTAAACTGATTCAGCGTACCGCGTACTTCGAGGGAATCTCCGCGAAGCGGTGCGGTGTAGTTGGCAAGGTCTGCGCTGCGGAAGACCACGATGCCCCCGGTGGCATCCTGAAGGTGAAAGCTGTAGCCGGCACCCCGGAAGTCGTTGGTGGTCACCACTCCGCGAAGGCGCACTACGACGTTGTTGGAGTCGGCTACCCCGTCGGCGTTTACGCCGCGGATGCTGCCAATGGAGCGAACGGCCGGCCCCGTCGTGGTGCCGCCACCGCCACCTCCGCCACCGCTGCCGCAGTTCGAGGTGTGGGCGTTCAAAAAGCTTGTGGTGTTTTGTGGGTTTACGAGCCATTCGTTGGCGCCGAGTGTCCACACGAGCTGGCCGTTGCGGACGTTGGGCTTGCGGACCAGGGTGAATTCCGACGTCGCGCCGGTGCCAACTACCCAGTTGGTTCCGGGGTCAACGCCCACGTCGCCAATGATGTCGAGGGTGTCGTTGTTTTTGAACAAGACCACGGCGTCGTCGCCGTTGAAGAAGGTCACGGTCGAGGTCGTATCGGCTACGCCCAAAATGGCCGCAACCGCGGTTGGGTTGGCGATGACGTAGACGTCGTAGGGTGCCAGGGTTTTGTTGGGGAGTTGAAGGCTATTGGAAACGCTGGTTCCGCCGTTGTTGTAGGCCTTGACGCTGTACGCGGCCAGGTTGATCGCTGCGTTGGTGGGGTTGTAAATTTCCAAGGCCTTGTTGTTGCTGCTGCCCTCGAGGTACTCCGAAAAGTACAGCTCGGTACAGGGTGCCGTTACCTTGACGGTACCCACCATGCCCATGGCGGCGTGCGGGTCGCACTGGTAGCTGTAGGTCCCGGCGGTGCCGAAAACAAAGCTGTAGGTCCAGGTTCCGCCGGCCACGGCGCCGCTGCTGAAGCCCGCGGGGTTGCTCGGGAAGGTGGCCAGGCTGCCGTTGACGTTGTGGGATCCGCTCACCTGAGACCAGGTTACGGTATCGCCGACCTGAATGCTGAGGTAGGCTGGGGCAAAGTAGTTGGAACCTACCTGAACTTGGTAGTTGGTGGCCGAGCTCGCGAGGGCGAAGAGGGCGGCAAAAAGGGCGTAAACGTGCTTCATGGTCAATTCTGAGTGAGTGCTTTGGCAAAGGTACCCCCAAAGCGCGGGCTAGGTGTTAGCTAAACGTTATTCGAAGTCTAAGGTGTTTTTAAACCGGCTGACCCGTCCGTTGCCGGCGTCGACCACGTAAAGGATGTTGCGCCAGTAGCCCACGGCAACGGGGCCGTTGAACTGCATGGGGCCGGTTCCGCGTCCGCCAAAGGAAACCTTGGCGTAGCGTGTTTCGCCGCTGGCCGGGGGCGGGGGAATGCCCTCGAGCCCGTTGGCCGTGAACTGAAATACGGAGTCCTTGGCTTCGTCGACCACGAAGAGGTAGCGCGTTTGGTCGCCGGCCATGGCCATGCCGACCGGGCGCTCAAACAGGCCGGGCTGGCCAATCCAGCGGTCGGTTCGGTCGGGATTGGGAATGGCCACTCCGGGTTTGTAGTCGGCGCCGAATTGGGTTTCGACGAGGTTGATCTGCTGCACGCGGATTTCTTGGTTGGCGTCGAGGGATGTAAACCAAAAATCGTCGCCCGCTCGGGCCGTGAGCTGGGGCGGTTGGGCGAATCCAACAATGCCTTGAGGTGCCTTAAAGTAGTTGGTGAACAGTCCGGCCGAAGTGGTCACGCTGATGGGTGAAACGTAGGCGTCGTTGGCATCAAAGAGCACGACGGCCTGGTCCGGACCCTGATTGGCGTTGTTGCTGATGGTTCCGCGGCGGGTCACGTAGTAGCGGTTGTTGAGTGCCGGGTCGGCGCTCGCGAGCACCGCAATTTGCCCAAATTCCGCGTTGGCGTCGCCCGTAGAAAACGTGGATTTGAAGTAAAACGGGTGCACCGTTTTGTGGACGATTCGCGCGTAGTCCAGGCCGTAGCCGCTTGTACCCGTTTGGTTGATTCGGTAGATCGCGGGCAAGGTGTAGGCTACGTTGTTGATCGTGGTGTCGTGGGTGCCAATGGCGAGCAGGTCGAGGCGGCGGTCCATGCGCACGGACTTCACGCCCGGAACCCCAAACCGTCCCTGCTCCGCCCCGGACTCGTCGAGGCAGATGATTTCTTCGGTTCCGGCGTCGACGACGTAGATGAGTTCGTCAAAGCCGATGCAGAGGTCGGTGGGGTGCACAAAGCCGTCAAAGGCCGGTTGAATGGGCACATACGCGATTTCGCGGATGCCGTAGTTGGGCACCTCAATGAAGTCGAGGTCGGTTTTGCTGCCGAAGTAGTCTTCGCAGCTGCTCAGACTGAGTCCGAGGGCCAGCGCGGCAAAAGCGGGGTACTTCGTCATTTTGACGGGGTTTTTTGCGGAATGAGGGTGAGCCCAATCGAGGTCCAGGTGCCCATGCCGTTGGTGGGCTGCACGCTTAGGTCCAGAAGAGCTTGGGTTCTGCCGAGCTGCTGGGCAACACCGAGCCCCATCGTAGGAAAGGGCTGTCCGGCTTGGTTGAGCATGATTCCGCTGCGCAGAAACAGCTGGTCGGCGTAGCGGTATTCGAGACCCGCTCGGTAGTTCTCGGCGTTGTCGCTCGGGTGCACGAGTTGGGCAGCCAGGTCAAGGTGGTGCTTGCCGCGTTCCATCGCGCGGTAGTGGATGCCGATGGCGAATTCGGTGGGCAGGTTGGCGGACTCCAGCGACGACAGCGAGTCGCGGTTGTAGGCCACGGCCCACGAGGATCCGCGCAGCGAAACGGGTGCGCCAAAGTTGCGGAGCACGACGGCGAAGCGAAGGCCTTCTTCGCGAAGGTGGTACTGAAAGCCCACGTCGGCGGCCGCGCCCCACCCGGAATAGCCGGCACTGTAGCTTTCGTTCAGCGCTTTAAGCGTTACGCCCATTTGGAATTGCTCCGTCAGCTGCTGGGCGTAGGTTACCAGCACGGCGGTTTGGGCGTCGTACAGCAGGCGGCCGGTTCCCTGTGGGCGGAATTCGGTCCGCTCTTCGTAGGCTCCGGTTTGCAGGCGCTGGATGCCCAGACCCCAGGCGGCACTGCGGTTGCGCACCTTGTTGGCGACGAAGGCCGAGCCCTGTTCGAGTCCGCTGCCGTTGCCCAGGCTCGCGAAGGCGGCGCTGAAGCCCTTGGTTCGCGCTAAACCGGCGGGGTTGTAGCCCAAGCTGCGCGCGTCGCCACCCAAAACGCTGCCCACGGAGCCCATGGCGGCCGAGGCGATGTGGTAGTCCGACTTCAAAAAGCTGTAGGAAGCCTGGCCCGCGCGCTCGCCGCCGTAGCTGGGGAGCCACTGCGCGCCAGCCGCAAGCGTTAGCGACCACAAAATGAGGAAGGTAGCGCGCCGCATCACAGCTTGAATTGGAAGCCAAAGAGGATTTGACGGGGCGGGCTGTAGCGCGACGGGTCGCGGGGGTCGAGTCCGCGCTCTTGCGGGCCGTTGAACTGCGGACGCGGATCGCGCCAGGTGTTGGGCACGTCGTCGCCGTATTCGTAGGCGCGGCCGGTCACCGGATTAATCAGTTGCGCGTTTAACCGGTTAAACAGGTTGAGCACGTCCAGCGAAAACTGCACGCCACGGCCTTTTTTGGTGGCCAGGTCGTAGGTCAGGCGGGCGTCCCAGGTGTGCCAGGGGGTGCCCAACTTGGTGAGGAATTCGCTGACCTGAATCGCGTACTGCGGTCGGCCCAAGTCGTTGGTCCCAACGAAGGTTTGGGGCGTGTAGCGGTAGCCGGCCGAGCCGCGGTACTGCAGGAATCCGCCCAAGCCGCGCAGCGGGATTCCGAAAACGCGCAGCGAGGTGTCGGCCTGGAAAAACCAGCTGGAATTGAGGTTCCACGGGCGGTCCCAGGCCAAAAATTGCTCGCGGCTGAGCGGAACTTCGCCGTTTTGCTCGATTTGCAGGGCCGATTCGCGGGCGCTGTTGGATTTTCCGCGCGCCGACTGCAGCGACGAGTTGGCGACCCAACGCAGGTACTTGGAAAGCTGCCATTCCACCCCCAGTTCGACGCCCTGAATGCGGGCGTAGTCCTGGTTGATGTACATGGTTTTGGTCACCGGACGGCCGGTGGCGTCGAGCACAAACACCCGCCGAGAAACGATGTAGTCGAAGCGGTTGGAATTGTAGGCGCTGAGCGTAACCCCAAAGCTGCGGCTAAAGGCCGCCTTGTAGCCCACCTCGTAGGCCACGTTCACTTCGGGGTCCAGGTTGGGGTTGCCCAAGAAGCTCAGGAAGCTCCGGTCCTGGTACACGGGGTCCAGGCCGGCGTACAAAAAGCGCGGGTGGGGCAGGCGCATGCTGTGGCCGTAGTTGAAGTAGAGCACGTGGTTGGGCGTCACCGGGAAGGTCACGTCGAGGCGCGGCAGCAGGCGGGCCTTCCAGCGCAGCCCGGCCAACGGAATCGTTTTGCTGAGGTAGTCGGCGCGCACGGCATCGACCACCGGGGAATTGGGGTTGGCGATGGCGTCGTCGGCGAAGGTGCCCGGCGCCCACATGTTCAGGCGCATCCCCAGGGTAGCTTGAAGGCCTTTGTAGGTGATGCGGTCCTCGATGAACGTGCCGAATTCGCGCGGACGGGCCTTCCAAATGTCGTTGGACGAGCCAATGGAAATGGATTCCGTGAAGGTGCTGTCGTTGAGCTTGATCGGCGCGCCGACCCAGGGTGCCGTGACGTCGACCCACTGAAACTCGTTCCACTGGTTCTCGGTACCGAAGGCAATCTTGTGCACGCCGCCGGTCGGGTAGTAGTTGGCCTTGAGTCGCAGGGTGTACTCCTCGACGTAGTGGTCGTGCCAGGTCGGCGCAATTCCGCCGTTGTTGTAGAGTCCGTCTCCGGGCCGTATGTACACGGTGCCCGACGGATCACCCGGGTTAAACACGCTAACCGGGTAGGAAATGATGTTGGCCTCGTCGAGGATTTCGTCCACCGTTTCTTGGCGGAACGGCCGGCCGTTGGCGTCCGCCCGAAGGTTGGTAAACAGGCGTCCGGCGTTGACGCTCATGCCCCATTTCGGGCCAAAGACCTGCTGAAATCCGAGCACCGTGAGGTTGGAGTGGTGGGTGTAGGTCGTCGCGCGGTCCAGGTCTTTGGAGCGGATGTACTGGTAGCCCGGCGTCAGCAGCGCGTCCAGGCCCACAATTTGAAGGCTGCGCGTGTTTTGGTTGATGTTGAGCGAGTGCTGGTTCGAAAGCGTGAATTTTCCGCCCTTCCAAGCCCGCCAACCCAGCTTGAGCGAGTGCGACCATTGGTTGTCTTGGCGCGGTGCCCAGAGCGAGTCGTTGGCCTTAAACAGCGACGAGTGCAGCTGCTTGGCTACGTTGGGGAAGTAGGTGTCGCTTAAATCAAAGGAAGCGCTGGTAAACAGGGTCACGCGCTTTTTGGTAAATGGAATCGGCGTGGCCAGGGTCGCCTCGCCGCGGTCGGTAAAAAAGCTGCTCGCCGCCGTGGGCCGGGCCAGGTAGTCGCGCTGAAGGCGACCCGAAACCTCGAGTTTGTCGCCGCCCTCGCGGATTTGGGTGCTCACCACGCCGCTGGATCCGCCCCCGAATTCCGCGCTCGCGCCGCTGGTGGTCACCTGAATGCTCTGGATTGCCGACGACTGCACGTTCACGCCGAATCCGGTTCCGGCCAGGGGGTCTTGGGCGCTGATTCCGTCGACGAGGTATTCGGTTTCGTAGACCCGCGCGCCGCGAATTTGCAGGCCGTCGGTCGTTTTGACTACGCCGGCTTGGGTTGCGACGGCGTCTTCGACGTTGCGCACGTTCATTTGGCGGAGTTCGTCGGTGCCAATTACGCGTTCGCTGCCCGCCCGCTCGAGGTCGACGGCGGTCTTCTTGCCCACCACGGTGACGGTTTGCAGTTCGTTGATGTCGCTTGAAAGCTTGACCTGTAGCGTCGTCGTCTGGCCAATGGTGACGCGGACGCCGTTGATTTGCTTGGTTCCGTAGCCCATCATCTGGACCTTGACGCTGAATTCTCCCACCGGAACCTTGGGCAGCACAAAGTTTCCGTTGACGTCGGTGACCGCGTTGAGGTAGGTGCCGACCAGGCTCACCCCGGCGCCCGGAAGTTCCTCGCCGGTTTCGGCGTCGCGCACGCTTCCGCGCAGCGTACCCAAGCGCTGGGCCGCCGCGCCCAAGCTCAGCAGCCAGGCCAGGAGTAGGAGCAGCTTAGAGGCCGAATTCATTGATCAGAACTTTTTGAAGAAGGTCGCGCCGAAGCTGCGCATTTTGTCCGTCGAGCCGGTGCAGGTCAAACGACAAAAACACGCTCTGAACGGCGCCCTGCTTGCGGCGCAGTACGCCCATCAGGTTGTCGCCCTGCCATCCCGAAAGCTTGCTCAACTGTCCGCGGTAGAGGACTTCGGCGTCGGCGCTGGCCACCATGGGCGTGAGGCCAATCAGCACGTTCGTGGATTTCAGGTTCGGGTAGCCGGATTGCTGGGCCACCAGGGCGGAGTCCGTGGCCAAGCGCACCTGACCGGTGCTCGCTACCAGGCCGTCAATGGGAAAGGTGCCCACGAGGTCGGTCAAATCCGAGGTTGAACTGAAGGAAGCACTAACCAACACCCGTCCGCCGGCCTCGCCAAAGCGCTGGATGGCCGGAGCCATGTGCGCCAGGGGCAACTTGGTCAGGCCGGTCTGGGGGTCGAGCATCACCGACGAGGCGGTGTAGACGACCACGGCCTCGTAGCCGCGCAGGGTGTGGCGGAACCCTGGATTCCACGACCGAGGCCGCGCCGCGCCGCTGCTGCTCAGCAGGTCGAGCAGGTCGTAGTTCAGCCCCAGGGCGCTGAGGTCGTCGGACCAAGCTTGGTCGGCGGCTGCGCTGTGGCTGGCCACCACGAGCACCTCGGATTGCGGCATCTTCACGGTAACGAGGGGCGCCGTATCGGGCTCGGACCAAGCTCCCGCCAGATCGCGGGCACGCACTTCCAGCAGGCTGGGAGCTGCGGTGTCCAGGGCGTAACCCCAGTTGGCCGCCGAAGCCTCTTGGTTGCCGTAGTACAGCGTGGTGGCGCCGCTCGCCGTCAGCACCAGGCTGACGAGTTTTTGATTGGGGTCAATGGGCCGCCAGGTGCCGCCGTTCACGCGCAGTTCGACGTCGGTGATGCTGCCGGCTCCGTCGGGGTCGTCGGCGAACCACTGAAACGTCACCGCATTCCACACGGGCACGTCGGGGAAGGTTGCGGTCAAAAATTCCGCCGCGGGAGGCGTGTTTTTGATGGGGACCACCAGGCGCGCGGGCGAATCGTCGGTTCCGCCTTCGTTGTCGATGGCGCGGACTTCCACCACCAAGTCGGCCGTATCCTGCCCGGCGGGGATGCCCAGTACCAGCGTGCTGTCGGTCAACTCCGTGCGCACCCAGGGGCCGTCGCCTACGCGCAGCTCGTAGGCCACCACGTAGCCGTCGGCGTCGCTGCCAAACCAGGCGAGCTTGACCACCGAATTGAGGCGATCGGGCCCGGTGCGGTCGATGCGGTCCACCGACATACGGGTCTCGGGGAGCTGGTTCGCGACGGGGGTTCCGGGATCACAGCCTGCGGCCACGGCCACGGCCGCCGCGAGCCCGAGGGACCCGAGGGGCGCTGCAAAACCTTGGCGGACGTAATCCAGGAACCGACGCATGCTGGGGTGCGACTTAGCGCTTAACGACGCGGTAGGTTTGACGTCGTCCCTCGGCGTCGAGCGTCAGCAGGTAGGTTCCCGCGGCCAGCGCACTAAGGTCAATTTGGCTTGAGCCGGCGTTCCGCCTGCCCTGCATCACCATCCGCCCTTGGAGGTCGCGCAGCACCCAGGCTCCGGCCGGGCCATCCAGCACCAGAACGTCTTCGGTGGGGTTCGGGTAGCTGCGCAGCATCGATCCGCTGGCTTCGGCGATGCCGACCGTGGATTTGGGGAGCGCCGTGGAATCCAGGTTGACGTTGATGCCCACAAAGTCGTCGTTGTTGCGCGGCAGCACGCGGAAGTTGCTGAATCCGTAGAACAGAATACCCTCAACGGCATCCATGGTCATGGTGTCGGAGGTTTGAATCGGGTCCACCATCATTTCGCCGTCAATGGTGTCGTACTGCAGGTCGCTCACGAGCTGAACGTACAGCGAGCCGAAGGCCGTGGCCGATTGGCGGCCGGCCATGACGAGGGTGCGGCGCCAGTAGCCGGCGCCCGGCGCTTGCGATACCGCGTAGTCCCCAAAGCCCAAGTTGGGGTTGGTGATGCGCAGTTTGGCCGCATTGGGATCTTGAAGGCGTACGTAGCAGCCTTCGTGGGCCTCCCAACCCCAGTTCCACTTGCTGGCGCTGTCGCTCGGATTCAGCACGGAGGCCGTTAAAACGCGGCGCTGTCCCGTGCGCGAAATGGTCGAAACGTTTAACCGCGTCATGCCGAAGTACTCTTCAACCAAACCGGTAACCTGCACTTCCTCTTCGCGGAAGAACTGCGTGATGCCCGAGCCCACACACCAGATGCCGCTCCAGGGTCCGCCGTCGGCGTCCTGAATGTAGAGGTAGCCGAGGTCGTAGGGCTTGGTCGACGCGGTCACGAAGCCCTTGAGGGTCACCGTCTTGCCCAGGTAGGGCGAATTGCCGTTGGAAGCTTGGGTGTACTGTACGTCGTAGACCTTCATTCCTCCAGTGCGCACCGTGTAGTAGTCTACGTTGGGTTGGGCCTGACCTACCGGCGTAGTCGGGTAGTACGATACGTTGCCGTCGTCGTCTTTGGCGCGAATATAGTAGCGCATTTGCGTCCCGTTGGCCGCATTGGGCAGGCTGAATGCGTATTCGTCGGTCGAACCCGCTACAAGCGGCATCACGGCCTTGGTGAATTGCGTGGGCTGGAGGCTCGCGTTGGTGGTGTAGAACACATGAACCGAGTCTACCGTACCGTCAAAATCGGTGATGTTGCAGG
>Ga0315907_10004919_pt1 | contig 14791 bp, 12 predicted proteins | sample LakEriMetagenome_3_FD_203525 | JGI IMG/M metagenome (GOLD analysis project Ga0315907, IMG submission 203525) | Freshwater fungal communities from buoy surface, Lake Erie, Ohio, United States - Buoy 12 MA123 | ecosystem: Environmental > Aquatic > Freshwater > Lake > Lake biofilm | place: USA...
ATGGTCTGCACGTCGCCCATCAGCGCCACGACGAAGCCGGCGCCGGCCGACAGGCGAAGCTCGCGCAGGGCCGCCACGTGCCCCGTCGGCGCGCCGAGCAGCTTCGGATCGGTCGAGAAGCTGTACTGGGTCTTGGCGATGCAGACCGGCAGCCGCCCGTAGCCCGCCGCCTCCAGCGCCGCCGCCTGGGTGCGGGCGGCGGGCGCCACCGACACGTCGGCCGCCCGGTAGATGCGCGTGGCGATGGTTCGGATCTTGTCCAGCAGCGCCATATCGTCGGGATAGAGCGGCGCGAAGGTCGCCGGCGGCCCGTCCAGCGCGGCCAGCACGGCGCGCGCCACCCCCTCGGCACCCACCCCGCCGTCGGCGAAGTGCCGGCCCACCTCCGCCACGACGCCCGCGCGGGCGCAGGTCTCGCGGATGAGATCGTGCTCCGCCGCGGTGTCGGTGTGGAAGGCGTTGATCGCGACGACGACCGGCACGCCGAAGCCGCGGAGGTTCTCCACGTGGCGCAGCAGGTTCGGCAGGCCCCGCTCCAGCGAGACGAGGTCCTCGCGGCCCAGGTCCGCCACCGGCACGCCGCCATTGAACTTGAGCGCGCGGACGGTCGCCACGACGACGGCCGCGGCGGGCGCGAGGCCGGCCAGCCGGCACTTGATGTCGAAGAACTTCTCCGCGCCCAGGTCGGCGCCGAAGCCGGCCTCGGTCACCACGAGGTCGGCCAGCGACAGCGCGGCGCGCGTGGCGATGACCGACGAGCAGCCGTGCGCGATGTTGGCGAACGGGCCGCCGTGGACGAAGGCGGGCGTCCCTTCGAGCGACTGGACGAGGTTCGGCTTCACCGCCTCCTTCAGCAGCGCCGCCATGGGCCCGACGGCCTTCACCGCGTCGGCGGTCACGGCCCGCCCGTCGGCGGTCCAGCCGATGACGATCCGGGCGAGCCGCGCCTTCAGGTCGGCGAGGTCCGACGCGAGGCAGAGGATGGCCATGATCTCGGACGCGGTCGTGATGTCGAACCCCGTCTCGCGCACCACCCCGTTGGCCCGCCCGCCGAGGCCGGCGACGACGTTGCGCAGCGTGCGGTCGTTCATGTCCATCACGCGCCGCCACGTCACCCGCCGCGGGTCGAGGTCGCCCGCCGTGCCGTGGTGGAGCGCGTTGTCGATCATCGCGGCCAGCAGGTTGTGCGCGCTGGTGACAGCGTGGAAGTCGCCGGTGAAGTGGAGGTCGATCTCCTCCTTCGGGCCGATCTGGGCCTTGCCGCCCCCGGTCGCCCCGCCCTTCGCGCCGAAGCAGGGGCCGAGGGAGGGTTCGCGCAGGCAGATGACGGTCTTCCGCCCGAGGCGGGTCAGCGCGTCCGACAGGCCGATCGTCGTCGTCGTCTTGCCCTCGCCGGCGGGGGTCGGGTTGATCGCGGTCACGAGGATCAGCCGACCCGTCGCGCCACCCGCGCGGGTGGCGATCCAGGCCGGGTCGATCTTGGCCTTGGTGCGGCCGTAGGGCTCGATCGCGTCGGCGGGAATGTCGAGCTTGGCCGCGATCTCGGCGATGGGGCGCAGGGCGAGGGACGGGTCGGTCATGGGGGCGGGCGCCTTCGGACGGTGCGTTCGGGTTCTACCCCGCCCGACCGGCGGTCGCCAGCCTCGAAAGACCCCACCCGCTCCGGCGTTGAAGCCGGGGGCTGGCGCGGCCACATGCGCGAGGTGCGGGGCAGCGCCGGTCGCCGCCCCGATCGAGACGCCCGATCGGAAAGAGGGAGACCCCGGATGGACCAGAACGACCGCCGCGCCATCGACGATCTGTTCGCCAAGGTGCAGGAGGCCGAGCGCCAGTCGCCCCCGCGCGATGCGCAGGCCGAGGCGCACATCGTGGATCTCCTGCGCCGTCAGCCTGCCGCCCCCTACTATCTCGCCCAGGCGGTGATCGTGCAGGAGCACGCGCTGACCGCGCTCGACCAGCGGGTCCAGGAACTCGAGGCCGAACTCGCGCGCCGTCCGGCGGCGGTCGCGGCAGCGCCGGCGGCCCAGGGCGGCGGATTCCTCGGTGGGCTGTTCGGTGCCCAGCCGCGCCCGGCCGAGGCGCCGATGCCCCAGCCCCAGCCCCAGCCCCAGCCCCGGACCGGCTCGGTGCCGGCGGGCGGCGGGCTCTGGAACCGGAGCGCGACCCGCGCGGCGCCGGCGCCGGCCCAGGCGTTCGGCCAGCCCGCGATGGGGCAGCCCGGGATGGGCCGGCCCGGCATGATGGGCCGCCCGATGGCGGGCGGGATGCCGTTCGGCGGCGGCCAGCGCGGCGGCTTCCTCGGCGGGGCGCTCGGCACGGCGGCGGCGGTGGCGGGCGGCGTGCTGCTCGGCAACGCGGTCGCCGGCATGTTCTCCGACGGCGCCGCGCAGGCGGCCCCGCCGGCCGCGCCCGAGCCCGCGCCAGCGCCCGAGCCGGAACCCACGGCGTGGGAGGAGCCCGCGGCCGACTTCGGCGGCGAAGAGGAGTTCTGATCACCGCCGGGGGAACGCGACCGAGGGCGGCAGGGACCGTCGCCCGGTCCTCCCCTCGTGGCGGTGCGGCAGCGGACGGCGAAGCGGCTGGACGACGTCCGCCGCGACCTCGCCACCCGCATCACGCTGGAGCCGCCGGACTGAACGCCCCCGGTTCCCCCGACCAGCCGGTCGTGCTAAGCCCGGCCGGCCATGTCCGATCCCGTCTCCGAGCTGATCCGAGTCGAACCCCGCTTCGCCGACGTGATCGCGCTCGGCGGGCCCCTGCCCCCGCTCGCCCGCCGCGACCCCGGCTTCGGCACGCTGCTGAAGATCATCCTCGAGCAGCAGGTCTCGGTCGCCGCCGCGATCGCCATGTGGCGCAAGCTGGAGGCGGCCTGCGATCCGCTCGAGCCCGCCGCCTTCCTGGCGCTGGGCGACGACGCCGTGCGCGCCTGCGGGTTCAGCCGCCAGAAGGCAGCCTATGGACGGGCGCTGGCCGAACGGATCGTCGACGGCACGCTCGATCTCGACGCGCTCGCCCATGCGCCGGACGACGACGCGATCCGCACGCTCGTGCAACTCCGCGGCATTGGCCGCTGGTCGGCGGAAATCTACCTGATGTTCGCACTTGGCCGGACCGACGTCTGGCCGGCCGACGATCTCGCGATCCAGGTCGGGGTGCAGGAACTGTTCGCCCTCCCCGCGCGCCCCACCCGCCGCGAGACGGACGCCATATCCGAGCCGTGGCGGCCCAACCGGTCCACCGCCGCGCGGATCGTCTGGCACCATTACCTCGCCCTCCGGCGTCGGCCGCCGGGCGCCTGACACGACGGGGCCCGATACGACGGGGCCTGCGCGACCGCGGGGGAGACATCGCCAGTTTTCGACGCACACTTCCGGTGTCGGATGTTGTGGTGTTCCAAAGAAAGCCGCCCGATCGGCGTCTGCGGGTTCGCATGTCCGTGGTTCCGCCCTCCCGCCGCGCGCGGGCGTCGCTCGTCGCCGTCGCCCTGATCCTGGCAGCCCCGTTCGCCGGCGCGCCGGCCGCAGCACAGCAGCCGCAGGGCGTTCCGGTGCAGGTGTCCAAGCCGATCGTGCGGGGGCTGGTCGAACAGACGGAGTTCTCCGGCCGGTTCGAGGCGGTCGAGTCCGTTTCGGTGCGCGCCCGCGTGGGCGGCTACCTCTCCGCCATCCATTTCACCGACGGCGGGATCGTGAAGGCGGGCGACCTGCTCTTCACGATCGACCGCCGGCCTTACGAGGCGTCGGTGGCGCAGGCAGAGGCCGCGGTCGCCTCCGCGCGCACCAACCTCGACTTCGCCCGCGGCGACTTCGAACGGTAAGAGCGCCTGTCGCGGACCGGCGTCGCCGCCGACCGCACGCTCGACCAGAGCCGGCAGCAGTTCCTCGGAGCGCAGGCGAACCTCCAGTCCGCGCAGGCGCAGCTGACGACCGCCCGGCTGAACCTCGAGTTCACCCAGATCCGCGCGCCCATCGGCGGCAAGATCGGCCGGCGACTGATCACCGAGGGCAACCTCGTCAACGCAAACGAGACGATGCTGACCACCATCGTCTCGCTCGACCCGATCCACTCCTACTTCGACATCGACGAGCGGACCTACATCGCGCTGAGCCGCCTCGCGGCCGCGTCGGGCCTCGACCGCCGCTTCGTCCGGGTCCTGGGGCCGGACGGTGCGCCGCGCCAGCAGGCGGTCCGCACAGGCCCGCGGGAGTTCGGCTACCGTCTCGTGCGCCAGGGGCTCACCGGCGATGAGACGCGTGAACACGCGCAAGAGCTCGCCCGACCTGATGATGGTCGTGAACATCCTGTCGCCCGACGGGACGTTCGACGAGCTGTACGTCTCCAACTACGCGCTCACCCGCGTGCGCGATCAGCTGATCCGCCTCGACGGCGTCGGCGACGTGCTCGTCTTCGGAGCGCGCGAATACGCGATCCGCGTCTGGCTCGATCCCGACAAGCTGAGTTCGCTCGGCCTCACGGGGGGCGACGTGGTGCGCGCGCTGCGCGAGCAGAACGTGCAGGTGACCGGAGGCGCGCTCGGCCAGCAGCCGGCCCCGGCCGACGCGCCGATCCAGCTGACCGTCACGACCCAAGGCCGGTTCGAGGACGCGCGCCAGTTCCGCGACGTGATCGTGAAGGCGACGGCCGAGGGCCGCATCGTCCGCCTTCAGGACGTGGCGCGGGTGGAACTGGGCGCCCGGGACGACAACTCGAACGCCTACCTCGACGGCAAGACCGCCGTCGGCATCGGCATCTTCCAGCGCCCGGGCTCCAACGCGCTCACCGCGTCCGCGGGCATCAAGGCGAAGATGGACGCGCCGTCGCGCGACTTCCCGAAGGGTCTCGAGTACCGGATCATCTACAACCCGGTCGAGTTCATCGAACAGTCGATCGACGAGGTCTACAAGACGCTCATCGAAGCCGTGCTCCTCGTGGCGCTCGTGGTGCTGGTCTTCCTCCAGTCCTGGCGCGCGTCGATCATTCCCATCCTCGCGATTCCCATCTCGCTGATCGGCACCTTCGCCGTGATGCTGATGCTGGGCTCGACGCTGAACGTGCTGAGCCTGTTCGGCCTCGTGCTCGCCATCGGCATCGTCGTCGACGACGCGATCGTGGTGGTCGAGAACATCGAGCGGAACATCGCGCTGGGCATGAGCCCGAAGGATGCCGCGCACAAGACGATGGACGAGGTCGGCACCGCCGTCATCGCCATCGCCATCGTGCTGTCGGCGGTCTTCGTCCCGACCGCCTTCATCCCCGGCATCCAGGGCGCCTTCTACCAGCAGTTCGCGCTGACCATCGCGGTCGCGACGATCCTGTCGGCGTTCAACTCGCTCACCCTGTCGCCCGCGCTCGGCGCCATCCTGCTGAAGCCGCACGCCGGCCACGTGGCGCGGCGCAACCCGCTGTCGCGCATCGGCCGCTGGGCCGCCAACCGCTTCAATTCCGGCTTCGACCGGATGTCGGACGGCGACGCCCGGACGACCGCCGTCGTCGCGCGCCGCAAGGTGGTGATGCTCGGGATCTACGCCGCCCTCGCCGGGGCGACGTTCTGGATCGGCACCTCGATCCCGACGGGCTTCATCCCGCAGCTCGACCGCGGCTACGCCATCGTCGTGGTGCAACTGCCCGACGGCGCGCCGCTCACCCGCACCGACGCGGTGGTGCGGAAGGCGACCGAGATCATACGCCAGACCCCGAGTGTAGCACGCGATCGGCATCACCGGGCTCAACGGCTCGACCTTCACCAGCACCTCGAACTCCGGTGTCGTCTTCGCCACCTTCTCCTCCTTCGAGGAGCGGCTGAAGGCGGGACCCTCGCAGTCGCTGATAGGGATCGTGGGCCAGCTGCTCGGGCGGCTCCAGTCCATCTCGGAGGCCTTCATCATCGCCGTGCCGCCGCCCGCGCCTCGGGCGCCAGCCGCCGCTCCAGCGCCCGGACCCCGACGACGGCCAGGAGGTTGATCGCGAGATAGAGGATGCCCGCCGCGGTGAAGATCTCCAGCGGCGCGTAGGTGCGGGACGCGATCTGGCGGGCGATGCCAGTGATCTCCAGCAGCGTGACCGTGGAGGCGAGCGCCGTGCCCTTCACCATCAGCACGATCTCGTTGCCGTAGGCCGGGAGCGCCTGACGGAGCGCCAGGGGCAGGACGACCGTCAGCCAGACCGCCGCGCGACGCAGGCCCAGCGCCTCGGCGGCCTCGACGGCGCCGCGGGGCACCGCCTCCAACCCGCCGCGCACGATCTCGCTGGTGTAGGCGGCGGTGTTGAGCGCGAGTGCGATGACCGCGCACCAGAAGGGCTCGCGCAGGAGCGGCCACAGCACGCTCTCCCGCACCGCCTCGAACTGGCCGAGGCCGAAGTAGAGCGCGAAGATCTGCACGAGCAGCGGCGTGCCGCGGAACACGAAGACATAGGCGTCCACCGCCCACCGGCCCGCGCCGCCCGTGCGCCGCAGGAGCGCAAGGCCGATCCCCGCCGCCAGCCCGATCGCGAGCGACAGGACCGCCAGCTCCAGCGTGAGCACGAGGCCGTCGAGGAGCCGCGGCAGGCTCGACCAGACGAGGTCGAGGTTCACGACCGCACCCCCGCGAGATGCCGCCCGACCCGCCGTTCGGCCCGGACGAACAGGAGCGTGGAGACGGTGGTGAGCAGGAGGTAGAGGATGCCGGCGGCGACGTAGAAGGTGAAGGGCTGGCCGGTCGAACGGGCGGCGACCGACGTCATCCGCATCAGTTCGGCCAGCGCCGTGACCGAGACGAGCGCGCTGTCCTTCAGCACCAGCTGCCAGACGTTGCCGAGGCCCGGAAGTGCCAGGCGCAGCGCCTGCGGCAGGCGGACGTAGCGGAAGACCTGGCCGTCCGACAGGCCCACGGCGCGCCCGGCCTCCATCTGCCCGCGCGGCACGGCCTGCAGCGCGCCGCGGAAGACCTCGGCCGAGTAGGCGCCCGTCAAGACCGCCAGCGCGAGCACGCCGACCGAGAACGCGTCGAGCGAGAGGAAGCCCGTGTAGCCGAACATGCGGGCGAAGAACATGATCGCGCCCGACGATCCGAAGAAGAACAGATAGATGACCAGCAGGCTCGGCACGCCGCGGACGATCGTGGTGTAGACGTCGGCCAGCCATCGCGGGGCGAGGCGCCGCGACAGGCTGGCCACCGCCGTCGCGAGGCCGAGCGCGCAGCCGAGGACGAAGCCGAGGACCGAGACGGCGATCGTGACCACCGTCCCGGACAGGAGTTCGTCGCCCCAGCCGCGCGGGCCCAAGGAGAAGAGGTCCAGCATCGGGAGCCGGGGGCGCCGCGCGGGCGCCCCCCGCCGCCGTCAGTTGCGGATCGAGATGTCGTAGCCGAACCACTGGGTCGAGATGCGCGCGATCGTGCCGTCGCGGGTCGCCTCGCCGATCGCGGTCTCGAACGCGCGCTTGAGGTCCTGGTCCTGCTTGCGCAGCCCGACGCCCACGCCGGTGCCGAGCACGCCGCGGGTGAAGGCGGGCCCGAACGCCTGGATGTTGCGGCCCTGCCCGCCCTCGGCCTCGACGATGGCCTTGAGCGCGGAGCGGTCGACGAGCAGAGCGTCGATCCGGCCGGCGACGAGGTCGAGCGCGATGGCGTCGGTCGTCTCGTAGGTGCGGACCCGCACGCCCGGCATCAGCGCCTCCAGCATCTGCTGCTGGATGGTCGAGATCTGCACGCCGACGTTCCGGCCGCGCAGCTGGGCCGCGAGGTCGTCGATCGTCTTCTTCTCGTCGGCCGAGATCTCGGCCATGTCCAGCGGATCGCCGGCCTTGATCTGGGCGAAGGGGCTGTTGCGCAGCGACGCGAAGGTGGTGGCGTCGGTGGCGTAGGGCCCGGCGAAGTCGATCACCTCGAGCCGGCGCGGCGTGATCGACATGCCGGCCATGATGGCGTCGTAGCGGCCCTGCTGGAGGGCCGGGATGATGCCGTCCCAGTCCTGCGCGACGAAGGTGCAGGTGGCGTTCATGCGCCGGCAGAGCTCGCGGCCCAGGTCCATCTCGAAACCGACAAGCGCGCCCGAGGCGTCGGTGAAGGTCCAGGGGCGATAGGCCCCCTCGGTCGCGATGCGCACGGTGCGGCTCTGGGCGTAGGCATCCACCGCGGTGGAGAGGGCCACGACCGCGATCGCCGCCAGGATCAGACGCTTCATGTTCGACACTCCCTGTTCTTTCGATATTGCGCGAGAGGCAACCACAAGGACCCCGGCGTTGTGAAGACGGGATCGACCGTTCAACGCCCGGGCCATGCGAGGGTCGCGATCTTCCCGTCGGCGAGGCCCGCGGCGACGGCGCCGTCGGCCAGGGTCACGACCGGGGTGGCGACCTGCCCGACGAGCGCGATCCGCTCCTCGACATCCAACCGTCCCGGCCAGAGCCGGACCCGCAGCATCTGTCGGCGGTCGGCGGAGGCGACAAGGATGTCCGGGCGCCCCGTGCCTTCGGTGTCGACGAGGCCGACCGGAAGGCCGCCGTCCTCGAACCGGCCCGCGACCCCGTCGAGGAAGGCGACGGTCACCGGGCCCGACGCGGTGCGGTGCAGGACGAGAAGGCGGGTCTCCTCGCCCGCGGTCTCCAGCGCGATCCAGTCCTCCACCCGGTCGCCGTCGACGTCGCGCACGAAGACGGGGTCGAGCCGCGCGTCGTTATGGGCGGCGAGGCGGAGGACGTCGTCCCAGCCCTCCCCCGCCCCGGCGGGGGCCGGGCCGGGGGCCGGGTCGGGGGCCGGGCCGAAGACGGGACGGCCGGCGACGAGCGTCAGCCCGACCCGACGGCCGTCCCGGAGTTCCACCACCGCCCCGACCGCGGCCGGACGCACCGCGGCCACCGGCCCGGGTGCTTCGACGAGGCGGACCACGACGGCGCGCGATCCCGTCGCCAGGACGGCCCAGAGGCCTACGGCGGCGATCAGGCCCGCGGCGACGAGACGAGGGATCAAGGCGGGGCTCAGAACCGCAGCGTCTTCACCTGGACGACGCCCGGCAGTCCCTCGATCTTCGCCTTCAGGCCTTCGTCGATGCCCTGGTCGACCGCCACCAGCGCGACCGCGTTCTCGCCCGGCGCCGTCCGGCCCAGGTGGAAGGTCGCGATGTTCACGCCCGCGTCGCCCAGCGCCGTCCCGAGGCGGCCGATGAAGCCCGGCTTGTCCTCGTTGCGGACGTAGAGCATGTGGGCCGCGACCTCGGCCTCCACCGGCACGCCGTCGATGCCGACGAGGCGCGGCTTCTCGCCGCCGAACAGCGTGCCGGCGACCGAGCGGATGCGCTGCTCGGTCTTCACCGTGACCGTCACCAGCGTCTGGTAGTCGTTGTCGCCGGTCCGCTTGGTCTCCTTGATCTCGATGTCGCGCTCGCGCGCGATCACCGGGGCGTTGACCATGTTGACGCTGTCGAGGAGCGGCTGGAGCAGGCCCTTGAGCACGAGTTGCGTCAGCGGCCGGGTGTTCAGCTCCGCCACGTGCCCCGAATACTCGATCTGGACCGAGCGCAGGCCCGTCTCGGTGATCTGGCCGGCGAAGCCGCCCAGGATCTCGGCCAGCCGCATGTAGGGGCGCAGGCGCGGCGCGTCCTCGGCCGAGACCGACGGCATGTTCAGCGCGTTGACGATGGCGCCGTCGACCAGATAGTCCGACATCTGCTCGGCCACCTGGAGGGCGACGTTCTCCTGCGCCTCGGTCGTCGACGCGCCGAGGTGCGGCGTGCAGACCACCTGGTCGAGGCCGAAGAGCGGGTTGTCCTTCGCCGGCTCCTCGACGAACACGTCGAGCGCCGCGCCAGCCACCTGGCCCGACTGGATCGCCGCCTTCAGATCGGCCTCCACGATCAGCCCGCCGCGGGCGCAGTTGATGATCCGCACGCCCTTCTTCGTCTTCGCGATGGCGGCCGCGTCGATGATGTTGCGCGTCTGGTCGGTCAGCGGCGTGTGCAGGGTGACGAAGTCGGCATGGGCGAGGAGTTCGTCCAGATCGACCTTCTTCACGCCGATGTCGCGCGCCCGCTCCTCCGACAGGAACGGGTCGTAGGCCATCACCCGCATCTTCAGGCCCAGCGCCCGGTCGGCGACGATGCCGCCGATGTTGCCGCACCCGACGACGCCCAGCACCTTGCCCGTCAGCTCCACGCCCATGAAGCGGTTCTTCTCCCACTTGCCGGCGTGGGTGGAGGCGTTGGCGGCCGGGATCTCGCGGGCCAGCGCGAACATCATGGCGATGGCGTGCTCGGCCGTGGTGACGGAGTTCCCGAAGGGCGTGTTCATCACGACGATGCCGCGGGCCGTGGCGGCCGGGATGTCGACGTTGTCGACGCCGATGCCGGCGCGGCCGACGACCTTCAGGTTGGTCGCGTGCGCCAGCAGATCCTTCGTCACCTTGGTGGCCGAGCGGATGGCGAGGCCGTCGTACTGGCCGATGATCGCCTTCAGCTCGTCGGGCTTGAGGCCGACCTTGAGGTCGACCTCGACGCCGCGCTCCTTGAAGATCTCGACGGCGCGCGGGGACAGGGCGTCCGAAATGAGGACCTTGGGCATGGGGATGTCCTGGGGATTCGGGTGAAGGCGCCCCGCCACCCGTCGCCGGTCTTCGGCGACGGGTCGGGCAGCCGGGGATGCGTGAGGATCAGGCGGCCTTGGCGGCGGCGGACCTGGCGGACGCCCAGGCCCAGTCGAGCCAGGGCATCAGCGCCTCCATGTCGGAGGCCTCCACCGTGGCACCGCCCCACAGGCGCAGGCCCGGGGGCGCGTCGCGGTAGGCGCCGGCGTCGAAGGCCACGCCCTCCTTCTCCAGGAGGTCGGCCACCTGCTTGGCCACCGCCGCCTGCCGGTCGGCCGGCAGCGCCGTGAACCAGGGATCGACGATCTTCAGGCAGATCGAGGTGCAGGAGCGCGCCGTGGGGTCGAGGGCCAGGAAATCGGCCCAGTCGCTCTCGCCGATCCAGGCTTCGACGACCGCGAGATTCGCCTCCGACCGCTCGATCAGCGCGGGCAGGCCGCCGATGTCCTCGGCCCACTTCAGCCCGTCCACCGCGTCCTCGACGCAGAGCATGGAGGGGGTATTGATCGTCTCGCCCCTGAAGATGCCCTCGGCGATCTTCCCGTCCTTCGTCAGGCGGAAGATCTTGGGCATCGGCCACGGGGGCTTGTGGCTCTCCAGCCGGGCGACGGCGCGGGGGCTCAGGGCGAGCATCCCGTGCGCCGCCTCGCCGCCCAGCACCTTCTGCCAGGACCAGGTGACGACGTCGAGCTTCTCCCAGGGAAGCTCCATGGCGAAGGCGGCCGAGGTCGCGTCGCAGATGAGGAGGCCCTGGCGGTCGTCGGCGATCCAGTCGCCGTCCGGCACCCGCACGCCCGAGGTCGTGCCGTTCCAGGTGAACACCACGTCCCGGTCGGGCGACACCGGCGTCAGGTCCGGGAGCAGGCCGTAGTCGGCCTTGAACTCCCGCACGTCGGTCAGCTTCAGCTGCTTGACGACGTCGGTGACCCAGTCCTTGCCGAAGCTCTCCCACGCCAGAAGGTCGACGCCACGGGCGCCGAGCAACGACCACATGGCCATCTCGACCGCGCCGGTGTCGGAGCCCGGAACGACGGCGACGCGCCAGTCCGCCGGCATGCCGAGCACCGCCTTCGAGCGGTCGATCACCTCGGCGAGGCGCGCCTTGCCCGGCTTGGACCGGTGCGAGCGGCCCACGACGGCACCGTTCAGCGCGGCGAGCGACCAGCCCGGACGCTTCGCACAGGGACCCGAGGAGAACAGGGGGGTTTTCGGCCGCACGGTCGGCAGCATGTCGCTATTCCTTCCAGAATAGTCGCGTCCCGGTGGGGGGACGTGGCCCGTTGCGACATTGGCCACGGACACGCGGAAGGGTCAAGCGCGTTCAAGCTGCGCGCGAAGGTCGCATCCCCCCTTCAGGCGGCGAGCAGCCCGGCGTCCCGGAGGATGTCCTTCAGCTTGACCAGCGCCTGATCCCGGTCCTGCGAAACCGGGAAGCGGTCGACGTAGGACTTCTCGAACTCCGGCGACGCCATGCCCGCCGCGATCGCGTCGGCGACGACCTTGCGGGCCCGGCCGGGCGGGAGCGGCGGGAGGGTGCACAGGCGGATCAGCTTCTGCATCCGCTCCAGCGGCGCGATTCGCGCCTTGAACACGTCGGTCTTCAGCACGTCCAGGATGACCGTGTCGAGGACGCCGAGCAGATAGGCCTCGGCCGGCGGCTCGAACCCGACCTGCACGATGCGTTCGCCGAGCCTGGCCAGCACGGGGATGGCGCTCGCCTTGTCCTTCTGCGGCTGCACGTACTCCCGCACCAGATCCTCGGCCTTCATTAGCGCGCGCATGTGCGCGGCGATCCGTTGCCGGCAGAGCGGAAGCGGCGCGATCGCGCCGAGGCCCAGCAGCCGGTCCAGCCGCTCCGCCACGCCCTTCACGCCGGCGAGGTACTCGGAGATCCGGTCGTAGTGGGACATGCGGTCGACGCGGTCCAGGATCGTGTCGACCACCACCGGCTCCTTGTGCAGGGCCGGATGGCGGGTCTTCAGATGGTCGATCAGATGGTTCAGCGCCTCGAACTCGTCGTAGAGCGAGTTCTCGTTGCCCAGGTTGACCCGGGCGCCGATGTCGCGGACGAACCGGTCGAACAGGGCCGCGCGGCACCGGGGGATGCTGCCCTCGATCAGCAGCTTTCCCATCGCCCGCAGCCCGATGGGCAGAAGGTCGAGCGGCTTGGCGAAGCGGCCCGCGAGAAGGTCGGCATGGGCGATGACCCGGTCGACGCGCCGGCGCCCGGCCACCACGAGCACTTCCCGCACCGTCGACGCGTGGGCCAGCATCTCGGCCCCGAGGCGATCGAACGCCTGGGCGTGGCGTGGATCGAGGTCCGGCTCGTACAGCTCGAACAGCCGTTCCACCTTGTCCCCCCAGCTGCGCGAACCGGCGAGGTAGTGGGCGAAGGCCCGATAGGTGTGGAAGAGCGAATCCGACCCGTGCCTCTCCTCGATGGCGGCGATCTGCTCGCCGAACTTGCCCGGGCGGAAGGGAAACGGCGCCCCGGACTGCGACGCCTCGCGCAGCTTGCGCATCCGCCCCGTCAGCAGGATGTCGAGTTCCTTGACCCGCGTGGCGACCGATTTCTGCGTACCCACGCACTGGAGCACGGCGATCCGCTGCACCGTGGTCTGAACGAGGCTGCCGGCGTTGAGCGCGAGGTCGGCCGACGCCTCGACGTGCAACAGCTCCAGCAGGGTGAGGCGGTTCTCCTCCAGATACTTGGCGACGTGCGGGAAGATCTGGGCGCGCGCCTCATCGGTCACGAAATCGTCGTGCGAGGCGCAGGGAGCCACCGGGCGGCCCTGCTCCAGCACCGGGAACGAGGGGTCGGGCTCCGTCGTCCCGCCGCGGACCCAGCGGAACAGGTAGCGCCACGTCACGCAGTCGAAGTCCGGATGGGTCACCCGGCGGACGACACGGACCCCCTCCGCCTCCGCCTCGGTGATCAGGCGCTGGGCCAGCGCGGCGAGGGCGGTTCCGTCCGCGTGGCTCTGGACCTGGACCCAACGCCCGCCCGTGATCGTGTGAAGGGCGAAATCGACCGTCGAATTGGTTCCGTCGGAGAGCATAAGACAGATCCTGGCACATGCATCGTTCGCCGCACGACCTGACGGCGCTGAGCAACCTTAAGATGAATGGAAGGAAATTGCACCCCCTAATCGATAATCAGTCGACATCTTCGACCCTGACGCGAATTCACCCGTCGGGCACGGTGATTCGCCCTTCCAGATAGGGCGCCACGCGGCCGGTCATCCGCACCCGGTCGCCGGCGAGGCGGCAGGACAGGGCGCCGCCGCGGCGCGAGACCTGCCGCGCCTCGAGCCGGTCCCGGCCGAGCCGTGCGGCCCAGTAGGGCACGAGGGTGCAGTGGGCGGAGCCCGTGACGGGATCCTCGTCGATGCCGAGGGCGGGCGCGAAGTAGCGCGACACGAAGTCGACGCCGTCGCGCCCGGGGGCCGTGGCGATGACCGACAGGCCCTCCGGCCCCGGCAGGTCGGCGAAGCGCGGGGCGAGCGCAATCACCTCTTCGGCCCTGTCGTAGACGGCGAGGAGGTTCGCGCCCGCGCGCAGCACCGCGCGCGGCACGGCGCCGAGCGCCATGGCGAGGCCGGGGTGCGGCGTCGCGGGAACGGCGGGCCGCGCGGGGAAGTCGAGCGTCAGCAGGTCCCCCTCCACGTCGACCGTGAGTTCGCCCGCGCGCCGGGTCAGGAACCGGTAGGTCGGCCAGCCGGGAGCCACCCTGTTCGCCAGCACCCACGCCGCGGCGAGCGTCGCGTGGCCGCAGAGGTCCACCTCCACCGCCGGGGTGAACCAGCGCAGCTCCCACGCGTCGCCGGCCGGCACGGTGAAGGCCGTCTCGGCGAGGTTGTTCTCCGCCGCGATCGCCTGCATCAGCGTGTCCGGGAGCCAGCGCTCGAGCGGCACCACCGCCGCCGGGTTCCCGGCGAAGACGGCGTCGGCGAAGGCGTCGACCTGATGGAGGGGCAACTGCATGGCGGACCTCGATCGGATGGAGATTGTCATCATGACAATGTGCCCCATTATTCGGACAGGGCTCGGACGGGTCAGCGTTCCCAGAACGGCCTTTCGGCCTCGTGCTGCGCGCTGGCACGATCAACGCCGATGTCGCGAAGCAACCGGTCGTCCAGCGTCGAAAGCGCCGCCCGCTGCCGCGCGCGCTCATGCCAGACCGGCAGGTTCGACGCCGCCGACAGCGGCGCCCAGAAGATCGCCGCGGCCCGCGC
>Ga0315907_10004922_pt1 | contig 14789 bp, 9 predicted proteins | sample LakEriMetagenome_3_FD_203525 | JGI IMG/M metagenome (GOLD analysis project Ga0315907, IMG submission 203525) | Freshwater fungal communities from buoy surface, Lake Erie, Ohio, United States - Buoy 12 MA123 | ecosystem: Environmental > Aquatic > Freshwater > Lake > Lake biofilm | place: USA...
CGACGTAATCGCCCTTCATGCGCACTTGCGTGCCCTCGAGCTTTTCGCGGTAGATGATACCCATCTCCTTGTCTTCAGCCGAACCGGGCACTTGCACATACTGCCCTTTGTCGTACCACTCCGTGAACGGACCGTTTTTCATTCCATTCTCAAAGGAATACTCAGACTTAGGGATTTGGGTTTCGTAATATTCCTTGAACGTTCCATTCTCGTACTTGCGTCTTGTTTCCTTACCGCGTTTGTAGAGCAACGCAAGTTTCAGTTTGCCATCGGGATAATTGTAATACCACGTGCCATCCTGCACACCCTTGTAATACTTGCCTTCGCAATCAACAATACCCGAATCGAACCACTGCTTAAAAGCCCCATTTTTCTCGCCTGCTGAGTAAGTTCCCTCTGCCTTTTTCTTTCCATTTTCGTAGTACTCAGTGAATGGTCCTTCCGTTCGTCCATTGCTATACGTTTCGATTTTCAGCAACTGACCACCGTCGAAAAAATATTTGCACGTACCATCGAGCAGTGAGTCCTTGTAGTTTTCATCGGAAACCAATTTACCCGACTCATTCCAGATTCGCCAGTTTCCATCTTTTCGCTTCTTCACAAACCGCCCTTCTGAGGCCTTCGTTTCCCCATCGGGGTGAAAGAAAACGGCATCCACAACCGTGGTGTCCTGCACGTGATTCATGGTTGCCGCAAGCGTTCCATCCGGGTAGTAACGTTGCCAAACACCGCTTGGTTTGCCATGGTCATACTGCCCCTGGTAGAGCATATTGCGCGTGTCCTTCCATTGTTGCACCCACAAACCGTCGCGCTTTCCCTTCGCGTCCTTCTTGTTATAATCGACACCGGGTGTTCCGGCGGGATACTGTGTTCCCGGTTTGGGCTGCGCTTGCAGGGCTGCCATGGCCATCGACAGCACGAGTGTCAACAGGTATTTCATCGTTCTATCCATAATCGTTTCAAAGATGCTAAGGGAATCGCCTCAAACAGCAAGTGTGTGTAATTCCCGCCGCGATGTGCAAAAGAACGCTAGTTGTCCAAGCAAAATTGCGTGCTAATTTTGCACGCCGATCAACGGGTTGTTGGTCGCAACCTAAAAAAATTCTACCATGAAAGTAACCGTAGTAGGTGCAGGCAACGTAGGCGCTACCTGTGCTGATGTTCTCGCACACCGCGAGATCGCCAACGAAATTGTGCTGGTCGACATCAAGCCCAATTTTGCTGAAGGCAAAGCGCTCGACATTTGGCAAACTGCCCCCATCAACCTGTATGACAGTCGCACCATCGGAAGCACCGACGACTACAGCAAAACAGCCGATTCGGATGTAGTTGTTATCACTTCCGGTCTACCGCGCAAACCGGGCATGAGCCGCGACGATTTGATCGCGACTAATGCGGGCATCGTGAAGACCGTAACGGACAACGTAATTAAGTATTCACCCAACGCTAAAATTGTGGTGGTGAGCAATCCGTTAGACGTTATGACCTACTGCGCATATCTTACTGCAAAGGTGGATCGCAGCCGCGTATTCGGTATGGCGGGTATTCTTGACACCGCTCGTTACCGTGCGTTTTTGGCCGAGGCGCTCAACTGCTCACCAAAAGATATTCAAGCTGTATTGATGGGTGGCCACGGCGACACCATGGTTCCACTTCCACGCTATACAACTGTAGGTGGTATTCCGGTTACCGAATTGATTTCAGAAGAAAAATTGAACGCGATCGTTGAACGCACGAAAACAGGCGGTGGCGAAATCGTAAACCTGCTGGGCACCTCTGCGTGGTATGCTCCGGGCGCTGCGGCAGCGCAAATGGTTGAGGCCATCGTGCGCGACCAGAAGCGTATTTTCCCTTGCTGCGTATGGTTGCAAGGTGAATACGGCCTGAAGGACATCTTCCTCGGTGTGCCTGTAGTGTTGGGTAAGAACGGTGTAGAGAAAATCATCGAGCTTCAACTCAATGAAAGCGAAAAAGCATTGCTCGACGCTTCAGCGAAGGCAGTTAAAGAAGTAATGAATGTGCTCGACAACATGAACGCGACTGCGTAATTGAAATTCGATTGAATAAAAAAAAGGCGCCATACGGCGCCTTTTTTTATGGAGTCAATTCTACTCTTATTTCTTTTTCGCAGGCTGCAAGGTTGGTTTTGCAGCCTCCTTCTTCGTCTCTTTCACTTCCTTCGCTTCCTTCTTCGCAGGCTCAGTTGCTGGAGAAACAGGCGCATCCGGAACGATAGGAGCAGTAACCATTACAGGCTTCTTTTTCACGAACTTCAACTCGTCGATGATGTTCTTACCGCCCATCAATTTCTCCACTACAAACAATACGTAGCGAATATCAACTGAGATGGTGCGCTGCAATTCTGGTTCGAAAGCGATATCGCCGCTCATTGCTTCCCAATTGCCATCGAACGCAATACCTACGATGTTACCATCGCCGTCAATTACAGGGCTACCTGAGTTACCACCGGTGATATCGAGATTGTGAATGAAACAGGTCGGCAATTCACCCTTGCTGTTCGCATAGCGACCGAAGTCCTTCTTAGTAATCAAATCAGCGAGCTTGTCGGGCACCACAAATTCCGGGTTGGTGTTGTCGCGCTTCTCCATGATACCGGCTGCAGTAGTATAGAAGTCGTAATGCACCGCATCAGCGGCTTTGTAGTCATCCACAACACCGTATGTGATACGCATGGTGCTGTTCGCATCGGGAGCGTAAGCCTTACCCGGGTTCATTTCGCGCAAGCCTGCAACGAACTGACGCATGCCCTTGTTAAACTTAGCCGTTGGGTTCATGCCACGGAATTTCATAGCGTGCTCGTTTGCACTGGTAGCTGTGATGAAAGCCAAGTCCTTGTCAATCACCTTCGCGCTTGGCTTAGCCAAAAATGCCATCAAGCGTGCCTTATCGGTGAAGATCGACGATTCAAACAATTTGTTGGCATACGCTGCTGCGCTGCCTTTGTATTTCGAGTCGAGTGTTGCGTGCCACGTTGGACGATCGGTTGTGATGCGCTCGCGATACAGGTTGGTCAAATTCACGAATACCACTTTGTCTGTAGCCGCATCATACTCTTTGAAGAAGGCTTCGATATCGCCATTCAACGAGGCCAAACCTTCCTTGCGTTTTGCCTCATCTGTTTCTGCGAGAATCTGTTTGATGGCCTCGCCCATTTCCGCAGCAAAACCCATAAACTCAGCACCACCTGCACCACACAACGAAGAATAAGTTGAAGCCTTTACAAATGGATCCCACTCTGAATAGTAATCCTGGACCATTTTCAGGGTCTCACCATATTTCGACTTGGTTGTGCCATTGCCATTCAACCAACGCGTGAAATCAGTTTCGATCTTCGCCTTATCGCTCTTCACATCCAGACGCTTCAAACCACGTGTTTGGCCGATGTAGTATTTCCATCCGTTGGCTGTTGAAGCATACTTCGCTGCATACATCAAACGCACGCGTGCATCCTTATCCATCACACTCTTCCAGCTTTCAAGTTTCATTCCAAGGCACTCGATAAGCGCAGGGTTGCGGGTGTCGACCGCTTGCTGAATACCATACGAAGTAAGGTAACGGCTAGTGCGACCGGGGAAGCCCATAATCATGGTGAAATCACCTTCTGAAACACCATCGATGTTCACAGGCAAGAAGTGCTTTGGCTTGTAAGGAACGTTGTCCTTGCTGTAGGCCGCAGGCTGATTGTCTTTGCTGGCATAAATACGCAACATGGAGAAGTCGCCAGTGTGGCGAGGCCACATCCAGTTGTCGGTGTCGCCACCAAACTTTCCAACGCTCTCGGGCGGGTTACCCACCAAACGAATGTCGCTGAAGGTTTGATACACCATCATGTAGTATTCGTTTCCGTAGAAGAATGACTTCACCTCTACTTCATACTGGCCATTGGCGGTATTGGCAGCGATCAACTCCTTAGTTTTCGCTGCAAGCGCCTTATCACGATCAGCCTCTGCCATGCCGTCATTCACAGCGGCAAGCATTTGTTGCGTCACATCTTCAATGCGAACCAAAAACGAAATTTTGAAGTTTTCGATTGGCAATTCTTCCGCAAAACTCTTCGCGCAAAAACCATCAAGCAACAAGTTGTTCTCTACGGTTGAAAGCGTTTGAATTGCATCATAACCACAGTGGTGATTGGTAAAAATCAACCCCTTGTCGCTCACTACCTCTCCAGTGCACTGTCCGTAATTCAAACGCACAATTGCATCCTTCAAAGATGCTGTGTTGATGCTGTAGATTTCTTCTTTGGTAAGATTGAGACCAAGCCCTTTCATTTCGGCTTCGTTCATGCGGTTGAGCAAACTTACCAGCCACATACCCTCGTTGGCCAGCAAGGAAGCAGGCAACAACGAAAGCAGCAGTACTGCGATATGCATTGTTCTTTTCATGTTGATTGATGATTGATTTTTGTATGGTTAATTGTTGACGAAACTTATTCCTGCTTGCCGGAACCGGAGGGCTTCCACTCTTGCTTTTCAATGAGCGAGTCGAGTTCGGTGTAGAGCATTCGAAGTGCAGCCGGACCCTTGTAACGATTCCTTACTCGGTGCAGTTTTCCTTCATGAGAAATTCCCGTAATGATATCCGGCAAGTCATGCACATTTTCATTATCGTACACTGATTTCAATTCGAAATAACCTATCTCGTCCGCTTTGGAAAGCACCTGCTGAACATCCGTGTAGGAAACCATTGCTTGAAAACGTCCGATTCTGTCTACGTGATTCTTGCCCAAATAAACCGCTCGCCCGTCTTTCATCAACGTAAATTCGAAGATCGGACACATGCCAAAACAAGCACCTCTTGAGTAATACAGCATAGTGTCGGTTACCATCTCGTGAACTTCTGCGACGGCAACTGTGGGCAAAACAGGCTGTACTTGGTTCTTTTTGGAACTACAAGCAAACAGCACACTTACCAGGCAGATAAATACTCCGAAACGCATTATTTCTTTTTGGTTTGTTGGGCTAATTTCTGACGTTGAGCCTTCTGTGCATCTTCCAAGCGCTGCATGAAACTGCTCTTGGTTTGAGGCTTCTTTTTATTCTCTTCAATCTTCGCTCGAATAGCGTTCTCGTCAATAAAATACTTCTTGATGGCCCACATCTGACCAATACTCACCATGTTCGCCATGAAGTAATACAAACTCAATCCGGAAGGCTGACCGTTGAAGAAGAACAACATCATCACCGTGAAGATATTCATCATCACCGTCATATTCGGCATGCCCGGCTGTTGAGCCATTTGCGGCTGACTACCCATGCTGAGCTTCGAATAAAAGAAGGTAGAGATACACATCAGAATAGTGAAACCGCTTACGTGATTTCCGTAGATGGAGCTCAAAACGGGAATATGCTGTTCCCAGCTCAGAATACTGTCGTAGGCTGCCAAGTCATCTGCCCACAAGAAGCTTTTTCCGCGCAGTACAATTTCGGCCGGAAAAAAACGGAACATCGCGTAAAGAATTGGCATCTGCAAGAGCACAGGAATGCAACCTGCAAAAGGATTGACTCCTGTCTGGCGGTAAAGAGCCATGGTAGCCGTTTGCTTTTGCATAGGATCCTTTCCTTCGTGTTTTTTATTGATTTCGTCAATCTCCGGCTTCAATACGCGCATCTTGGCGCTGCTTAAGAAATTCTTCCAGGTGATAGGAAATAACACCGTCTTGATACTCAACGTAACCAGAAGAATAATCAGTCCCCAACTTCCGATGAACGAAGAGAAGAACCAGAATAACGGACGCACACAATAGCGGTTCACTGTTCCTATTATGCTCCAGCCGTAGTCAATCACTCGATCGATTTCATCGACATTCAGTTTCTTCAACTCTTTATAATCGTTCGGGCCAAAGAAGAATGTCATTTCACCAAAGGCGTTTTCACCTCCCTTCATGGCCAACAACAACTTAGACTGATACAATTTGGTATGCACGCTGTCCTGAGGCACATTCACCTGCATGTATGAGCCGGGCTGAAAACCATCCTTGGCGATCACCGCTGCAGTAAAGTAATCCTGCTTGAAAGCCACCCATTGCAGTGGCTCTTCAGTTGTATAACTATCATCGTCAGATTCACTCAGGTAATCGCGATCTTCCTCTCCTTCGCGATAATAGACGGAGCATCGGGAGCGTTCAGCCGCTAGCCCCTTCTCGTTGTTCATACCGGCTGCGGCCCATTCGAGTTGCAAAGGCTTGGAAGCCATTTCCAACTCATTGCCTAAGCCATTGGCGTTCACCTTTACATCAACCGAATAAGCATCCGGCTGTAAGGTGTAGATCAACTCCAGGTATTTATCCGGCTCCTGCGATTGAAGTCGCATAGTAAGTGTTCCGACAGCTTGCGAAGCATCAACATTTGCAGCGCTAGGTTCGAAATAAAACTCATCAGAGGAGAATTCTCCCTTACCTGCTAGGTGCAATCGCAATTTCATGCTTGAAAATGCCTCGCTCCACAAGCGGATATTCTCCTTGGTTGCATAATTCTTATAACCATCAAGCAATTCAGCTGAAGCAAATAAACCTCCCTTCGTATTCAGCGTTAGTTTGACTTTGCTATTTTGAATAACAACCGGTTGACTCTCTCCACTAATGGCGGAAGCAAGGACACCATACTTGGCGGTCATAGCTTGGTCGGCAACTAGCTGAGCGAGGGAGTCGCTCTGAGTAGTGTCGTTTGCTAAAACCGTTTGTGGTTGTTCATTAGCTGTTACAGACTCCGGTGCAGAAGGAGTTACCGCAGCCGCGCTATCCAGCGCAGCCTGCTGTGTTTCGCGTAATTTCTCTTGCTCGTTAGCTTGGTACCACGAAAAGCCCAGCAGCAGCAAAATCATCAGTGTGAAGCCAATCGCGGTGTTCTTGTCAAATTTCATATCGGTTGTAAAAGGCGGCCAAAAGTCGCCACGAATCGGGGAAAAGGAAAATAATTTTATGAAAAAGGACGAAATCGACAGAACACCGCTGAAGACCCCTGTTTCACCCCATTTTTGCGTCCATGAAATTTCGGGCTATCCTGCTATTATCGCTCGCCTCTCTTTGCCTCATTGCTCTTCAGCTAGGCACGGGAAGCGTGGTCATTTCCGCAGGTTCGCTTTGGAATTCGCTTTTATGCAATGATTTTGCAGAACAAACGAATCTAACAATTCTTTGGGAATCGCGAATACCTCGCACTATTACCGGAATTTTAGCCGGGGCAGCATTGGCATGGAGCGGCATGCTTATGCAGACACTTTTCCGTAATCCACTAGCCGGCCCCTCCATGCTGGGCATCAGCTCAGGGGCAAGCTTAGGCGTTGCACTTCTCGTACTTGGTGGAGGTTCAACCATAGTAGGGGGCTTTCCCGCTTATATCGGATTTGCAGCCGCAGCCTTCATAGGTGCATTTACACTATTGTTGTGTGTGCTTCTCGTCGCCAATCGATTTGCCAACGAATCAACCCTGCTCATATTCGGCATCATGCTCACCTTTTTTACTTCCGCATTAGTCGATGCTCTTCAGTCGCGAGCGGGCAATGAGGCTCTTCGCTCCTACGTAACCTGGGGCATGGGAAATTTTGGTGAAGCAAATTATACCGAGATAAGTCTTCTATTGGCAGGGCTAGTCATGAGCATCATCCTGTCTTTGGTCATTCTTCCTCGTCTGAACTTGATGCTCCTTGGTGAAAATTACGCTTCAACTATGGGCGTTAATGTGAAGAAAACGCGACTAACGATAATGATTGCAACAGGACTACTAGCCGGCTGTGTTACGGCCTTTTGCGGGCCCGTTTCCTTTATCGGTTTAGCCGTACCCCATATCTCACGGTGGGTCACACAATCAGCCGACCATCGAAAAAACTTTATGTCAACCTTATGGTTAGGCGCCATCGTTGCCATGGCGTGCGACTGGATGAGTCGCATGACGGCCCTCCCCCTCAACACGATCGCCTCTGCGTTGGGGGCTCCATTCGTAGTGATGCTTGTAATTCAATGGAAACGCTTTAAACCTCTCCTATGAGCATGCTGCACCCTATCGAAATTCGAAATCTGAGCATTGGTTATTCGGGCAAAACGCTTTTGGAAGATGTTTCCCTTACCATAATGAGTGGCGCGCTAACATCCCTTCAAGGGCGCAATGGCACGGGTAAAAGCACCCTTCTGCGCTGTATTGCCGGGTTAGTTAAGCCGACTAGTGGCGATGTAGTCATCCAAAATCAATCAATCTTCCGACTATTACCTCTCGAACGCTCGCAACTAATCGGTGCACTTTGGACCGACAAGGTACGCTTGCCGGGAATTACTCTGCGAGATTTAGTGTGGATGGGTACATACAACGCGAGAAAATCAGCATCATCCTCCACTCTGAACATGGTTACAGATGAATGCATAGAAGCACTCGATCTTCTGCCGCTGGCGCAACAACCGCTAGACCAATTGAGCGATGGCGAACTACAAAAGGCCATGATAGCAAGGGCATTGGCGCAGCGGCCATCTTTCTTGCTTCTCGATGAGCCGACTACCTACTTGGATTATATAGCTAAAGAAGAGCTAATGAAAACCTTGAGGAAACTCTGCGAAAACAAAGGACCGGGAATCCTCTTCACTTCGCACGATTTGGACATTATCGCAAAGTACGCACAACATAAGCTAGAGCTGAAGAATGGGAGCATAAGTGCTATTGATTGACATACGCAGCAAATAGCCAAAACCTGCTTACTTTCGTGCCCCCAAAACCATTGAGCTATGAATATTACGGTTGTAGGATCAGGTTATGTAGGCCTGGTTACAGGAACATGCTTCGCAGAAACAGGTAATAACGTAACCTGTGTTGACATTGACGCAGCTAAGGTAGCACGCATGAAAAGCGGAGAAATTCCGATTTACGAGCCACACCTTGATGTATTGTTTGAGCGTAACATCCGTGAAAACCGCTTACAATTCACCACCGATCTCAAGAGTGCGGTGGACACAGCTCAAATCATATTTCTGGCATTACCCACTCCTCCCGGAGAAGACGGAAGTGCTGACCTCAGTTATGTTCTCAACGTTGCTACTGAGTTAGGAAAAATAATCACAGACTACAAAGTCATCGTAGATAAAAGCACAGTTCCGGTGGGCACTGCAGAAAAGGTGCACAATGCAATCGTTGCAAATACGAGCGTTCCATTTGACGTCGTGAGCAATCCGGAGTTCCTCCGCGAAGGTTTTGCTGTGGATGATTTCATGAAGCCTGATCGTGTGGTGATTGGAACCAACAGTGCACGCGCTCGGAAATTGATGGAAGAGTTATACAAACCTTTCACGCGACAAGGGAATCCAATTATTTTCATGGATGAACGCAGCGCGGAGCTCACAAAATATGCAGCTAACGCGTTTCTGGCCACGAAGATTTCTTTCATGAATGAGATTGCTAACTTCTGCGAAAAAGTGGGCGCCGACGTTGACATGGTGCGCATCGGCATGGGCACAGATACACGCATCGGAAAGCGCTTTCTCTTTCCGGGTATTGGGTATGGTGGATCGTGTTTTCCAAAAGATGTACAAGCCTTGTTTCACAGTGGCATTGAGAATCACTATGAATTCAAGATTCTCAAGAGTGTCATGAAAGTGAACGAACGTCAGAAAACCATTCTGCTGGGCCCCATTCTCGACCATTATCAAGGTTCATTGACCAATAAGACGATTGCCTTGTGGGGACTTGCATTTAAGCCAGACACCGATGATATACGAGAAGCTCCGGCTTTGTATATGATAGAGCATTTGCTGGAAGCAGGTGCCAACATAGTCGCATTCGATCCGGAGGCAATGGACAATGTGAAACGGCAAAAAGGATACCCCATCACTTACGCAACCGATCAATATGAAGCGTTGAAGGAGGCAGATTGTTTGCTCATTTGCACAGAATGGAGCGCCTTCCGCAATCCGGATTTCAGCAAAATGTCAGAGTTAATGAAGAGCAAGACTATTTTCGACGGACGCAACTTGTATGATCTGGAAAAAATGACTGAGCTAGGGTATTACTACAAGAGCATTGGAAGAAACATCGTGGAAGGTTAAAGAGGAAGTCACTTCTCCTCTTGAGGCCGATTTGGGCCTTTATCTTCCGGCTTGAAGTGATAACGCACGGTCACTGTTGTTTCTTGTTGAGGAGGCTCCTGCGGTGGTATTTTCCAATACGCATTCTCGTCATCGGGCAGTTCGGGTTCCAATTCAAATTGATATACTTTTCGCTGAGGACCCTGCTTTCGCCACCACAGCGCGGCTAGCAACCCTATGATAAAACCACAGGCATGTCCTTCCCATGATACTTTCCGATCAACCGGAAACACATACCACACGAGCGATCCATAATATAAGACTACAACAAGCGCAACACGAAGCAGAATCGGATTGCGCCTGATGAGCCCGCTCACCAGCAGAAATGCGAACTCAGCATAAATCAGAACACTCGCGCCAATATGATTACCCTCTCGCCCTGTAAACCACAGGAGCAAGGGAGAAATAGTTAATAGCGCCAGAAAAACCGGAAAAGCAATGGATCGATAGAAGTAAAAAAGGAGCGAATTCAAAACAAAAAGCGCCAAGGAATTTTGAGCAATATGTTCTAAATCCCCGTGAAGAAAATGGATTGTAATAATACCTCGAAGTCCCTCCCAAACCCTTGGTCTCATGCCCCATTGCTTTAGCTGATAGCCCAGGTATTCATCCATAATAAATACAGACCAACACAGAATCAATAAAAACAAGGAGAAAAAAACAGCGTCTAGAATCCTGGAGCGATCCAACTTCAGAGCATCGGTATTTGCAGGGTTGTTCTGTCTCACGAAATAACTATTCACCCTTCAATACGGTGAAATGTCCCTCACGGTTATAAACTTCCTGATCCAACCCTTCAGCATACAATCTAAAGAAATACGTACCAGGCGAATGAAGGTCGGGGTCCCATCTGTCATTTAATTCATCTATCTCGCCGACTATCTGTCCCCATCGATTGAAGATGTCGACATGCAGGTTCTTCATGTTTTGCGTTTTTACCCACCAGGTATCATTCTTTCCGTCACCATCAGCTGTTACCACATTCGGGATAACAAGAAGTTCAGAGTCATAATAGGTCTCAATGTTCAAACTGTACGAAGAAGGACATCCGTTCAAGTAAGCCGTCAGAGTAACCTGATGAATCTCCTCGCCTTGGTAATAGGCAGCCACCCATTCGTTGATATCCTCGGTAAGAAGGGTATCGCCATTACCTAAGTCCCAGATGAAATAATCTCCCTGAGAGAGATTAGTGAACTGCACATAAAGCGGTGGAACGCCCAATGTATCAGAAGCCGAGAAACTGGCCAATGGTTGATGAACCACAACGACCACAGCAGACTCACCCACGCATCCATTGGCATCTGTTCCCACCACAGTATAAACTGTTGTTGAATCGGGTGAAACCTCCAACGCCAAACCTTCTGACGCTAATACATCAGGACCAGTCCATTCAGCCTGCTCAATACCGACAACAGTCAGGAGTTCTGTTTCACCGGGACAAATCTCAACGGGACTATTTGTCACAAGCACAGGTGTCGCAAGAACTTCCACCGTTACATCCTCCAAAGAAAAACAACCCTGTACCGATTGCCCTGCAACCGTATACGTTGTTGTCCCTTCCGGAGAAGCGATTGTGGTTGCCTCTTGAGGAGTCAGAAGCGAAATAGCCGGTGTCCAACCGTAAATAAACGCGCCTGATGCCGTTAAAGAAGCTTGACCTTCCGGGCAAATGGAGGTATCCAATGAAACTTGCAAATCCGGTAAGGGAAAAACTTCGATTGTATCAAAAAAAGTCTGGGCGCATACATCATTGTACTGGTAGCTGATTTCAGCACTGCCGACGCCCGCACCCTCGGGATTAAAATACCACTGCGACCCCTGCAACTCCACTCCCGGCCCCGCAAACTCACCTCCCGTAAAATTGGCCAACAAGACAAATTCACTCTGATCTGCACAAATACCATCCGGCAGGCCTAACGACAAATTGGGAAAATCTTCGATAGCAATATTTAATGAGTCAGTAGTTGCACATGAATTCAAAAGCGAATAATACACGTTCAACGAACCCGCTCCGGGTAATCCGGGGTCGAACAAACCTTGCTGAGAGTCTATTATTCCGGGCCCCGACCAATAGCCAGAATCTGCCATTACGGCTAAATCCTGCACGGTAGCATCAATACATAGTGCAGGCAGTGACTGGAATTCAATAGCAGGATTTTCAACCACGATAACCATTGAGTCTGTAGAAGCACATGCTTGATTGTAGTTCGCTGTGATGGTGTGCACACCAACTCCCGCTGAGCTCGGGTTGAATACCTGTGGCGAAAGGATTTGGACTCCCGGACCACTCCATTCAACAGTAGGCAAATTAGAAGATAAAACCCATGGATTTGATGTTAAGCAGATTAATGAATCCACCAATGTAATGGTCAATGGGATAAATGGTTCTATGGCAAGGGTAATTGGTAATTCTGCCGGGCAATTACCATCAACCTCATAGGAAATGTTCGCCACCTCATTGGTTAAAGCAGAAGGGTTAAATATTCCCTGCAGCGAATCTAAAACTCCTAAACCTATCCACGTTCCTCCTTCAGGAGTGGCGTTTAAACCGACTTGTGTTTCCGTGCTGCAAAAAGCACTTTGCCCTGTATACACAATAGTCGGGGCCTGATCAATCAATACCGTTACTTCCGAGGGAACTATGCACGATGAGGTCGGCACAAAGGAGATTGTCCAAGTACCAATTCCAACCGCGGAAGGATTCAAAACAACACCGTTGGAGGTACTATCCAAAGGACCTATCCAACTACCAGACTCTATACTTGACTCAATAGCAATGGGAGCATCAGTTATACAAAGAATGCTATCCTCCAACGTGATAATAGTCGAATCAGGTGGTATATAATCATAGAACTCAACGTCGGTAGCCACGGTCCCGCATGCATTTCCAACCTCAACATTTACCAAACTCAAGGTAAAGTATGTATCTACTGTCGGACCCGGATTGAGTAGTATATTGAGATTTGTTCCACCGTTCGGCAAGTCAAAGGGAGGAAACGCTTCCCATTGAATCGAAGGAACAGGATTAATCAAGGTAGCTGCCGGATATATGCGCTCCAAGGCTAAGCTTGTGAACAAGCTACTGTCGCATCCGGTATCCAAAATATTCAAGTTTTGCCCTGCAGCAATAAGGTACTCTTGATTAACGGGGTTAGAAACATTCGATTCATCCGTTATAGTCATCGCAAAAGAAACAATCGCACCATTCGCTCCTTCGAAACAATCACGCACATGTAATTCCCATCCCGGCGATGTAACGTCGCAACCTAATAAAGGAGACCAATCGATAAGGGTTGCATTCACACCGTATGAATTATAGCTACCGCCAACATTAAAATCAGGCAGAGAACACAAGTCATAATTGCCATTGGAGAAATTCGAAAAGCACAAACCTACAGCGTCCGTATTGTAACATATGGAGTCTGCCGACTCAGGGGTTTGAATTTCAGTTAGCGTTATCGCCTGTGATCCACACGCCGGTGGTGTGACTATTTCCACGTTCAAATCAGATAATATCGGATGCTCGATATTGAAACAGATTTCAATTTCCGATGAAGACGTGAAAAGGTAAGGATCATAAAAAGAGGTGGGAGGAGGGTTATAGTAACCGGTAATTATTCCATTCAAATAAAGCCCTGATAATTGAACGCTGGTGCAACCAGAAGAAATCGTATTGGCATTCACTAGTGGTGGCGATGTCACCCGAGCGACCCAGCAAATATCATCCGATCGAACGATACCCAACGAGTCTGTAACAACTGCTCTAAAACCCCCGATTGTGGCATTATAGCTTCCTTGATTAACGAACTGCTGGTAGACAATGGGTGTCCAAACATTGGTAACAGAAATATATCTATACCATTGAACATTGAGTAACTCATCTTCCATCCAACTTACACTCAATGCAGCTGTCTGTCCAGAACAAATGAAATACAGACTATCATTCTGCGCACCATTGGTGTATGATGTGGTATCGCGTGAAGAACAATTCGCGCAAGCCAATTGAGCTTGCGTGTTGCGTTCGAAGAACAACACACAAACGAGCAGTGAAATAATTGCATTCAAATTCAGCATGTCTGCACTTATTCTCAGTTAAAAACCGGAATGAAAAGTGAGTATTCCCGAAGAATCCGTGAGAAGCCCTTCTGCAATTTGAAGAGTGATAATTTTTGTTTTCATGATGGGTGGTGATAGAAAACAAATATGAATGAAATATCTATATATCAACACATTTTTTGTTGATATTTTGTTCATAAGGCCTAAAAAAACAAACGCCCCCCGGAAACCGGAGGGCGTTTGAAAAATTATCTTCTATTCAATTATTTCTGAATCTGAATACGCTCAATCTCGAAGGTTGTACCTGAGCTCAAGCGAATCATGTAGATACCGGTCGACAAGCGGTTAGCATCGAAGTCAGCAGTGTAAACAACACCGGCTTCAACTTCATTGCTGAACAAGCTACCTACGATACGACCTGTCATATCCATTACCTCCAGCGTTAACTTACCGTTTGAAGTGCTCATGAAGCTGATAGTTGAGTGATTCACTGCTGGGTTAGGCTGAATACCTACGATTGCTATTTCCTCTGCACGATCTACAGTGTTACCTGCCTCTGCTACCGGCATGTTAAAGTCACCGTCTTGTGAAGAGAACAGAATTGTTTGTGAACATGAAGTAGTGTTGCCTGAACAGTCGATTGCAGTCC
>Ga0315907_10004929_pt1 | contig 14777 bp, 7 predicted proteins | sample LakEriMetagenome_3_FD_203525 | JGI IMG/M metagenome (GOLD analysis project Ga0315907, IMG submission 203525) | Freshwater fungal communities from buoy surface, Lake Erie, Ohio, United States - Buoy 12 MA123 | ecosystem: Environmental > Aquatic > Freshwater > Lake > Lake biofilm | place: USA...
AACAGACGGGCATTCAATTGTTGGCTGGAATTATTTTGTCGAGATGCAGGCAAGCGACTACGTTGAGATTTACTGGTCTGTAACTAATACCGCTGTAAGTATCCAGCATCTCGCCGCTTCAGGCACGCCAACCAAGCCTTCAACCCAGTCTGTCGTGGCAACTCTTTCATTTGTCTCGGCGCTCTCAACATGATACGATCCCCCAACCCCCCATTTACGAGGCAAAAATGAGCCTTCAACAAGCCGCACAGCATCTCGCCGCCCAAGGGCGAGGTAAAGACACGACCCTGGTCCACATGACCCCCAACGAGGTTCGTGGGTTGCAACAAATTGCTATGGCCGCTGGGGGCTCCTTGACCCTTAACCCTTCTACGGGTTTACCCGAGGCTGGGTTCCTCGAAGACATGCTGCCCATGATTATTGGTGGCGGATTGATGGCGATGACCGGAGGGGCTGCGGCTCCTGCTTTGGCGGGTTTGACCCCCGGCATGATTGGTCTTGGGGTTGGTGGTATTCAAGCACTGCGTACTGGCAACTTGATGGATGGCGTCAAAGCGGGTTTGGGTGCTTATGGCGGCGCAGGATTGGCTGGCGGGTTGATGGGTGCTGGTGCCGCAGAGATTGGCATGGGCGCAAGAGATATGGGTGTGCAGCAAGCCACACAACAAGGCTTGACAGGTGAAGCGTATAACAAAGCAGTGCAGAATACCGTTGCGCAACAAATGGCAGAAAAGGCTACCCCGTTTGGCAGTTTGTCTACAGGCGCGTCCCAGATGTTCCAAAACCCCGGCAAAGTAGTCGATGCTATGGGCGGTATTTCGGGTCTTGCAAAAACTGGACTAGCAGCCGCAGCGCCCATGCTGATGGCTGAACCAGAAGACCCACCACCTATAACTCCCGACAAAGATATGGGCCAGCGGTATTCTTACAGCGCAGGGCCAACTATGCCGCTGCCGCAACCCAACGTACCACGGGCTGGGTCTCCAGAACAGTTCCAAAGCTTTGGTAGGGAACAACGTTACTTTACGCCCGGATACACCAAGATTGGTGCAGATCAAGCCAAATCGCTATACGGGTTTGCTGAAGGTGGAGAAACCACAATCAAATACGATCCGGGCAAACAACAGTACGAGGCCATCAAACAAGGTCAGAGTCGTAGCCCAACCACTCAGGAGTTGGTAAATGCTTCTGTTGGGAGTGGTAGGGTTGACAGTGGTGGCGGTGACGGCGGACAAGGCGGTACTGCTGGTTCTTCTGGTTCTAGTATGGGACTTGGCCACGGAATTGGAGCAATCAGTGCGGGCCAAGCTTTGTCCGGCTACGGCGATATGCTGGGTGGCATGATGCCGGGCGGTATGTTGGCTGGAATGATTGGCGCTGGAATGCTGGCTTCTGGTATCAATTCTCTAAGTGAAGCAGAGGCTGGCGCACACTCTATGGGCGGAGATTTTGCTGGCCACGCAGGAATGGACGCTGGTAGCTTTGGTTATGGCGGCGATGCTGGATGGGGCGCAGGAGACCAAGGTGGTTGGGGTGGCGACGCTGGGGGTTACGGTGGAGACGGCGGCGGCGGTGATGGCGGCGGCGGTGATGGCGGCGGCGGAGGCGGAGGCGGTGGAGACGGTGGTGGCGGCGAAGCCAATGGTGGTTTGATGCACGCTTACGCCGCTGGCGGTGGCTACAACCTTGGGGATTACTCTGATGGGGGCCGACTGCTTCGTGGCCCTGGAGACGGCGTGTCCGATTCCATTCCCGCTACGATTGGCAAGAAGCAACCTGCTCGTTTAGCCGACGGTGAATTTGTGGTGCCTGCACGTATCGTGTCCGAGTTGGGCAATGGCTCAACCGAAGCAGGTGCGCGTAAGCTGTACGCGATGATGAACAGAATTCAATCAGCCCGTGGCAAAACCGTGGGTAAAGGTAAGGTTGCCAAAAACAGCCGAGCCGAACGCCATTTGCCAGCATGAGAGTTGAAGCCGTAGACATTGGGCACGTCCATCAGGTTTGGCCGATGGCCGAGAAGTTCATTGACTCTGCGCTCAAGTTCTCCAAAGGGGACTACGACACTCAAGCTGCTAAAGTACTTGTATCTACCGGCCAGTGGTCGTTGCTTGTTGCTGTAGATGACGAAGGCGTACAAGGCGCGGCAACCGTATCTTTTTATAACCGCCCGAATGATCGGGTTGCTTTCATCACTGCTATTGGCGGCAAACTAATCAGCAGCCCAGAAACTTTTGCGCAACTAAAGCAAATCTTGTCCCGGTATGGGGCAACTTGCATTGAAGGCGCAGCCCGTGATTCGATTGCTCGTTTGTGGACACGCTACGGGTTTTCGGAAAAATACAAAATTGTTGGGGTCAGCATATGAACTACTCTCGTCGTCAGCTTTATGCAATGGGTGAACCTTTGGGCGAGTGCGTAACTCGCAAAGAAGGCGGTCGTGTTGTTTACGGTGGTGGTGGTTCCGGTGGCGGTGGCGGTCAACCTTCGCAACAAACCCAGATTACTGAGTTGCCTGAGTGGGCCAGACCCTACGCCAAAGACACACTGTCTAAAGCGTCAGCGTTAACGGACATTAACCAGAACCCATATCAAACCTACGATGCAAACCGCATTGCTGGGTTTTCTCCTTTGCAGCAGCAGGCTATGACCGGGGCGGGGAATATGGCTCCGGCTGGACAACTTGGCGCGGCTACAGGGTTAGCAGGTGCCGCAGGAGAGCGTGCTCTGGGTACGCAATACACCCCCGGTCAGTTTGGCATGATGCAAGCTCGGGGGCCAAGTCTGCAACAGTATCAGATGGGGCCAGCCCAGCAGGTTGGCACTCAAGACTACACGGGCCAAAACGTCAGCCAGTACATGAACCCCTACATGCAGAATGTAGTAGACATTCAGCAGCGTGAAGCACAGCGTCAAGGGGACATTGCTGGAACCCAACGTGCTGGTCAAGCTGTGCGCTCTGGCGCGTTTGGTGGCTCCCGTGCGGGTTTGATGGAGGCCGAGGCTGCTCGTAACTTGGCATTGCAGAAGGGCGATATTCAGGCCCAAGGGCAGAACGCCGCGTTCCAAAACGCGCAGCAACAGTTCAATACCCAGCAGGGACGGGACTTGCAAGCTCAATTGGCCAACCAAGGCATGGGCTTCAACGTGGGGCAACAAAACCTCAACGCTATGCTGGGTGTGCAGCAGCTTGGCGCGGGGCAGAATCTTCAAGCACAGTTGGCTAATCAACAGGCGTTCCAACAGGCTCAACAAGCCCGTGAACAGTCACGTCAGTACGGCGCTGGTCTGGGTATGCAAGGGCTTCAAACTGGCTTGCAAGCTGCGGGTCAGCTTGGCACTTTAGGTGGACAACAGTTTGCCCAAGGTCTGGATATCAACAAGCTCCAAGGAACCTATGGCGCACAACAGCAGGCGTTGGAGCAACAAGGTTTGAGCCAGTCGTATCAGGACTTCTTGAATCAGCAGAACTACCCGTACAAACAGTTGGGCTTTATGTCCGACATTTTGCGCGGTACGCCTACGGGTTCATCATCCGTTACACAGATGTATCAAGCTCAACCCGGTGGGTTGCAAACAATGGCGGGCCTGGGCCTCGGTGCTTATGGCTTATCTAAAATGTTTGCTGACGGTGGCTCGGTTACGAGTGACTACAACACCTCCGACATCATCGACAAGTTGAGCGATCAGCAGTTGCAAGCAGCCCGACAAAATGCGCAGGCCCGCAAAGACGTGGGCACGCTTGAACTCATCGACGAGGAACTGGCGCAAAGGGCTTCCGAGCGCGGCGGCATGTCGGCTGCGTTCAATCAGCTTCCCCCCAATGCGCAGGAGGATATGTACAAGGCCGCAAACGGCGGCATCGTGGCTCTTGCTAAAGGCGGGTCTTATGCCGACCAAGCTCAAGAAGCTATTTCTGGGTTGCGCGGCTTGTCGTTTGCTGCCCCAACACCTGAAGACTACGAAAAGGGCGTCAATGCCCGTATGCCGTTCATTGAAAAGATGTACGGTGCGGACACTCTGGCTCCGTATTTGGAGGAAACCAAAGCCGAACGGCAAAAATTAAAAAGTGGTAAAGACATGGATCAAGCCCAAGGCTTGGGCGCATTGTTGGCCGCTGCCAAAATGATTGGTGCTCCTAACCTATACAAAGGTGCAGAAGGTGCAATAGAAGCGTTTGCTGGCGAAGTCAACCGGGTCAAGAAAGACAACAAAGAAGCTGAGCGTCTGCTGCGTGCTTCTGAAATTCAATTGGCCACTGCCGCACAAGCCCGTAAAGAAGGTCTGACTGGTAAAGCCATGACTGCGCAAGACAAAGCCGACGGCCAAGCTATGGAAGCCCAGAAACTCAAAGCCAACGTGGAAGGCGATGCCGCCAAGTTGTTGGGCGGTCTGGCTCAGTCCGAAATGACTTCTCGAAGCCATTTAGAAGCTGCAAAAATTAACAAGGAAGCTGGCGCAACAGCAGACCGACAAATTGCAGCATTGGCCGCACAGATTCGAGAGAAAGACCCAAGCTTGTCTCCTGCGGAAGTCAACGCACGCGCCACAAAAGACTACTTGAACTTAAGTGGGCGGTATTCGGGCGACACCCGTGCTAGTGCCGCGCAAGAAGCTTTAAGAGTTAAAAAACTAGAGAAAGCTGAAGAAGCGTGGGGAAACACCACTATGAAGCCTAGCAATCCAATTGCTAAGCAGTACAGAGATTTGCAAAAAGCTGATTCTAGTGGCGCAAGGGCCGAAGCATTTAAGAATGAATGGATGCTCAATCACATGGCTATAGGTGCTCCCGAACAAAGTGCCCCGGCTCAAGGAGCCCCAACATCAGCGCCAGTACGGGGAGCACCTGCGGCGCAGGGAGTCGCTCCAACTGCTGTACCGCCACTTAATACATGGATGAGTGCAGCGAAGAAAGCAAACCCCGGCGTTTCCGATGCGGAGTTGGCCGCATACTACAATCAAAAATACGGTAAATAAAGGGGTTCGGCATGGCCATCATTGATCCGTTTGAGGTTCAAACGCCACAACGGAGAGGCATTATTGACCCGTTTGGGGCGCAGCCCGCCCCACAGATTGTTGACCCGTTTGCCGAAGGAAAACTTTCGCAGGAAACCACATCAAACCCGTTTATGGGGATACTCGGTCGTGCCGCATCTTTGACTGGTGCGGGTGTGGGGGCCGTGGCAGAAGTTGCCGAGCGGCTTGGCGACAAGTTGGAATTGGCTGTGCCGCTGTCTGGCATAAGCGAAGAAGACATAAAGAACAAGAAGCAGCTTCAGCCCCTGTTCGATTGGGCCAAGTCGCTTAAAGATTTTGACGAGAGCATTGGCTATCAACCCAGCACGCAACTCAAAGAGTTGGGCAGCAACCCCCTCAAAGCTGTGCCGTTCATTGCCGAGCGCGTGCTGACTTCTTCTCCAGATATGGTGGCAGCGGTAGGAGTTTTCCCTGCCTACGTCATGGCCCGTACCAAAGAGATTTTGGACGAGCGGGTTAAGAACGACGAGAAGACACTCGACGAAGCCACTGTCGGTGATGTGACTGCTGCGGCCACTGCGGCTGTGGTGGAGTCTACGCTTGAACGCTTTGCAACCAAAGGGCTTTTGAAGCCTACTCCCGGCAAGACGGGCGCTGGCCGCATTGGGAAAGAGACGGCCATCCAAGCTGGTACTGAAACGCTGGAAGAAGAAGCGGCGTACCTTGGTGAAGCTGCGGGGACCAAGAAAGGTCTCAGCGCAGAAGAGGCGTTGAATCGTGGCTTGGAGGCTGCAATTGTTGGCGGTGGCCTTGGCGCTGGCGTGCAGGGCACAAAAGAGTACCTCAACCGCAAAACCGAAGCCGCCCCAGAGGCTCCCCCGGAGGCACCTGCACAAACAGTTGCCGGGCAACCAACAACTGCCCCTAGCGTAGAAGAAGCTGCTGCTGCGCCAATGCCCGGTGTGCCACAAATTGATTCTGCTCGTGTAGAGCAACTGATGGCCGATGATTTTAGTTATCTGCCGCCCGCCGAGGCCAGAATTGCAGCAATAGAAAAAGCTACTGAAGAGGCAGAAGATGATGCGGCTTACGAAGGAACAGCGCAAGGAGCAGAAAATGTTGCAGGAGTTGACACTACAGCAGGTGGAGCAGGCGCTCCAGTGGTTGGACAGCCCGGTGCAGTCAGCGCCCCCGCAGGAGTTGGAGCAGTTGAGCCAAGTGGAGTGGTACCTGCTGGACAAGATGTTGCAGGAACTCCTGTTGGAGAAGCGGTTCAGCAGCCTGCATTAACAGAGGCCGAAACCAAAACTTCCGGTGCGGTACTCAACGAAGCTTGGACAAAAAATTTTTTAGCTCGCCAAGAGTTGCTTGATGAAGCTGATGCGCTTGGAAAAGAATCAGAAAAAATTTCTGACGAGCTTTATAGTTTGCCCTTATCACAACAGTACGACTCGCCGTTGCGTCAAAAACTGGATGATCTTAACGCGCAACACGACAAAATTATTGCCCAAGTTGATGCACTTGACACCGCAAGAAAACAACTCACGACCGCTCCCGCAGTCGAAGAAGGCATCCCGCCTGTCGAAGAACAAGCTGCGCTGCAAGAAGAACTTGCCGCAGAACAAGCCAAGACGGATGTTGACTACGCCGAGGAAGCTCCCATCCCTGACTCAGTTGCCAACGTGGTTGGCGATCTGGCTGACCTTGCGCCTGAGATTGAGGCCGAGACTCAAGCTGAAACTGAAGCCGCACCCAAAGGCAAACGCGGACCGAAAGGCGCTCGGCTAACACCAGAGCAAAGGGCCGCGTCAGATCAAAGGCGTGAGCAACAGCGCAAAGATTGGAAGTCCAATAAGAAGGCCGTGGATGCTGCGGATGCGGCGCTCACTGACGCACTGACGCCCTTGGACCCCAGCGGTTACGACAGCCTTGAAGCTGCGCAAGAAGCAGTTGAAAGCCAACGAATCGGCAAAATTCAAGCGGTCAAGTCATTGATGCTGCTGGGCCGTGCGCTTAAAGGTACTGAGCTAGGCGCTAGAGTTGAAACACTGCTTAAAAATCCGGCAATCACCGCCAAGGAACTTGCTGATATCAAAGCGGGCATTGCTGCCCAAGTGTCTAAGTCTGCTGCCCAAGTCAAAACGGGCCGAGCCGACACCAGATTTAGCGGCATGACCACTGGCCAGCAAGCACTGCGGCACGTTATCAAGACAGGTAATCCGTTCCAGAAGTTCTTGGCCCAACGCCTGCTGCCGTTTGTAAAAGACGTTCGCTTCCAAGTTGTTGAGGAAAACGACCCGTTACCCGCGCAAATTACTGAGGGCGGGGCTGTTGAGGACTGGGATGCGTCCCGTGGTTTGTTCCTGCGCGTTGTCTCTACTGGTGAACGGTTTGTGTTTGTGCGGGGTGCAACTGGAGGCCCAAGTCAAGGCGTAAATAACGTCACTGTGCTGCACGAAATGCTGCACGCTGCCCTGAACAAAAAGATGGATATGGCGCTCAATGCGCTGCAAACCGGATTTGACCGTCGCTCTGATTTGGCCCAAGCTTATAACGCCTTGTTGGATACGATGAACTTGACGGTCAATCGAGTAAATGAAATGCGCGAAGCGGGCACTCTGCCTGACTTCATGGAAGATTTAATTGCCTCCAACATTTTTGGAGACCCCCGCGAGTTTGTTGCTTACGCAATGTCGGACCCCAACTTCCAAAAGTTTTTAATGGAAACTCCGGGGCTGTTGAAGCAGTCATTGTTCACTCGCTTCGTCAACAATGTGCGGCAGTTCTTCAACATGGGGCCGATGCACACAAGTGCCCTGTCAGATGTAATCAACCTCACCGACAAGATGCTGACGTCTCGTATGACGCCTTTGATGCAAGCCGAGGTTAAGAACGAGCAGTTGACAGCAAGAGAAGCTGAAGTTTCGTCTCAACTCAAGACCAAAAAGAAGAAGGCCAACGCAACTGAAACCAAGCTTGCGAAGAGTGATGCTGCCGACACGTTCCGTGATCTGGGTACGCTGACCAACCTGCGCAGCATGTCTGACCTTGTGAATGTGCTGTCTAACGGTAAGGCAATCAAAAACGCAGCGTTGCGCCAGCTTCTGCCTATGTTGCAAACCAGTGCGGTTGTGCAGTGGGCCGACCGAAACGGTATCAAAGGCATCAAGGAGGCTTGGCAGTACATTGGCGATATGGTTGCAATGCGCAACAAACTGACCAACAATTTGGTTCCCATATCCAACGCGCTGGCAAAGCTGCATCGCAAAAACATCCAGCAGTTTAAGGCTTTGGCTAACGTGATGCACTACTCCACGTTGCTGTCACGAGACCCCACCAAGCCGTTTTATCTGCTTGCTGGTACGGGCAAAGACCGTATCTCAATGTCTTTCACCACTGCCGCCGAGCGGGACGCATACGTAAAAGCCAATACTCAGAAGCTGCAAGATTTGGGTGGCGGTCGTGAGTTCACCGACTCTACTTTGGAGCGATTGTGGAGTGGGCTGACCCCCGATGTTAAAAAGCTCTACTCAGAAGTCCGTGACTTCTACGCAGACAACCATGCGCTGTACCAAGACTTGCTGCAAGATCAGATCAATGCGTCCAAGCTCGACCCTACGGCGCAAAAGAAAGTCATTGCCGAACTCAAAAAAATGTACGAGGATGGCAAAAAGCTCTATCCGTACTTCCCCCTCATGCGCTATGGGCAGTTCTGGTTGCGCGTCGGCAACGGCAAGAACCGCGAGTTTTACATGTTTGAGAGCGAAGCCGATCGAGATGCGTTTGCAGAGGCTCGGGCAAAACAGTTGGGCGAGAGTTTTGAAGATTTAATGAGCCGCGAAGAAATGGACGCTGGCAACGATTTGTCCGATGCACGCAAAAACGACAAAGAACCCAGCAGCATGTTGAAAAAGATGTTTGAGGCCATCGACAGCGGCGCGGTAGAACGATCTGTCACGGACGATCAAGGTAATTTGATCTTGACGGGCATGGCTGAAGTCGATGTTGAACGCCTCAAGGATGAAATTTACCAGATGTATTTGCAGACGTTGCCCGATCGCAACTTCCGCAGACAGTTTATGCACCGCCAAGGCACGACAGGCTTTACTGGGGACATTGCTCGCAATTTTGCTGTGACAGGCACAAATATGGCTAACCAATTAGCCCGGATCAAATACGGCGCAAAGATCATGGGTCAAATTGATCGCGCCAATGATTCTCTCAAGGGCAACCCAAACAAAGCCAGACTTGGTGAATTCGTGTCTGAGATGCGTATACGTGCGGAGCAGCAAGTGCGCCCCGACCCCGAAGACAGCTTTGGATATGTAATTTCCAACTTGCTAAACCAATCGGCGTATCTGTGGCTAATGACTTCGGTAAAGACCGCCGTGGCGCAATTGACGGCTATCCCGATTTTTGTCGGCCCTGTGCTCACTTCCAACCACGGGTTCAACCCTGCCAAAGTCGCCATATCCTTGACAAAATCCCTGGCCATCTTTGGTTCCACAGGGGTCAAGCGCACTGCTGCGGACGGCACATCTACCTACGAGTTCCCCTCTATGCTCAACAACCAATTGGTAAAGTTGACGGGGGATGAAAAGCTCGCGGCTCAGTACATGGTGGACCGGGGGCTTAGCGATACAACTTTGGCTTATGACTTGGGTGACCGTAGAGCAACACCTACGCAAGAAGCTCAAAACGCAGCCCGCCGAGTGCTCCGAATCAGTGCCAATACCATGACGGCGTTGTTCCATCACACTGAGCGCATGGTGCGGGAAGTCACGTTCATGACCTCTTATAGTTTATACCGGAGTGAAATAAACCCCGACACAAAGAAAAAGTACACCCACGAAGAAGCATTGCCGTTGGCTGAAGCCGAGACGTATCAGGCATTGGGTAACTACCACGCATCGGAGCGCCCTCGTGGCATAGTTGCTACCGCAGAGCGGGGCGTTCTGCTCAATGCTCATAAACCAGTTGGTCGGTCGCTGTTGCAGTTCAAAATGTTCCCGGCGTTTGTGACTACGTTCTTCGTCCGTAACGCTTACCGTATGGTTGCCGGATTGGATGCCAAGGATCGGGCAAAGGCTATGGCGCAGCTATTCGGCACACTTGCTATGTCTGGAACACTTGCTGGTTATGCTGGTGTTCCCGGTGCGTCCATGATGATGGGTGTGCTTCAAGCCATGAGCAAGTCAAAAGACGAGGACGAAGATGACCCGCTTGACGGGCGCGATTTGGAATTCTGGTTCCGCAACAAGTGGTTGCCTGAAACTTTTGGCAGCATAAAGATTGGCGATCACACTCTGGATGAAGTTCTTGATCGCGGCTTGCTTGCAACCATGACTGGGTACGACATTTCTGGCAGCTTGTCACTGAACAATATGTGGGTGCCTGAAGTTAAGGAGTCGGCCACGGCGTCGGCTGCAATGCTGGAATACCTTGCGTCTTTGGCTGGCCCAGGACTATCTTTGACATTTAAGCAGATACCCAAGGCGATTGATTATTTCTACAAGGGCGATATCCTGCGGGGGCTTGAGCAGTTGTCTCCTGCGTTTGCTCGTGGGGCGTTTACCGCTGCGCGATATGAGCGAGAGGGTGCTACTACTGCGTCAGGTGCAGTCATCAAAGATGCCGACGAATTTACCAAAGGCCAACTGTGGGCACAGCGGTTTGGATTCGCTACCGAAGGGCTTGTGGCTCAGCGTGAAGCAATCTTCCATCTCCAAGGCGAAATTCTCAAAGTCAAGCGGGAGCGCACTGCGTTGCTTGATCGGTTGGAGCTTGAGTTGGATAAAGGGGATGATGAGGATGTGGAAAAAGTGCTGACCAAAATGGCCAAGTTTAATGCCAGTAACCCGTTCGATGCTATCAAGTATGAGAATATCAAAGCTTCATTGAAGAAACAACTTGAGCGCAAAATGAAGTCCGACCGGGGTATGCCAATTGACAAGAAATACTACCCGCAGGTCATGGAGATTCTGGAGCCCTCTGTTCGCAAATTGGAGCGAGAAGCGCAAGCGGCCCGGCAATAAAAACCCCCGCACTAAGGCGGGGGAAAGGGAGGAAGGGAAAACCTTCAAGGAGCAAACATGACGCTGGCAACTGCATTCCCAGCACCGCCAGTGTAGCTCATACACGCCACACGCGCAAACCTTTGATGCCTTCCACGATCACAACTTTCATAACAATGCGAATTTTCAGTCGGCCCGTAACTTCCTTCACCGCTCGTTTGGCGGCTTTGTGGTCGATGCAGGGTACAAAAAAGGAATGGCCGACCCGAAACTTCGCCCAGTTAATCCTGTACGTTACTGTCTCGATCTTCATTGGCGTTCAGCATTACATCCATTTGCAGGAATTCTGAGGCCGAAGCGTCGAACTTCAACACCCGCACGGGCGGTGACACAACTTTCATCCCTTTGGACATGCGCTTGTTGGTGGCTTCGAGGAAAATTTTCAGGTCGCCCAGTTGCTTGAGCAGGTTCTTGTAGTTGGTCTGGTTCTTGACGCAGAAGTCTTTAAACTGTTTGGCCGCAACGAACAGATGTTTTGTGTCTGGCTCGTAGCGTATCAGCAACTCTCCACGGGGCTCCCACAAAGGTAGCGGCACCATGCTGCTCCGGGCATCCACCTCGCCGTTGACCACCAAAGCGTTGTTGATGTGGCTGTTGATGAACTCGCCAAGCGCGGTGACAGGGGAGGTCTGGGGTGGCTTCACATCGACGCGCATCTCACCCAACATGCCCTTCAACCACTCGTAGACCCTGGCAATGTCGTAGTTGTGCAGTTCAAGACCCTTGGCAATCAGGCCACCAGCAATGTTACAAGCGGCTACCGCCGACCAGAACCGCTCCCGTGCGGTGAACTGAACCTCTCGGTCGATACGGGCTTGAACTTTCTTGACCAGCGCCTTGGCTTCTTCCAAATTGTTGACCAGCCATGACAGGTAGATTTCCCCGGCGTGGCCGTAGTTGTCGTTCAATTGATGGTCAAACATCTCCTTGCCTCGGGCCACACCGATCACATCATTGGGCTCTATCTTGTACTCAAGCAACCGCACTGACTCGCCGTCTGGGGTGTTCTTCAATGACCCCAATTTCTCGTAGAAGCTGGCATTGGACGAGCACAGCGTCATGTTCTTCCACGACGTGTTGTTGATCCGCAGTGCGTTGGTCTGGGACATTTGCCTGTTCTTGCCCCGTCCGTGGCTGATGCCGTATGCCAAGTCCGAAAAGTCTTTCGGCGACATGTTGGTGATCTCGTCGATCGTATTGGGTATGTTGTTCATCACCCCCAGTTGCTGCATCTTGGCGTTGAGCGTGTCCTTCTCGATTGCCATCAACTCTTTGGGCTGGCCATAGACGCTGTTGCACATACGCAGAATGGTGGACTTCCCTGACCCGGCGTGTTCGTAGATCACGTTGATGATCGCGCCATCCAGCCCAGTGAATCCCATTAGTGGAGCGCCAAACGCAGTTAACGCTCCAAAAGCATGCGGCTCCATGCCGGGGAGGCCGTACAGATTGAAGACCTCTTTCCATTTGTCAAGATCGCCCTTGGGGTGAATCTTGCTGGCGAAAAACTCGGTTGTCGATGACGGCGGGCTGTAGAACGTGCCGTCCTTTGTGATCTCCCGGTCGCCCATAATGAATTTGCTGTCTCCCTCTACCCATCCAAATTGTGTTCTCATGATGTCTGCTTTCTTTGCGTACTGCAAATTTTTTACTGATGTGATGACAAACGTCGCCAAGTTTTCGTATTGTTTGTGGTGTGCCATCACGCCTTGTTGAGCAAGCTGTTTGCGCAACTCATCCTTCGATGAAATAGCGGCGGTGGTGACTGAGAATTCTTTGACTCCATCGTGGGGCAGGTGCAGTCTGAACAACGCAACCTCACCCAACTCCTTGTCCCGCATACGCTTGACCACATACAGGTCATGCTCGTACACCAGCTTTGGCTCCGCCTCTTCATCTTCTTGGACTGGGCGCACATAGATGCCGCCTTTCTTGCCCCGAAAGAATGGAAATGGATACTCTGGAATCGTGTATTTCTGTTCCCCACCGTCCTCTTCTTCGACGGTTACTTCGTTGTCGGCCTCGTCGGCTTCTTCTATTTCTATGCCCAAAACAATGGGCGATTTGATCTTGCCTTTGTGGATGCACCCATCGCACCCGGTCGGATTGCGCTCTTCAAATGTCGTGCAGTGATGCGGCCCACCACGCTTTCTGATGTTCATCAGTTTCAGGTCAACCTCTGTCGGGTCGTAGTCTGGATACTGATCTGACATTTTGTGCGCAGCCTTGTCGCCATCTACACAGAACGCAGTAATCGAAAGCGCCGACTGCCACAGTGGCTCGTCAAGCTCCGCTTGGTTTTCAAAACAATAATTGAGTTGCGGGCAACCGTTCTCTGCTTTGAGCATGATGGTTTTGAACCGCTTGACCTTGTTGGCCATCAGTGCTTCCATCATCGGACTGATCGAGCTTGGGATGAAGTCGGGCTTTTCTTCTTCGGGTTCAGGTTCGGGTGCTCCCAGCAACTCCCGTACTTGCGCCAGCGTCATCCTCGGCGAGACTTCATTCCACATGCTGATCGGCTTGGTCTCCAAACCTTTTTTGTAGTTCAGTGTTCCGGGCGGGCGCAGAATGCGCGACGCCTCAAACACCTTCTCATCAACAATCAGCCCGTGCTCTTTACACAGTTGTTTCAGGCGCTTGGCCAGAGGCTCCCACTTGGTGCGGGTCAGTGTCTCTTCAAGCAACCAGTAAGCGTGAATGCCGTTCCCAGAATTCACCAGTATCGGTCTAGGTAAGCCGACTGTCTTGCAAAACTTCTTGAACTCGTCCAGCCCTGTTTGCTGGTCGATGTAGCCTTCGATCTTTCCTTTGGAATTGGGCACACCTTTGGTCGGGCCGCAGTCGATATCCAGCCATAGGGCGCGGACAAAGGCGACGTTTTCGTGCGTTCTGTTGTTCAGTGGGCCAAACTTGGCGCACCCAAAATACACGTTGACCTGTTGCTGTTTGAATTCCTCAATGAGTTCTTCGGCTTGTTCCCTTGTATCTGCAAAGCGTTGGTCTACATAGTCCCCAATCCCAACCACGCAGTACCGCCCATCCGTAGGCAGCACGGTGTCAAGTAGATCGAAGTCGGACATGTTATTTGCGCTTCTTGTGTCGTGCTATGAATCGTTCGATCTGTTCGTTGTGGGCGCGGATTGGGACGGTGACGCCCCAAAACCAGTTGTAAATCGTGGAGCGACTTACCCCCAGTGTTTCCGCAATGATGCCCACGGGAATCCCGTTCTCGATACACAGACGGCCCAAGGCTACGCCCAGAGACTCGGCATCGGCTTTTTTATTGGCCTCCACCAAGTTCTGGCTGTAACCATAGCTCATGCTTATTCCTCGTCAGTCCATGCCGCAACCACAGAGTCCAAGTTTTTCTTGGCAGTGGGTGCAGGGGTTTCAGCTTTCTTCGACTCCCGTTTCTTGGGCTCGTCAACCTCGGGTTCAGCCACCGCGTCGATATCGCCATGTGTGTTAGGAGCGCGGGCAGCGATGGTTGCTTTGGGCGCTTCCAATTTAGGCGCACGACCAGACACATCGGCCTGATACGGGGTCATCGTCACCATCTTCCGCACCTCGGGCTTGGCGGCAACCTTGCTGGTCACTTCGTACTGCGCTTTGTCGATGAAGCGCACGGGGGTGAACAGAATGGACTGGTTGTCGTTGTCCTCGTTGAAGCTCATCTGGGTAACCACGTAGTCCAAGCTTTTGCCGTTGTTGGCCAGATACTTG
>Ga0315907_10004932_pt1 | contig 14775 bp, 4 predicted proteins | sample LakEriMetagenome_3_FD_203525 | JGI IMG/M metagenome (GOLD analysis project Ga0315907, IMG submission 203525) | Freshwater fungal communities from buoy surface, Lake Erie, Ohio, United States - Buoy 12 MA123 | ecosystem: Environmental > Aquatic > Freshwater > Lake > Lake biofilm | place: USA...
GAATTTCGTTCTCAATCATAGGAAACTGCCCCAATGACAAAACAAAGAGGGTTTGTTGTTGTTGTAAAGGGATTTGCCAAAATAGGTGTGATTCATGCCAACATGATGCCGCTGACTGGAAGCAGCAGCAGCATGTCGTTTTCCATAATAGGCGACATGGGTAATGTAGTACTTTTACCTGATGGGTACTGGCGCACTAGTACCATCCTTGTAGTATGATTGTAGTAGGGAGGTGGTTGATCCATGTAGATCGTCTTTGGTGTCAAAGTTGTGGAAGAGTGGAGAGAGACGGACGGTCCCGAATTCCAACAGCAAAACAACTTTGTTTTTCCTTGGGACATGGGGTATGGGATGCAATCATACTTGTCCAAATGTTGTACTCTGTGCCAATTCTCTTGGTCCGTGTCGTCATTTTCCAGAACTTGTACGCCGAGCGAGAACACACGTCCCTCCCTAGACTGTCATGGACTCCGATCGAATCTCGTCCTCCTGGAGCACACCGAAGCGTCGTGTCATACCGGAACAAATATTTGAATGGAATGGAATGGAATGGACTGAACCTGACTTGACCGAAAATGGAAATGAGAGGAAAGAGTCCTATCCCAACACACACACAACTCTTGTTTTGCCAAAAGGATCGCAACAGTCATATATCATGGGTTCCGAAACGCCGGCGTGACTTCTCGATGCGGAAAACAGTGGGAACAGGAACAGTGGACACAGAAGAGACACCCTTGCCTTCCTTGACATAACTGTACCTGGTACACAGGTACGATACAGTCATAAATATCTACATTAGTACTTACTACCAGGATTTGATGCATGATGTGCATCACTCCTGAAGCCTGAGATGCTATTAGTACGATTTTCTAGGAACAGCCTGGAAGAACAACTGGTTGGGACGACGACGACGACGACTACAATGATCCCGTAGTGGGAGACTAATACAATGTCTTTAGCAAGTATCCTACTACCCAGGATTACCCGCTATTGGGCGAGTACACACAATTCCTTTAAACACAGTCATGTAATGTGAAAAGATATCATCGGTGTGAGTCTCTTGTCCACCACAACATATGTCATACAATGTGCCACCGTGATGTACCGGTAGCTTCATGCGAAAAACCCACCAAACGCTTGAAACCTCGATTAAAATATGAGATGGAACCTGGGACATCAATGGGCAGGTACAAGGTAGTCTATGCGTGGTACCTTGTATAAGTACCTGGTACCTAGGAATAGGTACTAACACAGGGAAATTGGAAATTGAGGAAGGCTGACGCACGCCGTCGAAAGCACTGTTGAGGCGTGCCAAAAGAAAAAAGAAGCTACCGGTATGTACAAGTCTGTAGACTCGCCTTCATCTTGCTTGTGTCGATGCCCTTGGAGCGAAGACTCTCGGTGGCACAAGCATCTGTGCCAGATACGAGCACTGGCTTCCTGTGCCACAGCCGGAACTCGAAGAGGTCACTGGCCCCTCGACGACAGCCATGCTCTCGCAGCTGCCCGTTTCCAGCTGAAAATGAGTGAGTGCGAGAAAGTTGGTCGAAACGTCCAGTTCCTTTTGGTGCTGGTTGCTGCTTTTTGAAATTAAATGTTACATCTTACATGCTCTCTCCACAGACTCTCTCTTATTTTTGCTCAGATTTGATTCCGTGGTCATGAGGCCATAAGTATCGCAGAAACAAAGATTCCATGGCAATCGGTAGAGAGTCATTATCGATCTTCTTTGCAGTTTGATGAATAGATAGATATGCTGCTGGAAACTGGCTGCTCCTGAACAATCAAGGTGGAGGAAGAGAACGGATCGATGGTGGAGTGGATCAACGGTGTCGCAGGGTTGAAGTCATCCGACTTTCACAAGAGAGTTCTGTCATGGGGCGCACAACGAGTTAGAGTTTGGTCGAAAGATCGCGATAAGAATATGGTCGTCCTTCCAGAGAATTAATCTGTTGTTGGAGACTTCGAGTACCTGGATCCACCGTGACCATGATTGTTCGGGTGGCCTATTGCCTTGCCATTACGGAGATCCTCACCCATGCCGAGACCCAAGAACCCAACTCACGCTCAAGCTTTGCCTACTTTCTTGCTATCGATTGCCTGGTCTCAACAATTTTGGTAACTCAGGAGGAAAAAGGCACCTTTTTGAATGGCAAATACAACAATATTGCTCTCTGCATCGGATTTGAATCGAGGGAAAGGAAGGGAAGGTACCGGCAGGGGCTTGCAAGTGACATCTTGGTGGATATTCGATATTCGATTATTCGGTTAATCAAAGCTAGTCGACGTTGCGCGCAACATCCGAACTACTTTTTCAGAATAGTATGGACTGTACTTATATAAATGTAGTCTTTCAATGGTAGATACTGCGTCAAATGATCGCATCACTGTCGATCTACAGATCAAAACCCAAAAGTATGCCATAGCTATAACACTCAGCGTCACCAAGCAAAACAAACTTCTATCATACTCGATTCAAAAAAAAAAAATAAGGGGACCATGATGCAGACTGCAAATCATGGGCGCTCAGTCCAGCAGCTTGCATTGACTCGTGCAAGCCGCCCCCGGTGGATCCTGTTGCGCGGGCCTCCAACCCCAAACCCGAAATAGTAAAGAGGAATGTCCACCTCAATCCAGGTAACTTACTTTTCGCATACAGCCAATTCTTATGAACCATGATGCCTTCACCCCTACGTGATCTTCCGAAACACGCTGACCACTGTAATAGCGGAGGTACCCTCGGCAGAGCATGGTTCGAATCGGCTGCAATTGAGAAGAAGAAAGCACTGGACTGCAGACAAGACACCCTGAAGTAGATGCAGCCCAGCTGCCGCCTGACAACGTACTATGGGGTGAACCATAGTATGTTGTTGTGTTGCCGTCTGCAACCAAAAAGTAAATAGGTACTGTAGAGGTACAAGTACCGGTAGTAGTGAAGTTCACAGTTCAGCTGCCACTGGAAGTGCATGGGCAACTGGAACTGACCCTGGAACTGGAACTTGGTAAAGTGCATAGTAGTAGAAGGTAATAGGTCGAATCATCATTCATGTTGGAGCATGAGAATTGAAGTCATACATGATGAAAAAACAACATCTCGTCGAAGTGATTGTAGTCTTGTTCGTGCAAGGACGCTTGACAGAACCAAGGGTAGATTTTGTTCTTGCGAGGACACTTGACAGAACCACACCATACCATACTAGAACCAGTGTCAGCACAGTAGAATGGAACTGATAGGGTAATCATACCCGAAGATCCTTGAAAAAGTCGAGCCGATTGTCCAACTCGATAGAGCCAACAATCAGTCAAAGAAAATAAAGCAAACTTGCAGGTCAAATCTTTCAATGGGAGCTTTGTGAGCGTCTACCGGTTGTAGAGCATAGCTTGTTCAAGTGCCTTGTCGATCGGCGTCTGCCATTTACAAAAGTTGACCCGAATGATGTTGGAGCCAATGGCCCTGTATCTGTATCCATAGTCTTCTGCTTCTCTTGACCACATTGCAACTCTTCACGTAGTCGACGCTCTGCCAGTCTGATGGATCGACGAGGGTTGCATGCTTGTACTTGTAGTGCTGGTTTCTTCGTTACCTCTCCATCTTCGGCACAACCATGGGCTCTCTCAGGCAACTGACAGTCAACGATGATCACATCAAGGAATTCCCCATCTGTCGAAAAACCTCCACCATCAATCTCAACCTCAGGATCTGTCTCCATCTCACTCTTTATCACAGATTTAGTCTCAGTGTGACCACTTCCCGTCTCAATCTCAATCTCAGTCTCGATCTTGGTGTAGTTTGTCTCGATCACGTCGCAAACTGGTGCATCAATCTTACGGTCACAGTCGTCAAAATCCGCGAAATCATCAATATCGTAATCAAAGTAGGAGCCATCATCAGCAGCAGAGGACTCCGGCATCGGACTCTCCTTCTTCTCAGCATCGTTGATAGCCTGTGGCTGACAGCTTGCATCTTGAACGTCGTGATTGCCATTGTCAGAAAAGTCCATTTGACACCCTCGACCAATGCCCTCAGCGTTATCATCCCGTGGAACAATGTTCGTAGAAGTGACAGGGACTTGCAAAAAGTGAGCTTCAGCCTCAGGAATCGATCTTCGAGCCCGCTTTGATTGCAAGAATAGCCGACACGGTCGAAATTTTCTCTTCTTCTTGGCAGGAACGACAGATGCGTCATTTCGCGGTCCTCGTGCGATTTCATTGGCATCTTCTTGTGGAACAATATAAATATGCGTAATCTCAGTCTTGGTCTTGATCTTGATCTCGATGTGGATGTCCTTTGTCTCGATCATGTCGCAACCTGGTCCAACAATCTCACAGTCACCGTCAGAAGCGTGGATTCGACAACCTCGAGCAACTCCATCAGCGTCGTCTCTTGGAACAATATTCGTAGATGTGACAGGAGGGACAGCGACAGGGACAGGGTCTTGCAAAAAGTGAGCTTCACCGGCCTTGGGAATCGATCTTCGAGCCCGCCCCGATCGCACTAATAGCCGACATGGTCGGAATTTTTTCTTCCTCTTGGCAAAAACGATTTCGTTGGCCTCATCTCGCGGAACGTGTGTCGTACTCGCACTTGTACCAGTAGTAACAAGCCGTGGCAAAAAATGAACACCACCACTGTCATCGCACAAGGCATCCTCATCACAAAAAGAAATCTTGACGTCGGGTGTAGTTTCCCAATCCATGTCTTCGACCAAATCATCATCGTCGTCGTTCGCAATCGTCTCCTCCAAAAAATGATCTCGTTCCTCTTCCTCAAGAATCGCAGGCATGGCTCGCCCAGCTTTCACAAAAAATCGCGCAGGTGAAAAAATTCTCGAAGCAAATTGATACTCTTGATGGCAAAGTAATGGATGATCCCAGTAGAGCGGATTAGTACGTCGGATCACATACAAAACGCGATAGTTGAATTTCTTTGGTCTCATCATCGTCATCGAAGCCGAAGCCGAAGCCGAAGCCGACTTATCGTTGTGGTCGTCGTTGTCCATGCCATCGTTGTCAAAAAGTGCTCCGTCGACAGCGATCACAGATGTTGTAGTACTTGTACTTGTAGTAGTGCGTTTCGTAGCAGTATCAAAGATGAACCCGTAACCGTAGTAGAACAACCAAGCACTGTAAAAATCAACAAGGCAGTAAACAAAAAGCAACGACATCATTAGAGTAACAATAGCAACCCCAAGATCCATCCAAGTAGTACCGACGACGACATCCATCATGCCGACGTCCACATCATTACAGTCCATCACCATCATCCAGTCCATCCAAGAAAAAATCAAAGCAAGCAGGAACGAGGCGATTGTGGTCAAAGTACTCTCCACACGCCCTCCGTTCAGCTTTGAGAATGTCAAAGGATGGAACTTGCAGCCACAGCCAGACACCAAGGCCAACACAAGAACAACAACCGTGGTGAAAATCCAAGAATTCACCACGGCACAAGCAGTCCCAACAACGATTTCCTCAAACTTGTTCGGGCGAACTAGAGACGAACTCCAGTCCGGCGTCTCGACAAAGAAAAGAATCATGGTGGAGAATGCGGAAAGCAAAAAAGCTAGTAGTAGTAGAACAGCAAAAGCAACAGCAGTTGATGCCATAGGGAGACAAACAGAGCAAAACTCGTTTTGTGCGTGCTGATTGCTGCTTGCTGCTGGTCGGCCCTCGGCGCTGCAGCCCAAACGAGAAACGCATCGCATCGCGTAGCATCGCGGCCACCGTGGAAGGTGTCAAAAAAACAAGTTTCGTGAGCGGAGTGTCCACGGTGAGAGCTATAGATCTGGCGTGGTGTGCCCGGCTCGCAGGCACATGAAACAAACTCGGTACTGGGTATAATTAAATGCACCACTAGCCGATGATTCGAGAGTGACACATGCATCAACTACAGTGGCGGATGAAGCGCGCCATCTGTAATTACTGTTACTACTGTCTCCTGTCACTCTTGGGGTCTACCCAAGGCAGTGCCGGCTTTTTTCAGTATCTTCTGTACACATCCTCTTACGACAAATCCAATCCGACATGCGTCAAAACGAAAGAACAGGACTCTGGGTACAACTACAAGTCCTTGCGCCGATGCAAGAACACTTGACAACCGCAACTGAACTTAAGTGCTACCTTTCAGATTCATTCATGTCCTCCGTTGTACTCACAAAGATTCGAGATTCAATGAATTTCTCACATGTCATGATGGTCGACTATTGGATGTGAACGTTTTGGGAATCGCAGGCAGTCTTTGGAAAACTCGCAAGATCTTTTTGCCATTTGGATCGGAGGAATGGGTTGCCTTTTTTGTTTGACAGGGTTGCTCCCGTAGTACTAGAGTAATACTGTGAGGCGGGCGACTGAAAAATACTACTGTTAGTACGATTTTCTATGAACAGCCTGGAAGAACAACTGGTTGGGACGACGACGACGATGACTACAATGATCCTGTGTAGTGGGAGACTAGTACAATGTCTTTAGCAAGGATCCTACCCAGGATTGCCCGCTATTGGGCGAGTACAATTCCTTTGAACACAGTCATGTAATGTGAAAAGATATTGTCATGAATTGACTCATGGTCTTGTTCTGGCTGGACACCGACGACGTCTTACAATGCAAGTGACAATGGGCAACGATGCCAGGGAAACCACGTCCGCCTCGAGAAACGAAATTGACACTTGTTGTCCCTCCCGATGTATGGCAAGAAATAATGATAATAATGCTGGAAAGAGCATGACCCGACACGATTGCTTTCGACCACTGTCGATGGAGGAATGATGAACCCACCACAAAGTAGTACTTCCTGGTTGAGTACTGCGTTCAGTCAGGTAGGCCTCGATTGTCACCAGATACGATCCAATCGCAACAACCAGCAAGCCGTGGTGCCAAGAATGATTTTCGCTGGGACAGAGGGAGGGACGCACCATGTCTAGATGCTTCCTTTTGCGATGCCTTTCCTTGGTACAATATGGAACCCAATGAAACAAGTCATCGCGGCTTTGAGTTTCTCTCTCTCTCGAGAGAAGAACGATCCATCAATCCCATCTCACAACTTGAAGCTGTTGTTGTTGGAGGTCCCTGGATTGTGCGTAGGACTACATACTATCAATGAGCGAGACTACCGGGGCTTTCCAAGAATCATCCTAGACGAGACCAAGAGAGAAAGAGCCTGTCGGTGACGGATGCGTCGTGAGTATTCTATCATGCGAGCTTCTCAGCAAGAACGTACTGGGAAAAAAGGTCCATGATTGTCATGACTCAAGGCATCGCTCCACTCACCGAGCAATATAGAATTTCGTTCTCAATCATAGGAAACTGCCCCAATGACAAAACAAAGAGGGTTTGTTGTTGTTGTAAAGGGATTTGCCAAAATAGGTGTGATTCATGCCGACATGATGCCGCTGACTGGAAGCAGCAGCAGCATGTCGTTTTCCATAATAGGCGACATGGGTAATGTAGTACTTTTACCTGATGGGTACTGGCGCACTAGTACCATCCTTGTAGTATGATTGTAGTAGGGAGGTGGTTGATCCATGTAGATCGTCTTTGGTGTCAAAGTTGTGGAAGAGTGGAGAGAGACGGACGGTCCCGAATTCCAACAGCAAAACAACTTTGTTTTTCCTTGGGACATGGGGTATGGGATGCAATCATACTTGTCCAAATGTTGTACTCTGTGCCAATTCTCTTGGTCCGTGTCGTCATTTTCCAGAACTTGTACGCCGAGCGAGAACACACGTCCCTCCCTAGACTGTCATGGACTCCGATCGAATCTCGTCCTCCTGGAGCACACCGAAGCGTCGTGTCATACCGGAACAAATATTTGAATGGAATGGAATGGAATGGACTGAACCTGACTTGACCGAAAATGGAAATGAGAGGAAAGAGTCCTATCCCAACACACACACAACTCTTGTTTTGCCAAAAGGATCGCAACAGTCATATATCATGGGTTCCGAAACGCCGGCGTGACTTCTCGATGCGGAAAACAGTGGGAACAGGAACAGTGGACACAGAAGAGACACCCTTGCCTTCCTTGACATAACTGTACCTGGTACACAGGTACGATACAGTCATAAATATCTACATTAGTACTTACTACCAGGATTTGATGCATGATGTGCATCACTCCTGAAGCCTGAGATGCTATTAGTACGATTTTCTAGGAACAGCCTGGAAGAACAACTGGTTGGGACGACGACGACGACGACTACAATGATCCCGTAGTGGGAGACTAATACAATGTCTTTAGCAAGTATCCTACTACCCAGGATTACCCGCTATTGGGCGAGTACACACAATTCCTTTAAACACAGTCATGTAATGTGAAAAGATATCATCGGTGTGAGTCTCTTGTCCACCACAACATATGTCATACAATGTGCCACCGTGATGTACCGGTAGCTTCATGCGAAAAACCCACCAAACGCTTGAAACCTCGATTAAAATATGAGATGGAACCTGGGACATCAATGGGCAGGTACAAGGTAGTCTATGCGTGGTACCTTGTATAAGTACCTGGTACCTAGGAATAGGTACTAACACAGGGAAATTGGAAATTGAGGAAGGCTGACGCACGCCGTCGAAAGCACTGTTGAGGCGTGCCAAAAGAAAAAAGAAGCTACCGGTATGTACAAGTCTGTAGACTCGCCTTCATCTTGCTTGTGTCGATGCCCTTGGAGCGAAGACTCTCGGTGGCACAAGCATCTGTGCCAGATACGAGCACTGGCTTCCTGTGCCACAGCCGGAACTCGAAGAGGTCACTGGCCCCTCGACGACAGCCATGCTCTCGCAGCTGCCCGTTTCCAGCTGAAAATGAGTGAGTGCGAGAAAGTTGGTCGAAACGTCCAGTTCCTTTTGGTGCTGGTTGCTGCTTTTTGAAATTAAATGTTACATCTTACATGCTCTCTCCACAGACTCTCTCTTATTTTTGCTCAGATTTGATTCCGTGGTCATGAGGCCATAAGTATCGCAGAAACAAAGATTCCATGGCAATCGGTAGAGAGTCATTATCGATCTTCTTTGCAGTTTGATGAATAGATAGATATGCTGCTGGAAACTGGCTGCTCCTGAACAATCAAGGTGGAGGAAGAGAACGGATCGATGGTGGAGTGGATCAACGGTGTCGCAGGGTTGAAGTCATCCGACTTTCACAAGAGAGTTCTGTCATGGGGCGCACAACGAGTTAGAGTTTGGTCGAAAGATCGCGATAAGAATATGGTCGTCCTTCCAGAGAATTAATCTGTTGTTGGAGACTTCGAGTACCTGGATCCACCGTGACCATGATTGTTCGGGTGGCCTATTGCCTTGCCATTACGGAGATCCTCACCCATGCCGAGACCCAAGAACCCAACTCACGCTCAAGCTTTGCCTACTTTCTTGCTATCGATTGCCTGGTCTCAACAATTTTGGTAACTCAGGAGGAAAAAGGCACCTTTTTGAATGGCAAATACAACAATATTGCTCTCTGCATCGGATTTGAATCGAGGGAAAGGAAGGGAAGGTACCGGCAGGGGCTTGCAAGTGACATCTTGGTGGATATTCGATATTCGATTATTCGGTTAATCAAAGCTAGTCGACGTTGCGCGCAACATCCGAACTACTTTTTCAGAATAGTATGGACTGTACTTATATAAATGTAGTCTTTCAATGGTAGATACTGCGTCAAATGATCGCATCACTGTCGATCTACAGATCAAAACCCAAAAGTATGCCATAGCTATAACACTCAGCGTCACCAAGCAAAACAAACTTCTATCATACTCGATTCAAAAAAAAAAAATAAGGGGACCATGATGCAGACTGCAAATCATGGGCGCTCAGTCCAGCAGCTTGCATTGACTCGTGCAAGCCGCCCCCGGTGGATCCTGTTGCGCGGGCCTCCAACCCCAAACCCGAAATAGTAAAGAGGAATGTCCACCTCAATCCAGGTAACTTACTTTTCGCATACAGCCAATTCTTATGAACCATGATGCCTTCACCCCTACGTGATCTTCCGAAACACGCTGACCACTGTAATAGCGGAGGTACCCTCGGCAGAGCATGGTTCGAATCGGCTGCAATTGAGAAGAAGAAAGCACTGGACTGCAGACAAGACACCCTGAAGTAGATGCAGCCCAGCTGCCGCCTGACAACGTACTATGGGGTGAACCATAGTATGTTGTTGTGTTGCCGTCTGCAACCAAAAAGTAAATAGGTACTGTAGAGGTACAAGTACCGGTAGTAGTGAAGTTCACAGTTCAGCTGCCACTGGAAGTGCATGGGCAACTGGAACTGACCCTGGAACTGGAACTTGGTAAAGTGCATAGTAGTAGAAGGTAATAGGTCGAATCATCATTCATGTTGGAGCATGAGAATTGAAGTCATACATGATGAAAAAACAACATCTCGTCGAAGTGATTGTAGTCTTGTTCGTGCAAGGACGCTTGACAGAACCAAGGGTAGATTTTGTTCTTGCGAGGACACTTGACAGAACCACACCATACCATACTAGAACCAGTGTCAGCACAGTAGAATGGAACTGATAGGGTAATCATACCCGAAGATCCTTGAAAAAGTCGAGCCGATTGTCCAACTCGATAGAGCCAACAATCAGTCAAAGAAAATAAAGCAAACTTGCAGGTCAAATCTTTCAATGGGAGCTTTGTGAGCGTCTACCGGTTGTAGAGCATAGCTTGTTCAAGTGCCTTGTCGATCGGCGTCTGCCATTTACAAAAGTTGACCCGAATGATGTTGGAGCCAATGGCCCTGTATCTGTATCCATAGTCTTCTGCTTCTCTTGACCACATTGCAACTCTTCACGTAGTCGACGCTCTGCCAGTCTGATGGATCGACGAGGGTTGCATGCTTGTACTTGTAGTGCTGGTTTCTTCGTTACCTCTCCATCTTCGGCACAACCATGGGCTCTCTCAGGCAACTGACAGTCAACGATGATCACATCAAGGAATTCCCCATCTGTCGAAAAACCTCCACCATCAATCTCAACCTCAGGATCTGTCTCCATCTCACTCTTTATCACAGATTTAGTCTCAGTGTGACCACTTCCCGTCTCAATCTCAATCTCAGTCTCGATCTTGGTGTAGTTTGTCTCGATCACGTCGCAAACTGGTGCATCAATCTTACGGTCACAGTCGTCAAAATCCGCGAAATCATCAATATCGTAATCAAAGTAGGAGCCATCATCAGCAGCAGAGGACTCCGGCATCGGACTCTCCTTCTTCTCAGCATCGTTGATAGCCTGTGGCTGACAGCTTGCATCTTGAACGTCGTGATTGCCATTGTCAGAAAAGTCCATTTGACACCCTCGACCAATGCCCTCAGCGTTATCATCCCGTGGAACAATGTTCGTAGAAGTGACAGGGACTTGCAAAAAGTGAGCTTCAGCCTCAGGAATCGATCTTCGAGCCCGCTTTGATTGCAAGAATAGCCGACACGGTCGAAATTTTCTCTTCTTCTTGGCAGGAACGACAGATGCGTCATTTCGCGGTCCTCGTGCGATTTCATTGGCATCTTCTTGTGGAACAATATAAATATGCGTAATCTCAGTCTTGGTCTTGATCTTGATCTCGATGTGGATGTCCTTTGTCTCGATCATGTCGCAACCTGGTCCAACAATCTCACAGTCACCGTCAGAAGCGTGGATTCGACAACCTCGAGCAACTCCATCAGCGTCGTCTCTTGGAACAATATTCGTAGATGTGACAGGAGGGACAGCGACAGGGACAGGGTCTTGCAAAAAGTGAGCTTCACCGGCCTTGGGAATCGATCTTCGAGCCCGCCCCGATCGCACTAATAGCCGACATGGTCGGAATTTTTTCTTCCTCTTGGCAAAAACGATTTCGTTGGCCTCATCTCGCGGAACGTGTGTCGTACTCGCACTTGTACCAGTAGTAACAAGCCGTGGCAAAAAATGAACACCACCACTGTCATCGCACAAGGCATCCTCATCACAAAAAGAAATCTTGACGTCGGGTGTAGTTTCCCAATCCATGTCTTCGACCAAATCATCATCGTCGTCGTTCGCAATCGTCTCCTCCAAAAAATGATCTCGTTCCTCTTCCTCAAGAATCGCAGGCATGGCTCGCCCAGCTTTCACAAAAAATCGCGCAGGTGAAAAAATTCTCGAAGCAAATTGATACTCTTGATGGCAAAGTAATGGATGATCCCAGTAGAGCGGATTAGTACGTCGGATCACATACAAAACGCGATAGTTGAATTTCTTTGGTCTCATCATCGTCATCGAAGCCGAAGCCGAAGCCGAAGCCGACTTATCGTTGTGGTCGTCGTTGTCCATGCCATCGTTGTCAAAAAGTGCTCCGTCGACAGCGATCACAGATGTTGTAGTACTTGTACTTGTAGTAGTGCGTTTCGTAGCAGTATCAAAGATGAACCCGTAACCGTAGTAGAACAACCAAGCACTGTAAAAATCAACAAGGCAGTAAACAAAAAGCAACGACATCATTAGAGTAACAATAGCAACCCCAAGATCCATCCAAGTAGTACCGACGACGACATCCATCATGCCGACGTCCACATCATTACAGTCCATCACCATCATCCAGTCCATCCAAGAAAAAATCAAAGCAAGCAGGAACGAGGCGATTGTGGTCAAAGTACTCTCCACACGCCCTCCGTTCAGCTTTGAGAATGTCAAAGGATGGAACTTGCAGCCACAGCCAGACACCAAGGCCAACACAAGAACAACAACCGTGGTGAAAATCCAAGAATTCACCACGGCACAAGCAGTCCCAACAACGATTTCCTCAAACTTGTTCGGGCGAACTAGAGACGAACTCCAGTCCGGCGTCTCGACAAAGAAAAGAATCATGGTGGAGAATGCGGAAAGCAAAAAAGCTAGTAGTAGTAGAACAGCAAAAGCAACAGCAGTTGATGCCATAGGGAGACAAACAGAGCAAAACTCGTTTTGTGCGTGCTGATTGCTGCTTGCTGCTGGTCGGCCCTCGGCGCTGCAGCCCAAACGAGAAACGCATCGCATCGCGTAGCATCGCGGCCACCGTGGAAGGTGTCAAAAAAACAAGTTTCGTGAGCGGAGTGTCCACGGTGAGAGCTATAGATCTGGCGTGGTGTGCCCGGCTCGCAGGCACATGAAACAAACTCGGTACTGGGTATAATTAAATGCACCACTAGCCGATGATTCGAGAGTGACACATGCATCAACTACAGTGGCGGATGAAGCGCGCCATCTGTAATTACTGTTACTACTGTCTCCTGTCACTCTTGGGGTCTACCCAAGGCAGTGCCGGCTTTTTTCAGTATCTTCTGTACACATCCTCTTACGACAAATCCAATCCGACATGCGTCAAAACGAAAGAACAGGACTCTGGGTACAACTACAAGTCCTTGCGCCGATGCAAGAACACTTGACAACCGCAACTGAACTTAAGTGCTACCTTTCAGATTCATTCATGTCCTCCGTTGTACTCACAAAGATTCGAGATTCAATGAATTTCTCACATGTCATGATGGTCGACTATTGGATGTGAACGTTTTGGGAATCGCAGGCAGTCTTTGGAAAACTCGCAAGATCTTTTTGCCATTTGGATCGGAGGAATGGGTTGCCTTTTTTGTTTGACAGGGTTGCTCCCGTAGTACTAGAGTAATACTGTGAGGCGGGCGACTGAAAAATACTACTGTTAGTACGATTTTCTATGAACAGCCTGGAAGAACAACTGGTTGGGACGACGACGACGATGACTACAATGATCCTGTGTAGTGGGAGACTAGTACAATGTCTTTAGCAAGGATCCTACCCAGGATTGCCCGCTATTGGGCGAGTACAATTCCTTTGAACACAGTCATGTAATGTGAAAAGATATTGTCATGAATTGACTCATGGTCTTGTTCTGGCTGGACACCGACGACGTCTTACAATGCAAGTGACAATGGGCAACGATGCCAGGGAAACCACGTCCGCCTCGAGAAACGAAATTGACACTTGTTGTCCCTCCCGATGTATGGCAAGAAATAATGATAATAATGCTGGAAAGAGCATGACCCGACACGATTGCTTTCGACCACTGTCGATGGAGGAATGATGAACCCACCACAAAGTAGTACTTCCTGGTTGAGTACTGCGTTCAGTCAGGTAGGCCTCGATTGTCACCAGATACGATCCAATCGCAACAACCAGCAAGCCGTGGTGCCAAGAATGATTTTCGCTGGGACAGAGGGAGGGACGCACCATGTCTAGATGCTTCCTTTTGCGATGCCTTTCCTTGGTACAATATGGAACCCAATGAAACAAGTCATCGCGGCTTTGAGTTTCTCTCTCTCTCGAGAGAAGAACGATCCATCAATCCCATCTCACAACTTGAAGCTGTTGTTGTTGGAGGTCCCTGGATTGTGCGTAGGACTACATACTATCAATGAGCGAGACTACCGGGGCTTTCCAAGAATCATCCTAGACGAGACCAAGAGAGAAAGAGCCTGTCGGTGACGGATGCGTCGTGAGTATTCTATCATGCGAGCTTCTCAGCAAGAACGTACTGGGAAAAAAGGTCCATGATTGTCATGACTCAAGGCATCGCTCCACTCACCGAGCAATATAGAATTTCGTTCTCAATCATAGGAAAGTGCCCCAATGACAAAACAAAGAGGGTTTGTTGTTGTTGTAAAGGGATTTGCCAAAATAGGTGTGATTCATGCCAACATGATGCCGCTGACTGGAAGCAGCAGCAGCATGTCGTTTTCCATAATAGGCGACATGGGTAATGTAGTACTTTTACCTGATGGGTACTGGCGCACTAGTACCATCCTTGTAGTATGATTGTAGTA
>Ga0315907_10004933_pt1 | contig 14774 bp, 10 predicted proteins | sample LakEriMetagenome_3_FD_203525 | JGI IMG/M metagenome (GOLD analysis project Ga0315907, IMG submission 203525) | Freshwater fungal communities from buoy surface, Lake Erie, Ohio, United States - Buoy 12 MA123 | ecosystem: Environmental > Aquatic > Freshwater > Lake > Lake biofilm | place: USA...
CTCGAAATCGTGGGACTGACCGCCTTTGCGAAGGCCAGCATCCACGAACTCTCGGGCGGCATGCGCCAGCGCGTCGCGCTCGCCCGCGCCCTCGCCCCGAATCCCCAGCTCCTCTGCATGGACGAACCATTCGCCGCCCTCGATGCCATGACACGCGAGCAACTGTACGACGACCTCCAGCGCATCCAGCAGGAACGCCGCAGAACCGTCATCTTCGTGACCCACAATGTCCGCGAAGCAGTCTGCCTCGGCGACCGCGTGGTCCTGTTCACGCCACGCCCGGGCCGCATCCGCGCGGAATTTCCCGTCAACCTTCCCCGGCCGCGCAGCATCAATGACGTCGCCGTCGCTTCCCTCGCAGCGGAAATCACCGCGGAACTGAAACGACTGCTTTCCGACTCATGAATTCCACGGGAACCCGCCGTCCGGACGCCCCGGCCTTCATCACATGGGCGCAGGCCGCCGCCTGCTTCGCCGCCCTCATCGGCCTCTGGGAATGGGGCTCGCGTGCCCAATGGTGGAATCCCGTCCTCATTCCCTCGCCCACGGACATCGCCCGCTACCTCGGCGACGCCCTCCACAAGGGTGAACTCCAGAGCGCCTGCCTCGTGACCCTGCGCCGGCTCCTCACAGGGTACTTCATCGGCCTCGCCCTCGGAATTCCCCTCGGCCTCCTCACGGCCCGCTTCCGCTTCGCCTCGGCCACCCTCGGGGTCCTCGCCCTCGGCCTCCAGACCCTCCCCAGCGTCTGCTGGGTCCCGCTTGCCATCCTGTGGTTCCACGACAGCCCGGAAACCGCCATGCTCTTCATCGTGGTCATGGGTACCCTCTGGGCTGTACTCCTCGCCACCGACCACGGCATCCGCCAGATCCCCCCGCTCTACCGCAAGGCCGCCGCCAGCATGGGATCCCGCGGATTCCACCTGCTCTGGCATGTCCTCCTCCCCGCCAGCCTCCCCCACCTCGTCACTGGCACCAAACAAGGCTGGGCCTTCGCATGGCGATCCCTCATGGCCGCGGAAATCTACGTCGCCATCAGTACCGGATTCGGCCTCGGCCACCTCCTCCACTACGGCCGCGAACTCCACGCCATGGACCAGGTCGCCGCCGTCATGCTCGTCATCCTCCTGATCGGCTTCGCCGCCGACAAGGCCGTCTTCGCCCCATGGGAACGATTCCTCCGCACCCGCTGGGGCCTCACCCCATGACGACTCCCTGAATCAGGGACTCCCAACAGCGGATCCGCCCATCGCAACGGCTGGCCCCATCGGGGACCAATACTCCGCAGCGCCGCTGAGCCGGCCCCGACCTCAGAACGCCCGCAGGCTCAGCTCCAGATAGAAGAAATCCGTATCGCCCGGCCGGATCGCCTTTCGCGTGTATTCCCCATCCGCAAAGTGCGCATAGCCAGCCGTCAGCTCCGCCTGCGGATGCAGCTGCCAGCGCGCCCGGATGTCGAATTCATGCCCCAGAAAACTCCCGCTCCCGCCACTGCGGTCGCGCGCCAGCGACGTCAGAAACCGGTCCTTCCCGCTCGCCAGCCAGTACCAGCTGTAGCCGAAATCCGCCCGCAGCTTCCGGTGCGGCGTCAGTTCCACCCGGACCTTCGGCGCCGAAATGTTCTCGTACAGAATGTAGTCGTTCGCCGACCACGGCCGCCCGAACCCGTAGAACCGCTCGAACCGGCTATCCTCCCCATCCCCAGGCTCCCGATCGCCGGACGCATAGCCATAAAAAACACTCAGCCGCGGCTGCATCGCTCCCGCAAACCGATACCCCACCTCGCCCGTCGCCCCCAGCGCCCGCACATCGCCCTCGGCACTGTTCCCGAACTGCCACGTCACAGACGCATCGTAATCAAATCCACTCCCGCCCAGCTTCCCATACACCCTCACGCCAGGCGACTGCACGTTCCGCTCCGGCACAAGGCCCCTCCCATCCTGATCCAGCACCAGCCAGTACGGCTCCACCGTGGCCACATCCGACCACAGCCGCCAATGCCCGATCGCCCCGAAAAGCCACTGACCATCCACCGGCTCATCCCATTCATACTTCCTCCGCAGCAATGGCTGCACTGCCAGCAGATCGACCTGCCAGTCGTTCTTCTCCTGCCCCAGCGAACCATGAAATCCCACAAAGGTGTTCGCCGTGTTCCGCCACTGATTGTTCCCAAGAAGCCGACGGTCCAGAAACTCGAAGTTGTGAATCCCCCAGCGCAGACTCAGCGGCCGCCCGTTCCCCAAAGCATCACGACCCAGCGCCTCCCCGAACCACAGCTCCCCATACAGCCGGATCACCTCGAACTCATTCACATCCCGCACATCCCGCGGATACGCACTCCCATACCGCCGCGCATCCTGCACCTCCACCGCCAGACGGAACGGATCCACTAACCCATGCACCCCAGCATACATCCTCGTCCGATACAGAAACGGTTCGTCCAACCCAGCACGCCCACGCCGCAGATCATCATCCCGATACTCATACCGCACCCGGTGATCCAATCCCAGATCCAGCCACTCCACCCCTCCCCACCAGCGCTCCTCCCCCGCCCGCCGCACGTACTTCGGAGGATCCGGATCCCGCACCGTACTGTAACTCAACGGTGCCCGATAGTAACTGCCACCCTCCCCACCCCACACCCCAGCCATCCCCCACATCCCCATCACCAGTACCGTCTGCCATTGCTTCATGATTTATCCTGTAATCGGAATATCCATTAAGCAAGTAGGAATTTAGCGGGGTTTGACTTCCCGCCCGCACAGCATACCATGCCGCACAAGATCATCGCGGGGGTGCCGGGCTCGGCCGGCTGAGACTTCCTGACCTGCCAGGGAAGAACCCATCGAACCTGATCCGGCTCATACCGGCGAAGGGAAGCGGGACGGCACGAGCACAGCGCTCTCCGCGGTGGCACCCGAACCGTTTCCCACATTGCCATGATCGCTTCCTTCGAACCCCACTCGTCCGACGCCCTCCCGAATAGCCGCCGCATCTACGCAGAGGGATCGCTCCCCGGAGTACGCGTTCCCATGCGCGAAATCTCGCTCTCGCCCACCAAGTCGTTTCAGGGACAGATGGAACCGAACGAACCGGTGCGCGTGTACGACACGAGCGGGCCATGGGGCGACGCCGATTACACGGGGACAGTGGAGGACGGTCTCCCGGCCCTCCGGGAAGCATGGATCCGCAGCCGCAGCGATGTGGAGGAATACGAGGGCCGTCAGGCCACCGCACGCGACAACGGATTCCTGAGCGACGTCCACATGCAGTCGCAGGCAGCCCGCTTCGCCGGCGGCCTCAGCGCCCTCGAACAACCCCACGGCAGCCAGCGCCCCCGCCTCCGTGCCTCGGCCGGACACCCGGTCACCCAGCTCTGGTACGCCCGCGAGGGCATCATCACGCCGGAAATGGAATTCATCGCCATCCGGGAAAACATGCGCCGCGCCGCCATGGGCGACCTCTCGCAGGACATCGTCCGCACCGACCTCGACAAGCAGCACGCCGGCTCCAGCCAGCAGCCGGACAGTCCCTACGCCCCCGGCATCTTCCGCCGCTTTCCCCAGCGCATTCCCGCCGAGATCACGCCGGAATTCGTCCGCGCCGAGGTGGCCGCCGGCCGCGCCATCATCCCGGCCAACATCAATCACCCGGAACTCGAACCGATGATCATCGGCCGCAATTTCCTCGTGAAAATCAATGCCAACATCGGCAACAGCGCAGTCGCTTCCAGCATCGAGGAGGAAGTCGAAAAAATGCGCTGGGCCACCAAATGGGGAGCCGATACCGTCATGGACCTTTCCACCGGGAAGAATATCCATGCCACCCGCGAATGGATTCTCCGGAATTCCCCGGTCCCCATCGGCACGGTCCCCATCTACCAGGCCCTCGAAAAAGTGAACGGCAAAGCGGAAGACCTCACATGGGAACTCTTCCGCGATACCCTCATCGAACAGGCGGAACAAGGAGTGGACTACTTCACGATCCACGCCGGTGTCCTCCTCCGCTTCATCCCGATGACGGCTTCCCGCATGACAGGCATCGTCAGCCGCGGCGGTTCCATCATGGCCAAATGGTGCCTCGCCCACCACAAGGAGAACTTCCTCTACACCCACTGGGACGACATCTGCGACATCATGGCGGCCTACGATGTCTCGTTCTCCATCGGCGATGGACTCCGCCCGGGCTCGGTCGCCGACGCCAATGACAAAGCCCAGTTCGGTGAACTCGAAGTCCAGGGCGAACTCACCCGCCGTGCATGGGCCAAGGGCGTCCAGGTCATGAACGAAGGCCCTGGCCACGTTCCCATGCACATGATCGAGGAAAACATGGCCAAGCAGCTCGAGTGGTGCCACGAAGCCCCCTTCTACACCCTCGGGCCCCTCACCACCGACATCGCCCCGGGATACGACCACATCACCTCAGGCATCGGTGCCGCCATGATCGGATGGTACGGCTGCGCCATGCTCTGCTACGTCACCCCCAAGGAACACCTCGGCCTCCCCAACAAGGAAGACGTCAAAGCCGGTGTCATTACCTACAAACTCGCCGCCCACGCCGCCGACCTCGCCAAAGGCCACCCCGGTGCCCAGTACCGCGACAACGCCCTCTCCAAGGCAAGATTCGAATTCCGCTGGGAAGACCAGTTCAATCTGTCGCTCGACCCCGTCACGGCCCGCGAATTCCACGACGAAACCCTCCCTCAGGAAGGTGCCAAATCCGCCCACTTCTGCTCGATGTGCGGTCCCCACTTCTGCTCCATGAAGATCACCGAAGACGTCCGCAGATACGCCGCAGAACAGGCCATCTCCGCAGAAGAAGCGCTCCAGCGCGGCATGGCGGAAAAGAGCCGGGAATTCACGGAATCAGGCTCCGAAGTCTATACCAAGGCATAAGGCGCAAGCCCATCCGGGCGGGCACTGAATCAAGGTTCCCTGCCGCCCGGGAGCGGCACTGAGCCCGCCATTTCGCGGCATCAGGCGACCGGAGCGAGCAGGTACTCGAGGTCGTCGGCAGTGATGTCGGCGGGGCGGTCGGGCGCGGAATCAAGCAGGGCATTGACGAGGGCGGCCTTGCGGGCCTGCAGCTCGAGAATGCGTTCTTCAATGGTGCCCTCGGCAATCAGCTTGTGGACGAAGACGGTCTGCTGCTGACCAATGCGGTGAGCGCGGTCGGTGGCCTGGTTCTCCGCCGCCGGATTCCACCACGGATCGTAATGAATCACGGTGTCGGCCGCCGTCAGGTTGAGCCCGGTCCCGCCGGCCTTCAGCGAAATCAGAAAAACAGGGGCCGTGCCCCGCTGAAAGGAATCGACGAGCGCTCCGCGGTTCTTTGATTCCCCAGTGAGCATCAGATATGGCAGTTTCCCGTCATCAAGGCGTGCGGCGATGAGTCGCAGCATTTCCGTGAACTGACTGAAGACCAGCATGCGCCGACCGGCCGCAGCCATCGCCTGAACAGTTTCCAGGAGAGCGTCGAGCTTCGCGCTCGGGGCCTGCTGACCAGCAGTCACTCCTTTGAGAAGCGCAGGATGGCAGCAGACCTGACGCAGCTTGAGCAACGCATCGAGAATCATGATGCGGCTGCGGGCGAGGCCACAGCGGTCGATTTCCTCATGGATTCTCCGGTCCATGGAAGCGCGCACGCTTTCATACAGATCCGCCTGTTCCGGAGTCAGGGGAATACGCTGCACGGTCTCGATCTTCGGGGGCAGTTCACCAAGAACTTCCTGCTTGGTCCGGCGCAGGAAAACAGGAGCGATGCGCTGCGCAAGGGCCTCCCGGCGCGCCTGATTCCCCAGCTTCTCAATCGGTGTGCGGTACACGGTGGTGAACTGCTCGCGGCTTCCAAGGAAACCAGGCAAAGCGAACTGGAAAAGCGACCACAGTTCCCCAAGGTGATTCTCCATGGGAGTACCGGTCAGGCAGAAACGCGCTCCCGCCTTGAGAGCACAGGCAGCCATCGCCACCTGAGTCCGCGGATTCTTGATGTGCTGCGCTTCATCAAGCACCACCACCCGGAAACCAACCTCCGCCAGCAGGGCCGCATCGCGCACCAGAATCGGATAGGAAGTAATCACCAGATCGGCCGATCCCAGCCGCTCTCCGGAATCGGTCCGGCTGGCCCCATTATGCATCATGACCCTCAGTTCCGGGCAGAAGCGTCGCGCTTCACTGCGCCAGTTGCTCACCAGACTGGTCGGACAGACGATCAGGGAAGGACGCATGTCCCCGGCGGATTCCCGGCCCGACTCCACCATGGCGAGGGTCTGCACGGTTTTGCCGAGCCCCATGTCGTCGGCAAGCACCCCGCCGAGTTCGTGTTCCGCCAGAAACCGGAGCCAGCGCCAGCCCGCCAGCTGGTACGGCCGCAGCTCGGCACGAAGCCCCACCGGAGGATCGGCCGCCGCCGCCCCGGAACGCAGGGCCTCGACCAGCGCGCGCAGCCGATCCGCCGCATGCCGGAAAACGGAAGGGTCGTCATCCGGACGCGCGGCGAGCGCCGCCGCCCGCAGACGATGAACGGGCAGACGTCCCTGCGTGAGCACCCGGGAATTTCCAGACGAAAGTTCCGTCAGGCTGCTCAGAATCCGGTGCAGCCGCGCCGCCGGCACAGGGACCACGCCTTCGCCATCGTCCAGCGGCACCATCACCGGGGATTCCCCAAGCTCTGCCAGCCGGTCGAGATCAAGGACGCCGGGCTGCTTCTCCATGAACTTCAGCAGCAGCGGCAGCAATGGATAGCGCCGGCCCCCGGATTCAAATCCGATCTCCGCCGCAAACCATTCCGGCCGTCCGGTCTCCAGAAAATCCTCATAAAAATGATCGGGCCGGACCACGGAAAGCCGGAAACTTCCGTCAATCTCCACTTCCCAGCCCATCGCCCGGAGCCGCGGCACCCGCTCCATCAGAAAGGTCACCCATGGCCCCTCGTCCATGGCATGAGGATGATGCAGAAAGGCATCGCGCAGCCCCGTCTTCAGGGAATAACTGAGCACTTCGCCGCAGCGCACCAGACCACCCGATTCCAGTTCCCGCGCGGCTTCACGCTCGGCGGCCGGGTCCCGGCTCCAGCCTCCCTGTTCCTTCGCCCCGAGACCAAGCGGAAACCGGGCGTCCGGAGCTTCCGCATAACGAAATGACAACTCCGCAAGCCGCACGGTCTCGCCAAACGGTATCCCGCTGTACCAACCCACGTACCCCACAAAAGGATACTCCGCAAAGAGCCGCAGCACCGGACGCGGTTCGCCCGGAGGCGACTCCATGACCTCCCCGTTCCCGCCAGGCACGACCGTCCGCAGCGGTTCCTCAGACAGATAAACCTCTCTCTCCGGGGGCTGCGGAAGATCACTCCGCGGCACATAGCCCCGGCTCACCGCCGCCAGCACCGCCGCAAACGCATGCTTGCAGTTGCGCCCCACCGGACAACTGCACGCCGTCTCGAATCGCTCGATCCCGAATCCACTCACCTCCACAAAGACCTCGCAGTCGCCCCGGTCCCGTGTCGCCACCTTCGCCTCGATCTGCACCACCGCCCCCAGCGCAGCCCGGCGTATTCCGAAAACCAGCCTCGCCCCGTACAGCGAAAGCACGGAATTCCGCAGCTCCCCAGGCAAGCGGTCCAGCCAAGCCGCCCGCGCCAGCACCCCCCAAAGCGTCAATCCCCTCACCGTCTCTCCCCTTCCCCGCTCCTCACGGAAAAATCTCCGCAGAAATCCCCGCAGTTTCCTTGAATACTCCAGTCTCCCGCGCGTCTCATCCCCAACGCAACCCTATCATGAAACTCCGCACCCTCCCACTGCGCCTCCTCCTCGCCATCGCCCCGGCGTTTCTGCTCAGCAGCTGCTACTACGACTACGGATACTGCCCGCCGCCCGCCGTCTCCCCAGGATACTGCGCACCCCCAGTGGTCGTCGCCCCTCCCGCCGTCGTGGTCCGTCCTGCCCCCGTCTGGGGCTATGGAGGCGGTTACTGGGGAGGATACCACCGTCAGGGCTGGGGTGGCTACGGCGGTGGATGGCACCGTTACGGCAACGGCTACGGCTACGGAGGCTGCTACTGATCCCTGCGCTCTCAGAGCACTCCCGTCGTCTTGAGCTGGTGGAACAACCATACCACCAGCGCCAAGGCCAGCAAAATCAGCCCAAAAGCCGATACCGCCTGGCCTGACCGCGCCCGGTTCTCCAGCTGCTGCTGATACCGCGTGCGCGGAGCCCGGCCCATGCCATCCTCATCCGCCAGAATCATCCCCGACCGCGTCCGCGACGGAAAAACCGTCTGCGCCCCATCCATCGGAATCGCCACATTCAAACGATGCAGCTTCTCGTTCAATTGCGCCTCACGCGCCTTAACTTCCCGAAGCCGACGCTGCAGTTCAGCCGATTGATCCCGATCCGATGGACGACGCTGTTTGGATGACATGGCGAGGAAATGAGTTAGGAATGGCCGGAACGATCGCTGTGTCAATCGCCCCTCATTCCTTAATATTACACATTTCCTAGAAATTCCAGTTTTTTTATCTTTTTCAGCGCAAAAAAGGCCGGAATGCCAGCAGTGAGGGCGGTTAGCACCATCAGAGCAGCCGCCGAACCGAGCAGAAACCATTCCTGCAGGGCGTCGCCCGATGGACGCACGGCGCGGAAACCCGGCCAGATGAAAAGGGGCAGAAACGCGAGGATGTAGAGGAAATTCAGGATCAGGCAGAGGGTGCCGCCGAATCCGGAAACGATGCGGGCCGGGCTGGGGTCGTGGAAATTCGGAAAGAGCACCCCGAGACTGAGGGCAAGCGAGGTCAGTCCGCCGCTCATGAGAACGATGGCCCCGCAGTAATGAAGCATTTCTCCGGACTTCATGCCCAGCCGGAGGCCGGAAACGAGCATGAGCGTGGCGGTGCCTGCTGCCAGGATGCCCCCGAACAGCAACAGCTTGAGCCGGAAAACCCGTTCCAGCCCCACAGGCGAAAGCCCGAGGATCCAGAGCCGCCGACCTTCAAGGCTGAACATCGGAAAGACAAAGCGGGTCGTGAGCGTCGACAGCGTCAGGCCGCAGACCGCGAAATTCAGACTGCTCAGCATGAGCCGGAAATACGGACGGTCAGGGTCGCCATCCATGGCCCGGTTGAGATTGGCAGCATAAACCAGCAGCATGGAAAAAACCACGGCACTTGGAATCCACTGCGCCGGATCACGCCGGAATTCCCTCAGGTCCTTGCGGATGAGAGCGGCCGTATCGCGCCGCAGAAAGGGCAGCCAGCGCGTCCAGCCAGGCGCAAAGGCCGCCGCAGCACTGCCCGCAGAAGGCTTCCGGCGGGTGCGTCCGACCCTGCGGGCCTGACTCAGATTCCATGCCCGGTAGGTCGCCGGACTGGCCACCACAAGGCAAACCCAGCCCGACAGAAGCACCCAGCTCGCGAGGAGCAGACCGAAGAAGGTGCCGCGCGCCGCAAATCCCCTCGCCCACAGCAGCATCTGCTCGGCCATCCACGCGCTCGGAAGATAGCGGTTCATGCTCGCTTCCGTGTACCCCATGACGCTGGAGAAGGCATTCTTGATCCCCGTGGTCGCAGCAATGTGATCGAAATCCGGGGCTCTCCGCCAGCTCAGCACCAGGGAAACAAGCGCCGCGCCTCCCAATGCCGCCAGCACGGCCCGCAGCGCGGGTCCCCACCAGCGAACCAGCCCGATCACCAGCAGCGCCGCCACCATGGCCGGCAGCACCAGAAACAGAGGATAAACCGCCAGACTGCGCACGTAGAAGCCCGGCCCCGCCCCGAACGTACTGCCCACGGACGCCAGCAGCGGCGCACTGAGCACCGCCAGTCCCCAGCTGCTCACCAGAAACGATTCCACCACCTTCCAGCAGAGAATCGACCGCGGATCCAGTGGCGTCGTCAGCAGCCACGGCGTCTCCTTCCCACGGAAAATCCCGGAATACAGCAGAATGCTGTTCGAAAAAACCAGCATCAGAAAGAAGAAGAAGTACGCCATGTACACAATCCGCTCGGTCAGCAGCAAACCCACCCCCGGCAGCGTGACCATGTAATTCAGCCCACGGCAGAACAGGAAATACCCCGCCACCAGATAGGCGGCCAGAAACAGCGTGATCGTTCCCGCCATGAGCCGGGAACGCTGCACCGACTGCACCGTGCGGGCCGTGAAAATCCTCCAGTGCACCCGGGCCAGCACGGCAATCTCGCGCGCCAGATTCATGCAGAAATCAGGGGGTCGTCCACAAACCGGCAGGGCAGCGCCAGCGCCCGCTTCAGCCTCCTCAGATACTCGCTGCGCGGAATCTCATGCGCCCCGAACCGGCTCAGGTGGTCAGTCGTCCACTGGGTGTCCAGCAGGGTGAAACCCCGGTCGTCCAGCCTCCGCACGAGCGCATGCAGCGCCACCTGCGATGCCCCGCTCTCCCGCGAAAACATGCTTTCGCCGAAAAATGCCCCGCCGATCGCCAGGCCGTACAGCCCGCCCACCAACCGGTTCCCCTGCCACGCCTCCACAGAGTGCGCATACCCCCTCTCATGAAGCCGCGCATAGCTCCGCAGAATCGTCCCGTCAATCCACGTCGATTCCCGGTCGGCACAGCCACGCATGACCGCCGTGAACGCCGTATTCAGACGGATCTCGAACAGATTCTTCTTCAGCAGCTTCCGCAACCCGTGCGGCACATGAAATTCCCGGATCGGAATGATCCCGCGCGGATCCGGCGAAAACCATCCCAGTTCCCCGTCCGGCATAGCCATCGGAAAAACCCCCTGCGCATAAGCCTCCAGCAGCAAATCAGGATCGATCATCTCGGCACATTCTGAAGAAGACATGGTTCCGGTTTCCGTTCCCCCGGCAGCAGCATCGGCCCGGGCTTTTCCAAGGATGCCCCGGAACTTCCCCGCCGCAAGAGAAGGTCCCTTGCCCATCCCTAATCTAATTCCAGAAAATCATTGCGCCCAGCCCATCCTTCCCGCTATCCCGTCGCCGGCCTCCGGAAACCACCCGGAGACCTCCCACCACCAACCAGAACCACCACCATGCCCGGATACTTCGAACTCAAGACCGCCACCAGCGGCAAACCCCATTTCACCCTCAAGGCCGCCAACCACGAGGTCATTCTCAGCAGCGAAATCTACGAATCGAAGGCCGCCGCCCTCGCCGGCATCGAATCCGTCCGCAGCAACGGCGGCGACCCCGCCTCATTCGAAAAGAAAACCTCCACCGCAGGCCAGCCCTACTTCGTCCTCAAGGCCACCAATGGCCAGGTCATCGGAGCCAGTCAGATGTATGCCTCCGACGCCACCCGCGACATCGGCATCGTCTCCGTCATGGCCAATGCCCCGACCGCAGAAGTACGCGAAATCTAATCACAACCGCACCGACCCGGACGAGGACGGAAGATTACCGGGATTTCCAGACAGGGAGGATTGACGGGCGCATCGTTTTCTGATGCACTCCCGCCGTAAATTAATCTTTTTCTAACAAGGAAAAGACTCCCCCCCTGCCTCATGAAATCCCTGCCCATCCTTGCCGCGGTCGCCCTGACGATTCCGTCACAGGCCACCGACGTTCTGTCTGACAATTTCGACGCGCCGGACAACGCGAACTTCGACGCCTCGGCCCAGACCGGGCGCCGGGGTGGTCTGCTCGGGCCCGCCGTCCAATTGCGTTCGTCGATGATCCAGCATGGCATCGTCGGCAATCGCCTCAACATGCTGCGCGCCGGCGGCGGCGAAGGACGTGTCCGCTTCCACCAGGCCCAGAATCTGGGAAGCTGGCACGACTTCGCCTCAGGTCCCGCCGGAGCCACCATTCTCACGGAAGATGGCTTCAAGGTCGAATTCGACTGGCTTCCGGTCAATAACACGGACACCAACTGGGTCGAATTCTCGGTCGGCGTGGGCACCGTCGCCCAGATCGGCAGCGAGCCACCCGTACGCGTGAATCACGCCCAGACCGACTTCGGCATTCTCCTCCGCCACAACGGAGGATCCCAGTTCTTCGATAACGGTGTCGCCACCAACGGCGGCAATTCCCCGGCCACCAATGCGGTCCGCCGGGTCGTCATCGAGTACCGCTTCCCCGACTTCAGCGACGGCACCAGCGTCACCGTTAACGCATCAGTCGATGGCACCGCCGTCGTCACCAACCGCGTCTTCCAGTGGGACAACAACCTCGGCAGCCTCTACATGGAACTGGGAGCCAATGCCTCGAACACGAAAATCGACAACTTCGTGATCCGCGGTCTCAATCCGAAGTTCCTCCCAGCCGCCAGCACCAGCGTCTTCTTCTCGTCGACTGACCCCGGCGGACTCGTCGCCGAATTGTCGGGCACCCTCAATGGCTCCCCGGAAGCCGGAACCTTCGCTCTCGTCCCGGGAACCGGCGACACGGACAACGCCCTCTTCACGATCAATGGGAACCGCCTCGAACCCTCGGGCGCCCTCGACTTCCTCAATGCTGCCGACGGCACCACCTACTCCGTGCGCATCCGTGGCACGGGCACCGCATCAGGAACCACCTCGGAGCGCGTCTTCCCCTTCACCCTCATCAGCGATACCGACCGCGACCGACTCGGCGACGTCTGGGAACAGGCACGCGCCGGGAATCTGACCGACCTCTCCGGCACAGCAACCGGACCGGGCCCGGGGGCGGGCAGCGGGAACTTCGATGGCGATTCCCTCAGCGATGCCGCAGAATACCTCCTCAGCCGTTCGGGCTACCCGGACATCAATCCCAAACACGCCGACAGCGACGGCGACTCCCTCGAAGATGGCGCCGAACTCAACCCGGCCGCCCCGCGCCTCGCCACCAATCCCACCAATCCGGACACGGATGGCGACTGGCTCGGCGACGCCGCGGAAACCAATACCGGCGTCTTCGTCAGCAGCACGAACGCAGGCACCAACCCGACCGTCTACGACAGCGATGGCGATCAGTACCCCGATGGCTTCGAAGCCCCCAACGGCGGGAACCCGCTCGACATCGCTTCGCTGCCCACCTCCCTGCCGCAGGGATTCGCCCTCGGAATCGTCACCGATGAAGCCAGCACCGGCATCAGCACGGAACACCAGTACACTCACAAGATCAGCGGCGGCTCCGCCACTTCCATCAATGGCGTCGACCTCGATGTCCTCGACACCGTAAGCACCCCGGCAAACTTCGCATGGAATGGCTTCGCCGGCGGCAAGAACATCATCGGCCCAGGCATCAACAACGGAGAATGGCAGCCAGCCGCCGGCAATGTCACCGGCTCAGGCAACGCCACCCTCTTCGGCACGTTCACCTACTCGGGAGCCGGATCCACCCCGGGCAACCGCCAGTCCTTCACCCTCTCGGGCCTCGAACCGGGCCTCACCTACGAATTCCGGCTCTTCATCCGCAAATGGGCTGGCTCCACCGTCCGCCCGGCCGCTCTCACATTCACCAATGGCACGGAACGCCGCGGCTTCTCCATCCTTGAAGACCGACCCGGCACCGTCCTCGGCAACGGCAACGACAACAGCGCCTACTACCTCAGCTTCACCTACACGGCAGCCGCTGCGGAAATGACCGTCGAAGCCCTCGTTCCGCCCGTCTCCTCGGCCAATGGCAGCTTCCACATGTACGGCCTCACCAACCGCGCCGCCGGTGAACCTCCCCCGCTCGCCATCTCCAGCGCCGAACGCGCCCCGGATGGATCACGCATGACGCTCCGCATCCAGTCGCGTCCCAACCGCATCTACGCCGTCGATTTCTCCCGCAACCTCTCCACATGGGTCGAACTCACGGATGCCCTCCCATCAACAGGATCGCTCACGGTCTTCGAAGACGCGGTCGCTTCCGGCTTCGAGAAAGCCTTCTACCGGGTCCGCGATGTGACCCCGCCATAAGCCAGATCTACGCTTCCTCCCCCCTCCGCCGGAGAACGATTCACTGGCCCGCACCTGCTGGCCGGCACATCGTTCTCCGGCGGTTTCCCTTTCCACCCCTTCCCCTCGCGCTCACCCATGAATTCCCGGACCCCTTTCCTCCCGGCTGCGGCCCTGCTCCTCACCGCGGCCCCGCTCTGCGCCGCTCCCGACTCGGTCGTCGTCTTCAACGAAGTCCAGTACAACCCAGCCGGCACCACGGAAGCAGGCGAATGGCTCGAGGTCTTCAATCAGATGGGCATCAAAGTCGATGTCTCGGGCTGGCAGATCGACGGCATCGGCTACACGTTTCCAGCCGGCACCATTCTGAATCCGGGCAGCTACGCCGTCGTCGCAAAGTCGCCCACTCAAGGGCAATTCGGACCGTTCCCGGGATCGCTCGCCAATTCGGGCGAACGCCTCCGCCTCGTCAATCAAAGCGGACGCATGATGGACGAACTGGAATTCACGGACACCGCCCCATGGCCGCTGGCCGCCGATGGCTCGGGCTGGACCATGGCCAAACGCGCGCCCTACACGTCCAGCGGACCACACGCCAACTGGATGGTTTCCGCCCAGCAAGGCGGCACCCCGGGCATCGCCAATTTCCCGGACGCCTCCCTGCCCCCGCCGACCACCCTAACCAAAATCATCCCGGTGAATCAGCGCTGGAGGTTCGACGAAACGGGCAGCAACCCAGGAGCGGACTGGGCCAGCACCGTCCACCCCGCCAATGCCCCATGGAAGGAAGGCCCCGGAGCCTTCGCCTACGAAACCAGCACCATGAGCTTCCCCACGGGAACCGTCCTCGGCTTCCCAGGACTCAACGATCCCTACGTGACCACCTACTACTTCGAAACGGAATTCGAAGTGAGCGCCGCAAACCTCGCTGACCT
>Ga0315907_10004938_pt1 | contig 14767 bp, 11 predicted proteins | sample LakEriMetagenome_3_FD_203525 | JGI IMG/M metagenome (GOLD analysis project Ga0315907, IMG submission 203525) | Freshwater fungal communities from buoy surface, Lake Erie, Ohio, United States - Buoy 12 MA123 | ecosystem: Environmental > Aquatic > Freshwater > Lake > Lake biofilm | place: USA...
CAACGTAACCAATATTGTTGTTGGTTTGTAAATACTGTCCGAGAATATTTACTTTCATTTTTGATAGTACTCCGTTGATTTCGCTAAGAACACCAGGCACATTGCGATGAATATGTAATATGCGATTAGTATTTTTAATTAATGGTAAATTGATTTCAGGTACGGTTAGACTTCCTAAGCTTGATCCGGTTTTTGCATAGGTGATTAATTTTTCTGCTACATCAATTCCAATGGCTTCCTGCGCTTCTATTGTGCTTCCTCCAATGTGAGGAGTTAAAATTGTATTAGGTAAATGCTGCAATGGAGAAATGAATTTGTCTTTATTAGTTTTTGGCTCTTCAGGAAAAACATCAACTGCTAAGCCGGCAATATGATTTTCTATGATAGCTTGTTTAATAGCTGTCATATCTAAAACATCACCACGACTCAAATTGATTAGATGAACACCTTTCTTCATCTTTTTTATGCGTGATGCACCGATAAGATTTTTTGTTTCATAGTTGCCTGGAACATGCAACGTTATAACGTCGGATTTTTTTAATAAGTCATCCAATGATTTACAAGACTCAGCATTGCCTAGCGCAAGCTTATTCATGACATCATAAAAAATCACTTTCATTCCCATTGCCTCCGCTAAAACAGAAACTTGAGATCCAATATGTCCGTATCCAATTATTCCTAAAGTCTTCCCTCTCAGTTCATAGCATCCATCACTTTCTTTTAACCATTGACCTTTATGCGCTGCATTATTCTTTTCAGGAATTCTTCTTAGCAAAGAAATGCAAAGTCCAATTACTAATTCAGCTACTGAACGCGTATTTGAAAATGGAGAGTTGAAAATAGCAATCCCTTTTTCAGCAGCTTCTTTCATATCAATCTGATTTGTTCCAATACAAAATGCACCAGCTGCTATAAGATTATCAGCGTGTGATAACACCTTTTTTGTTAGCTGAGTTTTTGATCGTAAACCTAGAATAGCTACATCACTAATTTTATTAATTAGTTCTTTTTCACTGATAGCGCCTTTGATTACTTCTATGTTTTTAAATCCATTTTTTTTGAATAGCTCAATCGCAGCGGGATGAACATTTTCAAGCAATAGTACTTTCATAATGCAATTTTAATCCATTAAAAAATGCAATGATTATTAATGAGTATTTTTTTTGAACAATTCGAAGTGTCAAATCAACAATAAAATCTGATTATAAAATTCTATTTTCAATTATCTTTGCTGCAAATTAATATTTTATGTTTACTCACAAGCCATTACGACGATTCATTACATTAGGTCAGTTTATCATCGAACGTCAATCTGATTTTCCTTTTGCTAAAGGAGAATTATCTCGATTACTACGTGATATTGGAATTGCAGCAAAGTTGGTAAACAGAGAGGTGAACAAAGCAGGTCTTGCGGATATCCTTGGAGATATGGGAGAAACAAATGTACAAGGTGAGGATCAAAAGAAGTTAGATGTTTATGCAAATGAACAATTTATAAATGCATTACGATCAGGCGGAGAATGTCTGGCAGTGGCTTCAGAAGAAAACGAAGATTTAATTGAGATTGAAAGTCCAGTTTCAAAAAATGCAAAGTATGTTGTTTGTATTGATCCGTTAGATGGTTCTTCAAATATTGATGTTAATGTGAGTATTGGAACTATCTTTTCTATTTATAGAAGAAAAGCGGATCGTGCTGGTGCAACAACAATTGACGATTTTATGATTAAGGGTACTGAGCAGGTAGCTGCCGGTTATGTAATTTATGGTTCAAGCACCATGTTAGTTTACACAACTGGTAAAGGTGTTAATGGATTTACTTTAGATCCATCAATCGGAGAATTTTGTTTATCGCATCCTGATATGAAAATTCCAGAAGATGGAGTTATATACAGTATTAATGAAGGTAATTACACTCACTTCCCGGAGGGCGTTAAAAAATATATCAAGTATTGCCAGGAAGATGATAAGTCAACAAGCCGTCCGTATTCGTCACGTTATATAGGTTCATTGGTAGCCGATTTTCATCGTAACATGATTAAGGGAGGTGTCTATATTTACCCCTCTACGGGTAAGTCGCCAAAAGGAAAATTGCGTTTATTGTATGAGGCAAATCCTTTAGCATTTATTGCAGAGCAAGCAGGTGGAAAAGCGAGTAATGGTTTCGATAGAATTCTTGAAGTTCAACCGGAGTCTTTGCACCAGCGCGTTCCGTTATTTATTGGATCAAAGAACATGGTGGAAAAAGCTGAGGAATTAATGCGAACTCATAGCGCCTGATTTTTTGATTACACTCAAAGGACAAAAAAGCGAGTATTATTTTGATGTAGCTAGGCCGTTAAAAAAGCCTGGTAAGTTCAGTGTTGTTTTTAAAGGCGAAAATGAAAATGGTGAATCGTTTTTAATTAAGCAATTGAATATTTATAGTTCTGCAAATATTCACGAATCAAAAATTACGCATCCTTCTTTTATAAAATCTAAAGAGTGTATTAATTCTGATGGTTGTCCTTATTTGATAAGGCCATTCGTCGAGGGTGTTAGTCTTAATGAACTGAATAATACTAACTGGTTTAGCTCTGAAAAAAAATTGGAGTTTTTAAAAAAGATTATCAGAGAATTAGGTGAAGCTCTTGCTAGTTTACATACGCTGCAATTGGTGCACCTGGATATAAGACCGCATAATATTATCATTAATGATTCGAAAGATAACAAAGGGTCTATTGTTTCAATTATCGATTTGGATATGGTTCGGCCTTTTAATTCTAATGAAGAAATAAAACATTTTCCCCTTATATATGCTGCTCCTGAATTGCTGTTAAAGAAAAATAAATTAATTGATAATAGAACGGATATCTACGCATTATCAATTACGTTGTATGAATTGATATTTAATAAGCGTCCTTTTCTTCATGCAAATCCAGAGCTGATTTTACATTTAATGTTAAATAAGAAATTAGATTACGTTAATAATCGAACATGTTCGTTCGTTGATATACTGAATAAAGCCGCAGGGAAAAATCCATTTAATTTACCACCTGCATCACTAGAAGAGGAGCAAGTGGAGGAGTTGTTACTATCGGGTATGAATAGCCGTTATGGTAATGTTTTAGAATTTACCAATGAATTGATGAATCAAATTAAACTTGATAATAATTGGTTTGCTCGATTATCGCAATTCTTTCAGAGCTAAATAAGTCATAAGTCCTGCTCCAATTTTAAGTGATTCTTCTTCGATATCAAAAGTTGGAGTATGAACACTGCTAATAATTCCTCTGCTTTCATTACGTGTTCCTAACCTATAAAAACATGATGGTACCACTTGTGAATAGAAGGAAAAATCTTCTGCTGCCATCCAAATATCTAGGTCTAATACATTTTCACTTCCTAGATATTCAATTGCACTATTCTTTGCATTTGCGGTTAATACTTCATCGTTTACTAAAGCTGGATAACCTTTTCTGATTTCAAATTCTAATCGTCCACCCATTGATTGCACTAATTGATGAGCCAGGTCAAGCATTCTTTGATGTGCTTCTGCTCTCCATTCTTCATTTAAGGTTCGGAAAGTACCTTCAATATATACTTCGTTAGGTATAACATTCGTAGCGCCATTGGCAATTACTTTTCCAAACGATAATACACTTGGCATCGTCGGATTAGCAACTCTGCTAACAATTTGTTGTAATGCAACTATTAAATGCGATGTTATTAATACAGGATCAATATTTAAATTAGGCATAGCTCCATGTCCGCCTTTACCAATTACTTTTAAATACAACTCGTCGGTGCTAGCCATGTATATTCCACTTCTAAATCCAACTTTCCCTGACGGGATTAAAGGCATTACATGTTGGCCAATTACACTTTTAGGTTTCGGATTTTCGAGTGCGCCTTCTTTAATCATTAGTGATGCCCCACCAGGTAGTTTTTCTTCTCCTGGTTGAAACAACAATTTTATTGTTCCGTCAAATTGATCTTTTAATTCATTAAGAATAGAGGCTGCTCCTAATAAAGACGCTGTATGCGCATCATGTCCGCATGCATGCATAACACCATCATTATTCGACTTGTATTCTACTTGGTTTGCTTCGTGGATTGGAAGAGCATCCATATCTGCTCTTAACGCAACTACTTTTCCATTGTCATTTTTACCTCTGATAATTCCTATCAATCCGGTTCCTGCAACATTATCTTGAAATGAAATATTCATCTCTTTTAATTTTGAAGCAACGAACTTTGCTGTTTCAAATTCATGAAATGATAATTCAGGATTCATATGAAGATGTCTTCTGATGGAAACAACTTCATTGAAATTCTTCTCTGCAATTTTTTGAATTAATTCAGGGTTTATCATGAATACTATTTTTTAAAAATCTAATCCTAATGAAAAATAAAATAAGCGTGGTTGTTTAACACCATCATCAATTCCCCATGCCCAATCTGCACGAACGAAATATCCAAGCACTCTTGATCTTAGTCCGAAGCCATATCCCCCCACAATAGGTTCTATGTCTTTTGTAACTGTAATGCTAATTGGATTGCCTGGATAATCAGCTTGAAATAGGGAGTTGTTTTTACCATATGGTGAGGGTCCAGTCCATGCTGTTCCTATATCGCCAAATCCAACAACTTGAAAGTTTCTAAAGAAGTCGGTGCGAATTGGTTTATGTATTAAGTATTGAAAAATCGGGAATCTGATTTCACTGTTAATTAAGGCAAAGCTATTCCCATTTCTAATGTTTTGCGTAAAGCCGCGAAGGTTAGACGCTACTGTCTGAAATGCATAGTTCTTTGAATAATCAATTTGGATATTTTGATTAAAATTATTTACTGGAGTAAAGCAATTGTCTGTTGATCCTAAATAGTAAATCAATTTATCATTTCCGAAAGATGTACTAGCTGCAATTCGATTTGCCCAGATAATTTGACGATGAATTTTCTTGTAAGTACGTATATCTAATCCTAAAACAGTTAAATCCGATTTGCTTCGATCGAGTTGGTCAAAGTATTCAGCAAATAGTTTATAGCGAATCCCGTTGTATAAATTTAATCCTGTATTGATAGTGTTGTCATGTACAAATTCAAGTCGTGAACTAACCCAATTCTCATGACTATTTGGAGCGAGTAAATTAGCTACATCAGTGCTTAAGTTTACAATTCGATCATTTCTGAAAGATGCAGACCACCTTAAAGATGTCAAATCGTTAAATGGATAACGTACTGCATAACGTAAGTTATGGGTATTGATTTTTAAATAATCATAAGTGTAAATTTCTTCTCGTGATTGTCGATAGAAACTCCATTGTTGATCTGTTTGATGTTTTAAATTTTCATAGCTCAAATAATATTCGTTGCTATTTAAATTTCCTGAAAGTTTCACTCCTCCAACTAAACGATAATCATCCATCAAATCATTCAATCCTACTTTAAATAATCCATTTAATCCTGGATCAAAGAAGACAGCCCCTCCAGTAAATGTCTGATACGTTTCATTGATAAGTGAATTATCTAGCTGAGTTAGTACATATGTAGGAGCAAAGGTAATATCATAATTACGCTGCTTTGGCATTTGATACAAAACGCTATCCGTATTTATCGAAGCAGCTGAATCGTTTTTGATTTCAGAAGTAATGGTATTCTTATTTGTGTTTTTTTTGTTCTTAGAAAATTCAGCGATAAGTGAATTCGAAGAATGAGTTTTCATAGAGTCAGTCGGACTTGGTGTTGCTTGTTTTACTTCTGTCAAATCAAATATCACATTGATGTCCTTTTGTCTTTCTTTTGGAATTCCTTCTTTGTCGAGTTGCTTCCGCTGATTCGTTTTATTAATTTTTTGAATCGACTGATTTACTAAACCAACATTATCATTTACGAATAATTTAAAACGAGCATCTGTATAATTAATAAATACGCTTTTTGTTTTGTTCGCATTTACATCTTGTAACAAAATATCATTTTTATAATTACTGATATTTTCAATATTTACTAAATACTTATAATGGATACTTGTATCAATATAAGCGATGGTGCTATCTAAAGTGGCTAACTGTCGGTTTTTAATTCCTGATACATCGCTTAAAAACATGAAATGAGCATTGTCAATCATGAGTGGACTGGTTTCATTAACAAGCGGGGTATTTGTAAGTTGAATAAGCTTTGGTGAAAAATTCAAACAATCAAAAAGGAATAAATCAGAAGTCTTAGATGTAAATATTTCTTCTTTCTGTTTTAAACTTGTTGTTTTAAGTGAATCTGTAAATCGGGTTGATTGAAATACGATGTATTGATCATTCATCACATATTTCGGCGCAACATCATCCCATCGATCATTTGTAATTTGTCTTGTAAATTTTGTTCGAGGATTAAAAATAAAAATATCAGATTGACCTTTTTGAACACCGCTGAGTACGATATCATTTCCGCTTGATGAATAAGAAAAATCTAATACTTTATCGAAATAATAAAACATGCTTGAAGTATGTTTTGTTTTTTTACCAAGTTCAAAATAGTCCAAACGATATTTACCTTTTTTCTCATAGATTGCAGAAATAAATTTTCCCGAAGGATGCCATGCAACTAAAGGATTAGATTCATCAATGATTGTATTCTCATGTTTAAATCCGCCTTTAAAAAGTTTTTTTCTTTTATTTCTGATTAAGTCGTACGTAAATAATTTGTACTTGCCTGCATTGTTTTCTACATAGGCAATTGAGTTGCCATCAGGACTTAATTTTAATTGAGTAATATTCTTAATCTTCTTTTTGAAAATGATAGATGGTTTTTGGGTAACAGCGACAAAAAGGGAGTCATCTCCTTTATAAACTTGTGTATAATATTCTTTCCAGTTTTTGTTTAATTCTTTAAGTGATGAACCAACTACATAAACAAAGCCTCCTTCAATATTTTTATTTACTCTCGACATATAAATTAAATTAGAGACCGTGCTAGGGCCATATCGAGCAATAACAAAATTCCATAACGACTGTCCGGCTAGAGTACTGTTTACATCACAAAGTGCATTGAAGTTTTTTACGCCTTTATCAATGATTAATGATCTTAGCTGATTATCATTTTCAAGCGGCCATCCCTTAGCTACGTAAGTGATTAATCCTTTGATATACCAATCAGGAAAATTTATTAATGCAGCACTTTGTACACGCTCTTTTACTGAGCCTCCATAGAGTAGTTGATTAATTAATACTTGTGCGATACCAGCTCTTAATTGCTCCTTAAAGTGACGGTAATCGCCATCATAGTAAACAAGCACTTTATTACCAACAATCTTCGTAAGTCCACCAGTGTTAGTATTTAAATCTTCCGAACCTAACCCAATATTGCTTTGTTCAAAATCAGTGAGCTTGTTATAAATGATAAATTGAAAACGACCATTGATTTTATAATCGAATAATTGTTCAATATCAGCAATTTCATTTTCTGCAACTCTTCCGGTATATTGTGCTAACTCTTGACCACCTAAATAATAATAAGTGTCAAAGTTTTTAAATCGATAAAATGTCCAAAGAAAATCCGTGTATTGTACTCGATTTTTACCAAAAGTCATTTGATAACCTCTGCTGAACTGCGCGAAAAGAGATGTCTGGCAAGAGACAAGCAAAATCACAGTCCATATTAGAATAAGTTTTCTCAATTAATTTATTGATAAAATGAAAGGCGAATTTAGTGAATTTGTATGCTAAATAGTAGCCTATAAACGAATAAAAATAGTTGTTTATGCTTATTTTTGACTCGCATTTTATAAATAACGTATATGAGCACAAATGATATTGCAAAACAGTCTGATATTAGTATTCATGTGGGTCTGAATAATGAAAAGCATCCAGTTAAGATTGAATGGATGGCGCAAGATTCAGGACTTGATGGTAAGAAGGAGTCGAAGGCCATGATGTTGGCTTTTTGGGATAAAATTGAGAAAAGCACAATGCGTATTGACTTGTGGACAACTGAAATGACAGTTGAAGAAATGCAGTTTTTTACCTATGAAACACTTAGGAGTATGGCTGATTCTTACGAGCGTGCTACGAGTGATAAAGAATTATCGAAAGAAATGAGAGAGTTTGCCAATAAATTTGGCAAGGCTGCAAAGGTTTTAAAGTAATTAGATTAGTCCTTGAATATATTGAAGCAACTCCTCTTTCCCTGTTCTATTTGTTGCTGATGTAACAAATACTGGTGGAAGTTCCTCCCATGAAGTGAGTAACGAGGTTTTGTACTCGTTGACTTTTTTCAAAGCTTGATTAGGAGTGAGTTTATCTGATTTTGTAAACACTATTGAAAAAGGAACTCCATTGGTGCCTAAGAATTCAATAAAATCTAAATCGTTTTTCTGAGGTTCTAAGCGAATATCAATTAAAACAAAGGTTGTGATTAATTGCTTTCTGTTTAGGAAGTAAGATTTCATTAACGATTCCCATTCAGCTCTTGTTGCTTGAGAAACTTTTGCGAATCCGTATCCAGGTAAATCGACTAAGTGCCACTTCTCATTAATGATAAAATGATTGATGGCTTGTGTTTTTCCTGGTGAGCCTGATGTCTTCGCTAAGCCTTTAGAACTTGTAAGTGTATTAATCAATGATGACTTACCAACGTTGCTTCGTCCAATAAAAGCAAATTCGGGAATTTCTGATGATGGTAGCTGACTTAATTGAACGGAGCTTTTTACAAATTGTGCTTTCATTCAATCTAGTTTCCTTTAATGTAAGTATTGATGTGTCTACCTACTTTTGATTCGTACATGTCTTTTAAAGTTACAAGAATTCCGGTTTCTTCTACATCTCCAAAATGTTCATTCAATGATGTTCCAAAAGTTCTCATGGTAGGAGATAAGTTCATGTATGAATTGATTAATGGAGGAATATTTTCGCCTAATCCTCGAACTCGAACATTAAGAATTTTATGTCCCTCTTTGTAATCAAGGTTTTTTATTTCGTTAATAAATGCTGTTACATCGCTTGTTATTGGAAGCGAATGAATAGGAGTGACTAGTTGATCTGGATCGCTAAAATAATGCTGCATAAAAGAGAGAATATAATCCCTTGCGAGTAAATTAAAATGGCGATACATTGTAACTTTTCCGAAGAAATATTTGATATCAGGATTTTCAATGACTAATGCGCCTAAGCCATCCCATAAATTATCTAATGAGAATAATCCTTTTCTGTTTTCAGGCCGCGGTTGATATTTAGGTTGAACGAAAGAGCGACCTAATTCGATGGTAAAAGGTAAAAAGTCTTTTTTAAATTTTTCTGAAAAATGAAAAAGTTCAGTTGTTGCTAAATGATATTCTCCATTAGCGCTTATTGCTGCGTCACCACAACGAATATAACGGTACCCACCTACGATTTCTTGATCTTCCGGATTCCAAACTACTAATTGGTTGTAGCACTTTTCACAAGTGTCAAGTTCGTCTAGGTCGCAGTCTAAACCAGTTCCGCCACCGGCTTCTCTAAAAGTTAACTCTCGCAATCGACCAATTTCCCTTAATGTATTAGGAGCATTGTGAATATTTACATCATAAATATGATTAGATCCATTATTCGTTGTTCGTAAAAATGTAGCGTCGTTCAGCTCACTTTTGAGAATCGATAATTCAACAGGATTAATTAATGGATTCATTGTTCAACTAATAATATTTTCAAAGATAACTAAAACTACTTCCCTTCAAAAACTACTTCGTTTAATTTAGTTTTATTTGTATAAATAAATTCTTTAACAGTTTGTGCCCATTCAACATCTGATTTAGAATTATCAAATTTATCAGGTGTGATAGCTTTGCCAAATGTAATATGGATTTTTTTACCTCGTTGATGATACATTTCATCCATTAGATAAAGCATTTCGATATTAGCTTTTATACCTATGAAAGTTCTAAGTTTTGATAGGTTATAAAAGAAAGATGAATTCGTTCCAGTGATGTGAACAGGAATAATTGGTCGGTTAAATTTTTTCGCTTTAACTACAAAACTTTTTTTCCATTCTAAATCCTTAATAACTCCTTTTTCTTGCTTACGCGATACCATTCCTGCAGGAAAAATGAGGACAAGTTGATTAGAGTTGTACTGTTGGTCGATTAGGTCTAGCGTAGATACAGGATTTTTTCCATGCTTGTTTACACCAATAAATTCTTTCTCGAAATTCTTAAGATTAAGAAGAATATCATTTACTATAAACTTAATGTCTTGTCTTTTTTTACCTACTGTTTGAATAAAAGCAATAGCATCTATTCCACCTAAAGGATGATTTGCAGCAACGATAGCGCCTCCTTCTTCTGGAATATTTTCAAGTCCGCTATAAGTTACAATTGGACCAAAGTCATGAATGATTGCATCGGCAAATTCAAACGAATTTTTATGGCCATTTTCTCTGATAAAATTATTGACGAAATCCTGATGGACTATTCGCTTTAGGTAACTGATAATAAAGCGTGGTAAAAGTTTTAAAAGCTTGGGGTTTTTCGAGGCTATGACCTCTTCAATATTTATAAAATCTTTCTTCTGCATTTCCATGGTTGGCAAAAGTAATTATGTAAATCATTAATCAGTTTTTTATTGAGGAAAGTTTGTGGTGTGACAAAGTGGGAAAGTTGAGAATTTGAAATTTTACTAAATATCGATGTAAGTCATTGTAATATAGTGTATAAGGCTGAAATTATAGCTCCCGATAAATTTTTGAAAAAATGTAGTTGATTCTGGCTCTGCTGGCCATGAGCAGAGCTATGTAATTTACCCATATGGAGCCATTTTTTGATGACAAATAGACGCTATAAGTCATAAAATCAATTGATTATGCCTTTTAAAATACTGGAAACAACTAAGTGATGAGCTGTTTGACAGTTGATTTTTAGTGGGTTGATAATCAATTTAATGCATGAAGTTGTAAACAAAGTGGGAGAAAGTGGTAAAAAGTGGGAGAAAATCATTTATTTTTACATCCCATCAACAAATAGTGGGAAAATCTCAATAAGTCATGACACAGTTTTTAGGAGAATATGATTGCAAGCTAGACGCGAAGGGGCGTTTGAGTCTGCCGTCCGCTATTCGTAAGAAGGTGTCACCAGAGGCGCAGGAAAAGTTTGTTGTGAATCGCGGCTATGAAAATTGCTTGCATCTGTATCCGATGGATGAGTGGATGAAAGTGAGTGCTGAAGTGAACAAGTTGAATCTTGATGTAAAAGACAATCGACTTTACGCACGGTACTTCTTCAGAGGTGCAACAGAAATTGAGTTAGATGCTGCAGGCAGAATTTTATTGCCAAAGTCGTTGTGCGAGCACGCAGGTATTGATAAGGAAATAGTGTTATCAGCTTTCGGATCGAAAATAGAAATATGGTCTAAGGACAAATACAAAGAGATGATTGCAAATGAGCCGGACGATATTTCTGATTTAGGAGAGAAAGTAATGGGTAAAATAAATAAGAGTGGAGAAGAAGGTGGGGTATCATGAGCCGGTCATGTTGGTTGAGTGTATTGAGGGGCTCAATATTATCGATGGTGGAGTATACGTAGATGTCACATTTGGAGGAGGAGGGCATTCAAGAGGGATTCTGAATGCGATGAAGGGAGGAAAGTTAATTGCATTTGATCAGGATTCGGATGCGTTGCAAAATGCACCAGTAGATTCAAGATTTCAATTAATCAACAAGAATTTTTGTGAGTTGAAATCAGCTTTAAATGCAATAGGGGTCTTTGAAATAGATGGTTTACTTGCTGATTTAGGAGTTTCATCACATCAGTTTGATGAAGGTGAAAGAGGTTTTTCAATTCGCTTTGATGCGAAGCTGGATATGCGTATGGATCAATCAACTGGACTAACGGCAGAGGATATCCTAAATGATTATGAGCAAAAAGGCCTTGCTCATTTATTCAGAGAATATGGAGAGTTGAGATTCGCAAATCGATTAGCAATGCTTATTGTGAATGAGCGAGCTAAAAAAAGAATTGAAACAGTTGAAGAGTTAAAATCAGTTGTTAGTTCGTGTGCTCCAAAATTTAAGGATCATACATTTTATGCTCAGGTTTTCCAGGCGTTGCGAATAGAAGTAAATCAAGAGTTAAAGGTGTTAGAAGACATGTTGCTACAAGCGGTTGAAGTAATGAAGCCAGGTGGTAGATTGGTTGTGATGAGTTATCATTCATTAGAGGATAGAATAGTAAAAAATATTATTAATAAAGGAAGTGTTGCTGGGGAATTGCAAAAAGATTTTTATGGGAATGTAATTGGTGTTCCTTTAAAAGCAATTAATAAAAAGCCAATTGAAGCTAGTGAAGTTGAAATAAAATCAAATACGCGTTCACGTAGTGCTAAATTAAGAATAGCAGAAAAAAAATGAATACAATAAAGAAGAAAGAGACTCAACAAATTCCTGAAGTAGAGCAGGTAAAAGAGAAGTCGTCTTCTTTAAATTTTTCTGTAGATAAGTTGATGAATCTTTTCAAGGTGTTCAATTTATTTAATCGCGATGTGGTAATACGTAATATTCCATTTGTTCTCTATCTGACATTTATTGCATTGTTCTATATCTGGAATTCATACACAATTGATAAAACAGTTCGTGAAATTGATAAGACCGATAAGGAATTAAAAGAATTAAGATCGGAGTTTATTACAGGTAAATCAGATTTAATGTATAAGTGTAAAATGACTGAGGTGGCTAAAAATATAGAGATGTATGGAATTAAAGAAAGTAAAGAAGCACCAAAGAAAATTATAATTAAAAAAGCAGTAACTGAATAATTAATGAGCGGTCAAGGTCAAAAGAAAGATATTCTGTTAAGAGTGAAGCTGGTTTTTTTAGGCTTCATACTCTTTGCTGCATGTATTCTTTTTAGCATTGGGAAGGTTCAAATTACGGAAGGGGACATGTGGAGAAGTAAACAACAAGCATTGAATTTACGATTTGTGGAAATTGAACCAATGCGTGGTAATATTTATGCTTGCGATGGAAGTTTACTTGCAACATCACTTCCTCGTTACGATGTTCATATTGATATTATGGCGCCAGTCATTACTAATTCAATATTCAATGAAAAATTAGATTCGTTAGCTTATGCGCTTTCAACGCTGTTCGGTGATAAAACACAATCCGATTACAGGCAAATGCTTCGTCAGGCGCGAAACGAAAAAAACAGATATTTTTTAATCAAACGCAATATTTCATTTGATCAGAGAAATCAATTGGTGAATTTCCCAATTTTTAATTTAAAGAAAAATAATGGCGGATTAATCATTACTCAATTAAGTAAAAGAGAAAAGCCATTTAAGGAATTAGCGAGTAGAACGGTTGGTTTTAAAGTAAAAGATAGTTCTGTTACATCCGTAGGTATTGAAGGTGCATTTAATGATTACTTGAAAGGAGTAAGAGGAAAACGTTTAATGCAACGAATTTCATCTTCTGTGTGGAAACCAGTAAATAACGAAAATGAGATCGAACCTAAAGATGGAAATGACATTGTTACGACTATTGATATTAACATTCAAGATGTAGCAGAAAATGCATTATTAGAAAATCTTGTTTTACATAATGCGAAGATGGGTTGCGCAATTTTAATGGAAGTAGCAACAGGAGAAATAAAGGCTATCGCTAATCTTAAACAAAATAAGCAGGGTATTTACGAAGAATCATACAATGTAGCCATTGGAAATGCTACTGAGCCAGGGTCTACTTTCAAACTAGCATCGTATATGGTTGCTATGGAGGATGGTTTTTTAAATCCTGAAGATACAATTCCAACTTATGGTGGAAGAAGAAAATTTGGAACAGAAACAATTGAAGATTCACATCCAGATGGAATTTCATTTAAAACAGTAAAAGATGCATTCGCACATTCTTCTAATGTTGCTGTAGCATCGGCTATCTATAAATATTATCAGAAGAATCCTCAGAGCTATATAAGTGGATTAAAGAAGCTGCATCTGGATGGAGATTTAGGAATTAAATTATCAGGAGCGACCTACCATCCAATTAAAAATACTGGAGATAAAACTTGGTCAGGCGTATCGCTTCCTTATATGTCGATGGGGTATGAAACGTTACTAACGCCAATGCAGTTACTAACTTTTTATAATGCTGTAGCTAACAATGGGAAAATGGTAGCGCCAATGTTCGTTAAAGAAATTAGAAATAAGAGTCAGATTGTTGAGCGTTTTAAGCCTGTTGTTTTAGCAGACTCAATCTGTTCTCAAGCTACTATTAAAAAAGCAAAGATTTTATTAGAAGAAGTTGTCAAGACGGGAACAGCTAAGAAATTTAAAAATCCACAGTACAACATTGCAGGTAAAACAGGTACTGCTCAGATTGCTTCATCTACTGGCTATGATAAATTCACTTATCAGGCTTCATTCTGTGGCTATTTTCCTGCGGAAAATCCAAAGTACTCTTGTATTGTGGTGATATATTCTCCTAACAATGGAAAAATATATGGTTCAGAGGTTGCGTGCCCTGTATTCGCTGACATTGCAGCGAAAGTGTTTTCACTTGATGTCAAAATGCACAAAGAATTAAACAGAATGCCTGATTCACTTTTCGCTGGATTCCCAATTGTTAAATCTGGTCAAGCAAATCCAACTTCAAAAGTTATAAAGAAATTATCTATTCCTTACGATATTCAATCTAACGGATGGGTAGGTACGAATTTGAAACAAGTAGATAATTCAACGAGTATAGTTCCAAATGTAGTAGGTATGGGATTAAGTGATGCAATCTATTTATTAGAATCATTTGGGTTAATTGTTCAGCCAGTTGGTCGAGGTAAAG
>Ga0315907_10004940_pt1 | contig 14760 bp, 11 predicted proteins | sample LakEriMetagenome_3_FD_203525 | JGI IMG/M metagenome (GOLD analysis project Ga0315907, IMG submission 203525) | Freshwater fungal communities from buoy surface, Lake Erie, Ohio, United States - Buoy 12 MA123 | ecosystem: Environmental > Aquatic > Freshwater > Lake > Lake biofilm | place: USA...
AAGTGCATTTCCGCGAGCCTGGTCTCACACACAAGGGTGATTTGTATACTGAGTCACGCGCGGCCGTTGCCGGCGGTATCACATCGTACATGGAGATGCCCAACACATCGCCACCAGCAACATCGATAGAGTTGCTTGAGCAGAAGTATACACGCGCGTCGGAAGTTTCGCTGGCGAATTATTCCTTCTTCATGGGTACATCCAATCATAACTTGGAGGAGCTATTGAAGGTAGATCCGAAGCAGGTGTGTGGTGTAAAGATTTTCATGGGCAGCAGCACAGGCGATATGTTGGTGGACAACAGCGAAACGCTCAATCAAATTTTCGCGGAAGTGAAAACGCTGATCGCTTTGCATTGCGAAGTGGACCCCATGATCAAAACGAATTTGGAGCGTTACAAAGCCGAGTATGGCGACGATGTGCCCGTGACGGCACATCACCTCATTCGCGATGAGGCGGCTTGCTACGCGTCGTCATCGGCTGCAGTGAATATGGCCAAGAAGCACGGCACGCGTTTGCACATTCTGCACATCAGCACCGCAAAAGAATTGGAGCTATTCCGCAACGATATTCCTCTCAAGGAAAAGCAAATCACAGCAGAGGCGTGCACGCATCACTTGTGGTTTACCAACGACGATTATGCAACGAAGGGTAACTACATCAAGTGGAACCCTGCAGTGAAAACACAAGCCGACCGCGACGCTATTCGCGCAGCGGTGAATGATGATCGCATCGATGTGTTGGCTACCGACCACGCGCCGCATACCATCGAAGAGAAAGAGCAATCGTATCTGAAAGCGCCCAGCGGCGGACCTTTGGTGCAACATGCATTGGTGGCGTTGTTGGAGCTCTATCATCAGGGTGTGTTTACACTCGAGAAAATTGTGCGCAAGTCTTCGCACAATGTAGCTGACATGTTTGCTATCGATAAGCGCGGCTTCATTCGCGAAGGATATTTTGCTGATATGGTATTGGTCGATTTGAATTCACCTTGGAAAGTAACCAAAGAAAACGTGCTTTACAAATGCGGTTGGTCACCGTTTGAAGGACAAACGTTCAGGAGTAAGGTGCTTACCACCTGGGTGAATGGAAACAAGGTGTATGACAACGGACATGTCCTTGAAGGCAATTTGGGTAAACGATTAATCTTTAACCGATGAGAGAGCGCACCCTTTGCATTGCACTTTTCTTGTTGTGCATCCACTTATTTTCATGCAAGGAGGAGGTTGATGAGCCCAAACCGACTAGTCTATTAACGGAAGAGAAAATGGCTGAGGTTCTAACTGATGTTCGTTTGTTGGAGGGGGTGTACGCAGGAGATTTCCAACGAGTCGATACTTCCGAATATGGAATAGGGGCCTATTATGAGCAGGTTTTTACAAAGCATGAAATAACGAGAGTTGTTTTTGTGGAGAGCTATTCCTATTATGCTCATCATCCTGAAATGATGTTGCGCGTGGAAACGGAGGTATCACGAAAGTTGGAGTCGATGTCTGTTCCAGCTGCTCCATAATACGCGCGAAGATTACTGTGATTCTTTGAAGTAAGCAGCTGTTTGTTGAATTGACTCCTCAATAGGAGTTGCTTTGAAAGGAAAAACATGATTCAATTTCTTGGAGTCATAATAAAAACGCAGGGAGGCATTCTTCACGGTTTCGCGCGTTACCAGTGCTTTTCTTCCGCTTGTTTTTTCCTTCAGCCATTCAGCTATACGTGCTAGTTGGAGAATCCACGGTTTTGCTTCGCGCGTGGGAACTTTCGCACCCAGCGATTGAGCGACAAGCTGGAATATTTCTTTCATCGAACGATTTTCAGTTACGAGAATAAAACGTTCGTGAGTTGTTGTGCCTAATGTTAGCTCAGCGATGCACTTCGCGGCATCGGAAACTGCGATGAATCCTGTGCCCCCCGGTGGGTAGAAGCTCATCCCTTCGTTCAGTTTCCGAAAGAGACTCGGGCTGCTGCGTTCGAAGCTACCGGGTCCAATGATAAAGCCACAGTTGAAAGCCACGCCCTCCAGGCCTTCATGCAAGCCTCGCCAGAATTCCATTTCCGAAAGTTGTTTGGTGATGGCATAATGCGTATTCATGTCGTTCTCAACCCACTCCGATTCTTCGTCGACATGCTCGTTATTCTTTGCCTTTCCAATGGCGGCAATGGAACTCACGAAACCGACTTTGATATTTCCCAGGTGAAGTGCCATATTGATCACGTTGGCGGTTCCCTCCGTATTGACGCGATACATCTCTGCACGGTCGGCAGGGTGATACGATACAATCGCAGCACAATGAAACACGTGCGAGCAGCCCCGCATGGCTTCTTCGAGTGAGTCGATGTCGAGTACATCACCTTCGACCCATTCGATTTCTGAAAACCGTTGGTTCTTACAAAAGCGAAAAACATCTTCGACCGATTGGCGATTGGCTGATGGTCGCACCAGCGCTCGCACACGTTCACCGCGTGAAAGCAATTCCATCATGAGGTGAGTTCCCAATAAGCCTGTAGCTCCGGTAATAAGATTCATTTCTGCATGCGAAGGTAACACAGTGGGGTATAATCAAGCGCGTTGTAACTTGCACCTGTGAAGGACATTCCCGAAAAAGTTGAGCAAATCCTGAAAATTCTCCCACAGCAGCCGGGAGTCTATCAGTATTACGATGAGGCGGGCGATATTCTCTACGTAGGCAAGGCAAAGAGTTTGAAGAATCGGGTTTCGAGCTACTTCAATAAGCAGCAGTATGAGAACGGGAAGACGAAGGTGCTTGTTCGCAAAATAGCCGACATCAAATACATTGTGGTGGAGACCGAGCTCGATGCGCTGTTGCTGGAGAATTCGCTCATCAAGAAATACAAGCCACGCTACAATATTATGCTCAAGGACGATAAAACGTATGCGAGCATTGTGGTGAAAAAGGAGGATTTTCCGCGCATATTCCCTACACGCCAAATCATACGCGACGGATCGGAATACTTCGGTCCGTATCCTTCCGGCCGAACCATGCACATGGTGCTGGACCTCATTAAGAAGCTTTATCCGATGCGCACATGCAACCTGGCGCTCACAGACAAGAACATTGCAGCAGGCAAGTTCAAAGTTTGCCTTGAGTATCATTTGGGTAATTGCAAGGGTCCATGCGAGGGCAAGCAAACGGGCGAAAACTATGACCGTGGCGTGGAAGCAGTGCGCAAGATTTTGAAGGGTAACTACTCCGACCTCATTCGTGAGTTGAAGCAAATGATGGCCGAGTTTTCCGATCGCTACGAGTTCGAACTTGCGCAAGAAGTGAAGGAAAAAATTGAAGTGCTTTCTACGTTTCAAGCTAAGAGCACGATTGTGCATCCTAGCATTCATGACGTTGATATTTTCACTATTGCAAGCGACCCGCAGGCAGGCTATGTGAACTTTATGAAAGTGAGCAACGGTGTCATTGTGCAGTCATACACCACGGAGGTTAAGAAGCGCATGGAAGAGACCGATGCAGAAATGCTGGAGTATTCTATCCTGGAAATTCGCGACAAGTTTCAGAGCAGTTCAAAGGAGATTTTTCTCCCCTTCGAATTGGAAACGCAGTTGCCCGGTGTTACTCTCACGGTACCGCAGCGAGGCGATAAGAAGAAGCTGGTGGAACTCTCGCAGCGCAACAGTACACACTACATGCTCGACGCGCAGAAACAGCAGGAGATGGTCGATCCGGAGCGTCACGTAAACCGCGTTCTCGAAACGATGCAGAAGGATTTGCATTTGAAAGAGCTACCGCGCCACATTGAGTGTTTCGATAATTCTAATATTCAAGGCACCAATCCTGTGAGTGCCTGTGTTGTTTTCCGCAATGCAAAACCCAGCAAGGCCGACTACCGCATATTTCACCCCAAGACTGTGGAAGGCCCCAACGACTTTGATACAATGAAGGAAGTAGTATTTCGTCGTTACCGAAGAATGTTAGATGAAGGTGAAACGTTACCGCAGCTCATCATCGTCGACGGTGGAAAAGGCCAGTTGAGCGCAGCTATCGAAAGTTTGGTGAAGCTCGAGTTGTATGGAAAAATCGGCATCATCGGCATCGCAAAACGGTTGGAGGAAATCTATTTCCCGGGCGACAGTTTACCCATCTATCTGGATAAGCGCAGCGAATCATTGAAGCTCATTCAACGCCTGCGCGACGAGGCACATCGATTTGGAATTACGAAGCACCGCGACCGCAGAAGCAAAGATGCTATACGCTCAGAGCTCACCGATATCAAAGGAGTGGGCATGCACACCACGCAAGCACTCATTCATCATTTCAAAACGGTGCAGGCTGTGAAGGAGGCAAGTTTGGAAGACTTGCAAAAGGTGGTGAATAACCGAATGGCGGAATTGGTATTCAAACACTTTAATATGGAAGAGTCAAGTTAAATTCGCATGAACGTGGGTTGGTTTAATCATGACAGCTATGTCTTGAAGATGAGCCGCGACAAGATGAATTTCGAACTTTAATTTTATTCAAATGAATCTAAAATTCTTGACATTTTTTATGGTCTTCATATTGGGTTTGGCAGTTGTAGCTCGTGCTCAGCTAAATACTACAAATGTCATGGGTGAAGATTTGGATTATAAAGAACTTGTTGTACCCGGCTTATCAGCTGCACTGGAGGTCCAATCCGGGCCTATTTCAATTGGTATTGAAGTGACTACTCCAAAGGGAGAATCGGGTCCTCTCGGTTATGGAGGCTACTGGGGTTATGAGCAATCCTTGGGAGAGAAGTTTGGTGTTACTCTTCAGTCAGGATTGACGAAGCTGGGCATTAGTGAAAATGCTTCTCGAGTTATCAAAAATGCATATATGTTGCCGGTGCAATTGGGTGCGAAGTGCTTTTTCAATAAACGTGGTTCTGGTATTTACGCTCATGTGTCGGGTGGTGCTCATTATTTTTTGTTTACTCCTGAACAGACTTTCAATTATGTATTGGGTTCTCAAACCCAGGGTTCAGGTGGAAGATTTTCTGAAATCAACTTGAGCGGCGCCATCGCTATGGGTTTTATGTTCAATCAAAAAATCGATGTCGGGATGCGTTACAATATCATTGCTACCGCAAGCGATGCGCAAGGCTCAAACTCTTCTAACTATGTTGGTTGTCGACTTGCTTATAGATTTGGCTCGAGCGTTGAATGAATCCGGCAAATAAAAAAGCCGGGTCGAGCCCGGCTTTTTTATTTTAAGCCTTTTCCTATTAGTGCTGAATCACCAAACGCTTGCTCGCTGTTTTCGTGCCCTCAGTGAGAGTCAACACGTAGATGCCATCGGTGAGCATCGCAGTGTCAATTTGATTATTGCGTATCTGTTCTTGGCGAACGATACGGCCGCTAACATCGGTGATGGTCACACTTGCGTTCGAATCCAATCCGGAGATTGTTACTTGGTCGTTGGCTGGATTCGGATAGAGCGTAAAGCTCGCTTCCATTTCGGTCACAGACTGTGCGATGGCGCAATTACCATCCATGGATGCGTTCATATACTCCATCATACCCGCTTCTATGCTTTGCAGAGTGAAGTCGATCGTGGCATCACAAGGGTATGGGCCCGCGAGATATTGTCCGGGTTGTGTCATCACCATCATTTGGTTATCGAAGCTTGTGCTCAACACGTATGGAGCCCCGTTTCCTTCGTCCATCATTTCAACACGCACCCAGAATTGGTTGTTGGCTTCATCAGGCAACATGGTCATGCCCATGAACGGAGGTACCATTTCATAAATACAAGTTCCGTCATCGTACCATGCCCACGCATCGTAATTGAGGGCCGATGGGTTGGTGCAGCCGAAGCACAAATTGCATGACCCATCGTCGCAGGTAGCGTCCGCGTTGTAGTTACAAGATGAAGGGTCTGTGCAGCCTGCTATTACCGACGTATTACTTACAGAGATGAGCTCGTAATAGTTTGTAGAATTTGCAGTACCCGAGTAGAGAACAGCTCCGTTTTCATCGGTGATTTCAAGTTCAATCGGGTTGCCTGACAGCGAATATACCTGGATGGTAAAGCAGTCGTTTACGGAGCAGAATCCATTTTGTGCCGGGTAATAGCCACCGAAGTAATTGAAGTTGGCATCGATGATATACCAGTAAAACTCTTCGGATGCGCTCATGCTATACCAGTTGTTGTAGCAGCATGAACCATCGTTCTGAGTTGCGCTCGGATTGTAGTTGGGAGCTGTTGGGTCGGTACAACCGAGGCAGCTATAATCGCAGTTCAAGTAATCCATGCATTCCGCAGAAGAGTCGTAGTTGCATGCTGAAGGGTCGGCACAACCAAGTGTTACACCGTTGAAAGCTACAGTTACCGCGTATTCGTAATAACCGATGGTGCCGCTATCGATGATGTTTCCGGAGGCATCGTAAATAGTGTAGCTCAAATCGGTGCCGTCGTAAGACCAGGCAGACAGTTGGAAACAGGAAGCGGTAATGCAGAAGCCATTTTGTTCAGGGTAGTTTCCGGTGCTGTAGGTATAATCGGTCAAAGAAGTAACAGACCAATAAGCGGGAGCTCCAAATTCGAGTGTATACCAGTCGTTGTAGCAGCAGGTTCCATCGTCGATGGTAGCACCCGGATTGTAGTTGGGAGCTGAAGCATTGGTGCAGCCGTAACAGCTGAAGTCACACGCGTAGTAGTCGGGGCAGTTGACTGTCGGATCGTAATTGCAGGCGTAATAGACGCCACAGCCGACAGTAGGGTTTTCGGACAGAGTCAGTTCAACGCCGCCGAAAATCGGGTTCACATTGCCGCTGGCGATGACGGTGTTGTCGAGCGAGATGCTCGCACTGAAATTGGTCAGCGAATAGTCGTCGGGATAGGCTGAGAAGTAGAGGCAGCCCTCGTCGAAACAAAAGCCGTTGCTTTCGGGATAATGCCCTGAACCTCCTGTCGAACCGTCGGCGGAGAATGCATGCCAGTAGCCCGGAGCAGAAAGCTCCACTTCGTAGTACGAAGCGTAGCAACATGTGTTGCTGCTGAGCACGGCATCGGGATCGAAGTTGGAAGCCGTTGGGTCGGTGCAACCGTAACAGTCGTAGCTGCACATCGAATAGTCCGGGCAAGTGGCGCTAGCGTCGTAGTTGCAAGCGTATGGGTCTAGACAGCCAATGCTGGCGTTGTTGGAAAAGCTCTGCGATGCATAGTAGTAGCTATTCGCTCCTGAAACAATCACTTGGCCTGTAGCATCGGTCAAGCTCCATTCGAAGTTTTCACTGCTAACGCTCCACAAGTCGAGATTGAAACAGCCATTAGGCAGGCAGAACCCGGTTGATCCCGGGAAGATACCGCCTGTGGAATAGCCCGTTTGGTAATTCGACACGTTGTATTGAAACTCGCCTGTGCCCGAAAGGGTATAGGATTGTGTGCAGCAAGAACCGTTATCCAAAGTGGCTGTCGAGTCGTAGTTAGCTGCCTGCGGATTAGTACATCCGTAGCAATCGTAGGTGCAAAGCGAATAGGTGAAGCAAGTTGCGTCCGGTGCGTAATTGCAAGCATATGGGTCGCCGCAGCCGGGTGTTCCGTCGCCCATGGTAAAGGTGATGGGGTATGGCGTTTCTATGGTTTGGCTGAAAACAACCTCTCCGTTTCCATCGGTAAAAGTGAACTGCGCGGTTCCTTGATAAACCGGAGAGTAAATGCTGATGAAATAGCAACCTTCAGGGACGCACAGCGCAGTTCCGTTGACCATGCTATAACTGTAGGACCCATCGAGGGAAGTTAAATACCAATATATCCCGAGATCATCCGAAGTTCCTGAAACCGTGCCTGTGAGGTAGTTGGTGGCTGAGCAGCACGAACCGTCATCGATGGTAGCTGCCGGGTCGTAATTGAAGGATTGAGGATTGGTGCATCCCAAGCAGCTGTAATCGCAGGACGTGTAGTCATAACAGGTTGCATTTGCATCGAAGTTGCACGCCATGGGGTCGAGGCAGCCGGGTACTCCGTTTGAGCTGCTTATTATGCCGTAGTCATAGTAGTTGTCCATGTTTTGCCCCTGCAAAACAATATTTCCCTGGTTGTCTGAAACTGACCAGGTGAAGGTGCCCACGCCCATGTAGTTCTGCACGTTTACAGAGGTGCACACTTCAGGAATACATACTCCTGTCTGAGAAGGGAATTCAGCAGCTCCGAGGTAACCGAGTTGGTCGTTGTAAAACGAGAAATAGCATGCCTCGCTGGCGTTTACCACATACCACACCCCATCATAACAGCAGGTGCCGTTATCGCCTGTAGCATTCGGGTTGTAATTGGCCGCGGCTGGATCGGTGCAGCCCCATTCGGTTTGTGCTATGGAAACTGCCGATATAAGCAGGGCAAGAAGCAGTGTGAATAGTCTCATAACGTCTTTTTGTATATACGAATCAACCGAATAACACCCTACACAGGCGAACGGTTGCTTAGAAATGGAAATAAATTTTCAGGGGTTGAATTGCTAACGAAGCGATGTGCGCAACAAGCCTTCGCATTTGCTGTTGTAATTGTCCTTCGTACTAGTTTTGGTTGTAAGCAGAGAATCATGGCAAAGAAGACATCCAATAATTTTTTAGGGAGAGCGCGATTGCTCTGGATTGTGGCGCTAACACCGGTGTTTCTGATTGTTGGTGTGTTGGCAGCGGCAATGCTTAGTGGGCTGCCTGATGTAGATTTATTGGCAAACCCCAAGGTGAGTTTGGCTTCGCAGGTGGTCTCAGCCGACGGGAGGACGTTGGGAGCCTATTATAAGGAAAATAGAAGTGATGCTAAATTCAGCGAATTGCCTCCGCATTTGGTGAATGCTCTTTTATCGACAGAAGATGTTCGTTTCCGCGAGCATAGTGGAGTGGATTATTGGGGTTTGTTTCGAGCGGTATTTACGGCAGGTCAGGGTGGTGGTGGATCTACCATTACCCAGCAGCTGGCAAAAATGCAGTTCACGAAGGAGTATCAAAACGTATCAGTCGTCAAACGGGCCTTTCAAAAAATCAGAGAGTGGATTATCGCCTGTCAGATTGAGCGTTTGTATACCAAAGATGAAATTATCTCTCTCTATCTGAATCAGTACGATTTCTTGAATCAGGCTGTTGGAATTAAGTCGGCTGCCCACATCTATTTCAACACGACACCCGATTCGTTGAACGTGGAGCAGTCTGCTATGTTGGTAGGCATGTTGAAGAACTCATCGCTTTTCAATCCGCTCAAGCGCGATTCGCTTGTTTTGAAGCGTCGTGAAGTTGTGCTCGACCAAATGGTGAAGTACGATTTCCTGACGGAAACGCAATATGATTCGCTGCGCGCCTTGCCTTTGGGTATTGACTTTCAGCGCATGAGTCATGACGAAGGGTTGGCTCCTTATTTCCGAGAGGTATTGAGAGGGGAGCTGGAAGATTTGCTTCAGCAAAAAGATGAGAGGGGTAATTTGAAATACGCGAAGGCCGATGGCGAGCCTTATGACATCTATCGCGACGGTTTGAAAATTTTCACTTCCATCGATTCGCGCATGCAGGAATACGCGGAATGGGCAGTGCACGAGCATTTGCGCAAGGAGTTGCAGCCGGCGCTCAGCAAAGATGTGGCGCGTCGCAAGGCCGAAAATTATCCGTTTTACAACGGAATCAGCAAAAGCAGCCGCGAGGCCATCATGAAGCGCGCCATTGAATCAAGCGATCGCCATATGATGTTGACGGGCAAGTTGTGTCCCGATTGCAATCGCCCAGGGTTTTACATCACCAAGGAAAAGGGTGAAAATGGACAAGAGTTTCACTGCCAAGAATCGAAGGACGGTTGTGGGCATCATTGGCCGGTTTTGTCTGAAAACGAGATTGATGCTATCATGAAGAAGCCGGTCGACATGAAAGTTTACCATCACTTAGGCGATAAGGATACGGTGCTTTCTCCGCTCGATAGCATCAAGTACACCAAGAGCATTCTTCACGCCAGTATGATGTCGGTCGACCCTCATACAGGGCAAGTGAAGTGCTGGGTTGGGGGCATCGACTTCAAGCACTTCAAGTTCGACAACGTCTACCAATCTGCTCGGCAGGTAGGTTCGACTTTCAAGCCTCTTGTTTACGCTACTGCTCTACGTATGGGCAAGTCTCCCAAGGACGCTGTAGATGGTTCGCAATTTTGCTGGGGAAGCTGGTGTCCGCAGAATAGCGGCGGTGGCTACGGAAGTTATACCATGCGTTGTGCACTTGCCAATTCAGTTAACACTGTGGCGGCTCGTATGGCGCAACAGTATGGAATTGACAATATCATCAATTTGGCTCGCCGACTGGGCATTAGTTCGCATCTCGATCCGGTAGGCCCCCTATCGCTTGGTGCCGCCAATATTCCGCTGTATCAAATGGTGGGCGCACTGAGTTCGTTCGCTAATCAGGGTGTTTATATCAAGCCGACTTTCTTGTTGCGCATAGAAGATAAAAACGGAACCCCAATTTATGAATCTGAGCCAACAGTAGAACAGGCATTGGACCCATGCGCTGCCTATGAGATGATAAGTATGATGAAGGCAGTGGTAGACGGCAGTTGCGGCAGTGGAACGGGTGTGCGCTTGCGTAACCCCGGCAAACCCTATGGCGGAATCACCTATCCTACAGCAGGTAAAACGGGTACAACACAGAATAACACCGACGGTTGGTTCATTGGTTTAACTCCTGATCTCGTGACGGGCGTATGGGTGGGTGCTCAAGATCCAACCGTTCGTTTTAGCAGCACTGCTATCGGACAGGGAGCGAATACCGGTTTACCCATTTATGGCTACTTCATGAAGAAGGTCTATGCCGATGGAAAGTTGGATGTATCGAGGGGCGATTTTGAGGTTCCCGTTGGCTGCACTGTCCGAACGGAGACAGTTACATCGGGTGCAGTTGGTTTGGATGATTATGATGGTTTGTTCGGAGAAGGCGATCAGGATACTGACGAAAATCAAGCGCAACCTGTTGGATTACCGCGCGAAACAGAGGAGTATATTCCGGCTGATTCCACTAATTTTGACCCATATTAAAGGTCAATAAAGTATGCCCATTAACAAAGTCGTAAAGAATGCCGAAGAGGCATGCAACGGTATAACCGATGGCATGACCCTTATGGTTGGGGGATTCGGTCTGTGCGGAATTCCTGAAAATTGCATCACGGAGCTTGTGCGCAAGGGAGTTAAAAATCTAACCTGCATTTCGAATAATGCGGGTGTGGACGATTTTGGCTTAGGCTTGCTGCTACAAACAAAACAAGTGAAGAAAATGGTTTCCTCCTATGTGGGAGAAAACGATGAGTTTGAGCGTCAAATGCTCAGTGGAGAATTGGAAGTAGAGTTGATACCACAAGGAACACTTGCTACACGATGCATGGCCGCAGGATACGGAATGCCCGCCATTTACACTCCAGCCGGTGTGGGCACTGAAGTGGGTATTGGAAAGGAGGTACGCAACTTCAACGGAAAAAACTATTTGCTTGAGTTTGCATTTGATGCCGACTTCGCACTAGTGAAGGCTTGGAAGGGCGATTCGAAGGGCAATCTCGTGTTTCGTATGACGGCGCGCAATTTCAACCCACTCATGGCGATGGCAGGAAAGATTACCATTGCTGAAGTAGAGGAGTTGGTGCCCGATGGTGAATTGGATCCGGATATGATTCACACTCCCGGTGTTTATGTGCACCGCATCTTCCAAGGCAGCAATTACGAAAAACGAATAGAGCAACGCACGGTTCGTCAGCGCTCATAATTAAATCAGTCAACGAAATGGCACTCGATAAAATAGGTATAGCGAAGCGCATCGCGCAGGAAGTGAAAGACGGCATGTATGTCAACCTCGGTATTGGCATTCCTACTCTTGTGGCGAATTACCTGCCGGCGGGAATTGAAGTTGAGCTGCAATCCGAGAATGGGTTGCTGGGCATGGGCCCGTTTCCGTTTGACGGCGATGAGGATGCTGATTTGATCAACGCAGGTAAGCAAACCATTACGATGTTGGATGGAAGTGCTGTTTTTGACTCTGCAATGAGTTTTGGTATGATACGCGCGCAGAAAATCGATCTCACGATTCTAGGCGCTATGGAAGTGAGCGAACACGGTGACATTGCCAATTGGAAGGTCCCCGGTAAAATGGTGAAGGGCATGGGCGGAGCGATGGATCTGGTGGCTTCAGCGAAGAACATCATCGTAGCCATGCAACATTGCGATAAGGCAGGCAATTCGAAGTTGTTACCACATTGTACGTTGCCACTAACAGGTGTAGGTTGTGTGAAGAAAGTAGTGAGCGATTTGGGCGTGTTCGACATTCACGACGGCGCGTTTCATTTAGTGGAGTTGGCCCCAGACGTTACACTTGATGAGGTTCGCGCGAAGACGGCAGGAAGATTAGTTGTACATTGAAAAGGTAAATCTATTCATTAAGATCGGATGATTTTAGGCATATAAAATGCTTACTACTGTCATTTCACATTCTGTTTTATCAGGCATTCTTGCATTCTAAATAAATGCAATGAAATCACAATTACTTTATGCATGTGTACTTGCTTGTTCTGTCTTTATTTCATCGTGTGCAATTGAAAAAAGGCATTACACGGGAGGATATCATGTTGAATCGTTTTGGAATGGACAGGTTGAATCCACAATACTCAATAGAAGTGCCTTTGGGAAAAGTAATGGCCTAGCACTTTCCGCTAGAGACAATGCTGCAATTGCAGAGCTGCTCGTTCAACCCGACACTGTTAGGTTGCGTAGCACCGTTTTGTCTGAGGAACGTAACCAGTTAAATACCGAAACGGCCGTCGATTCTGTTTCAAGGGAGAAACAATTGACCGAAAAATTTGTCTTAAATGTTCAGCAAGCTGAGGAGCATCTTATTCCCGCACCTGATCCGGAGAAAAGAAGCCTGGAGTCAATGGGGTTTCTGTCTGCACTGGTCGCTTTAATTGGATTTTTTGTGCCAGTTGGAGCTATTTTTTTCTTCATATCGGCTATCATAGCAGGAAGCTACAGTCAGAAAAAAATCAGAGAAAATCCGGAAAAATATATGGGAAGAGGCTTTGGCTTGGTAGGTTTTTTATTAGGGGTTTTCGGCCTGATAACTATTTTGTGGATTCTATTTGCAACCGGTGTATTTGCAACTTAGAGTTTGTTCATTGAGCAATCCCGGATTCAATGACGAGGCATCATTTGGAGTTCGATGAAAATATATTCGATGGCAATGTCGAATTTCATCGATATTCGTTTTCGAAAATTGAATTTGCATGCCACCTTTTCTTCGCATAATCGGCTCACTGTTTTTCTTGTTATCTCTGTTATTCTGTTCTTGCACTTTTGAAAGCAGGCTTTATCAGCCCGGGTTTCATGTGGAAAGATATTGGTCAAAGAGCCATCCCACAACAGAGAACAACGTTCTGCCGTTGGGGGAAGGTTCTACGAGATTGGAGAATGAAGGTTGGAGAATGACGAGGCAGGAGGCACATGCAGCATTGAAATCGGAGGTATATGGCACAGGCGAGAATGAAAATTCAGATGTGCCAACGAATGACAAGGAGTTGCTTGCAGACAATAACCCGACTTCGGCGCTAGCCACATTAAGCAATGGAATTTCACGATCATCTAAGCATCTTGCCATGGCAAGAAGTTCTCATGTCCATTCTAAATTCTCCATTCCCAATTCTCCCGCATCGCCCGATACCCTCAAAAAACCCTTCAAGCCCCAGCAGCAGTACCGCGAAGTTGATCCCGTGGGAAAAGTTGCAGTGGCTGTAGTACTTGCAGGAGTTGCATTGCAAAAGTTAGCCGGAATTTTGACCTGGTTTGAGGTAATAATGCCCTTGTCATTTGGCCCCGGTATTTTCATTCCCGCATTTGCAGTCGCATTAGTTGGTCTGGGATTGTCGGCTTACAGTGCATGGCGTGTGCGCAAGTATCCGGAAAAGTATAAAAAGAATGAGTGGGGCAAGGCCGCACTGGCCATACTTGGATGGCAGATTTTGATGTCAGCTTTGTTTGCGTGGCTGCTGGGGGGACTGCCGATAGGGTAGGCCTGGCTGACGATGACGCGCAGCTGCGCGTCCTTACCACATCTGATAGATGAGGGCAGGGTGACTGCAAAAGACTTGACCTCGGCCGCATTAGTCACTAGTCACTAGTCATTAGTCACTAGCCACTGACCTCCACGCTCACACTCTCCACTTGCCCGCCCATTGGAGCATTCACTTTCGTGATGCGCACCCACACGCTATCGACCATGGGCAGCGAGGCTTTCAAGTTGTCTTTGATTCGATGAGCAACAGTTTCGATTAGCTTGGCGCGAATCGCCATTTCGTGATAAACGATTTCACGCACGAGCACATAGTCTGCGGTTTGCGAGAGGTCGTCGCCGGCTGCGGCGCCACTAAAGTCGAGTTCAAGAGCGACATCCACGACATAATCGCCGCCAATGATAGCCTCTTCCTCCCAACAGCCGTGGTAAGCGTGCATACGCATGTTGTTGATGGTAATGCGCGACATCTTATTTGTTGGCTTTTGCCCAGGAGTCTTTCAACGTCACCGTGCGATTGAAGATGAGTTTATCGGAAGTTGAATCCAAGTCGGGTGTGAAATAACCGAGACGAATGAACTGGAACTTTTCGCCCACCTTGGCATGGCGCAAATCGTTTTCCGCCATAGCGTTGGTCACCACGTGTAAACTATTCTCGTTGATGTAGCTCTTGAAATCGCCTTCTTCGGCCGAAGGATTTTCAACCTTGAACAAGCGATCGTACAAATTCACCTGCACTGGAACCGCATGCGATG
>Ga0315907_10004942_pt1 | contig 14758 bp, 12 predicted proteins | sample LakEriMetagenome_3_FD_203525 | JGI IMG/M metagenome (GOLD analysis project Ga0315907, IMG submission 203525) | Freshwater fungal communities from buoy surface, Lake Erie, Ohio, United States - Buoy 12 MA123 | ecosystem: Environmental > Aquatic > Freshwater > Lake > Lake biofilm | place: USA...
CCCTTTTGAAGAATCATTTAAATTCGTACTTCCAGGATATAATTTACGGCCTCTTGAAATGGAGGGGGCAATAGGTATAGAACAAGTTAAAAAGCTTAAAGGTATTATTAAGGAGCGTCGTAGAAATGGAAGTCAATGGACTAAAACTATGGAAAATCATCCTCAACTACTCATACAGCAGGAAGTAGGCGAAAGTAGTTGGTTTGGATTCAGCGTAGTGATTCGCGAAAATGCAAACTTTGAACGCTCAAAACTTGTGGCCGTACTTCGAGACTTGGGCTTTGAGTGTAGACCAATTGTGACCGGAAATTTCGCTAAAAATCCTGTTGTTAAATACTTCAACCATGATATTCACGGTTCTCTGACAAATGCCAACCGTATAGATAGTCACGGGCTTTTCATAGGAAATCATCATTATCCAATTAATGAATGTATTGATGCTATGGCGGAAATACGTATAAAATAAATCTAAGATATTTTATGAAAAATCAGATAAACAAAGTCGCTTTAATTACTGGCATTACCGGTCAAGATGGATCCTATCTTGCCGAATTCCTTATTGAGAAAGGATACGTAGTGCATGGTATTAAACGAAGATCAAGTTCATTTAACTCCGAAAGAATTGATCATATATTTCAAGACCCTCATATTGATCATCCAAAACTAATAATTCATTACGGCGACTTAAGTGACACAAGTAATTTAATAAGAATTATTCAGGAAACACAACCTGATGAGATATATAATTTGGGAGCGATGAGCCATGTGGCGGTTAGTTTTGAGAGCCCTGAGTATACAGCAGATATTGATGCTCTAGGGACATTGCGAATTCTTGAAGCGATTCGTGTATTAGGATTAATAAATAAAACTCGTTTTTATCAATCAAGTACTTCAGAACTATATGGATTAGTGCAAGAAATCCCACAAAGAGAAACCACTCCATTTTACCCAAGAAGTCCATATGCTGTAGCAAAACTATATGCATATTGGATTTGTGTAAACTACCGTGAAGCTTATGGCATTTATGCATGTAATGGAATTTTGTTTAATCATGAGAGTCCGCGTAGAGGTGAAACATTTGTAACTAGAAAAATCACACGTGGACTTTCAAACATAAGTCAAGGTTTAGAGGAGTGTTTATATATGGGAAATATTAATGCGCTTCGTGATTGGGGACATGCAAAAGATTATGTGAAAATGCAGTGGATGATGTTACAACAAGAAAAACCAGATGACTTTGTTATTTCAACTGGTATCCAATACAGTGTTCGTCAATTTATCGAGTGGACCGCTAGAGAGCTCGAAATGGAGCTTAATTGGAAAGGTGAAGGTATAAACGAAATGGCATATTGGAATGGAAAACCAGTTGTCAAAATTGATCCAAAATATTATAGACCAAGCGAGGTTGAAACTTTAATTGGGGATTCTAGTAAAGCAAAGGAAATACTAGGATGGACACCAGAGATTACTGCGCACGAAATGTGCAAAGAAATGGTGCGAAACGATCTTAAAATAGCAAAACAAAAAAAATCATTGAAATAAATTTGTTTGCAAAATGTTAATTCAGGCGGATTCAAGTACGAAGTGCAATAAAGACCAACTGGTCGAGGTGGCTGAGGATGTTTGGCATCATGGCCGCTTTAACCGCCAAGTTGAAGTTGTCCAATGTACAAACACCTCAGCCGAGAAGAACGATACCAGATCCAAAGCTTTGTGAGAGCCCAGCACACCACCGCCGAGATTGCCCGCCCCCTCTGTCACGATAGTTGTCCGGTCTCCTGAAGAGACACACTTCAACCATTGAGGGGGCAGGTCAGAAGGATCGTATGCCAAGCTATGGCCCACAGTTCAAAGAGCAGATTGTCAAAAAACTCATGCCACCCTACAACCAAAGCGTCGCCCAGGTGAGCCGAGACACGGGGGTGGCGGTCCCCACACTGTATGCTTGGAAGCAGCTCTATCGCAACCAAGGTTACGTCGTGCCTAGCAAATCAAGCCGCCCAGATGACTGGGATGCCAAAGCCAAGTTAGCCTGCATTATTGAGACTGGGGCCATGAACGAAGCCCAGCGTGCCGAGTACTGCCGCCAGCGCGGCTTGTACCCCGAGCAGCTCGATGCGTGGAAGGCTGCATTCGAGTCACTTGAGCTGGGGTCTGAGCCGGCGAGCAAAGCCGAAGTGGCCCAGCAGCGCAAAGAGAACAAACGGCTCGAGCGCGAGATTCTGAGAAAGGACACGGCCCCAGCGGAGGCAGCGGCCTTGCTGGTGCTCTCAAAAAAAGCCCAGGCCATCTGGGGCACCAAAGAGGAAGACTGATTCCCCTGGAGATGAAACAGATGGCCATCCAATTGATTACAGAGGCGGTGGGAGCGGGTGCGAGCAGACACAAAGCGTGTGCGGTGTTTGGTCTGAGCTGCCGCACCCTGCGGCGCTGTAGCCAGCCCAGTCACGAATTGCGTGACCAACGTGGCCAAGCCGCCCGAGAGCGTGTGCATCCGCAAGCGCTTACGCCGCAAGAGAAATGGACCATTGTGCAGGTGTGCAACAGCCCCGAGCATGCCAGCTTGCCGCCCTCGCAAATCGTGCCCAGGTTGGCCGACAGGGGTCAATACTTGGCCTCGGAGTCGAGCTTTTACAGGGTGCTCAAAGCCTGCGGTCAGGCGCACCGCAGGGGCAAAGCGCAGCCGCACAAGCGAGTGGCCGCCCCCAAGGCCTGGGTGGCCACAGGATCCAACCAGGTTTGGAGCTGGGACATCACCTACTTGCCCAGCGCGGTGCGCGGGCAGTTCATGCGCCTGTACATGGTGCTGGACGTCTACAGTCGCATGATTGTGGGCTGGGAGGTGCATTGGCAGGAGTCGGCAGACCATGCTTCGACGTTGATTGGCAAAGCCTGCCTGAGTCAGGGTGTGAGGCCCGATCAATTGGTGCTGCATTCGGATAATGGCAGCCCCATGAAGGGGGCAACCATGTTGGCCACATTACAAAAGTTGGGTGTGGTGCCCTCGTTTAGCCGGCCCAGCGTGAGCGATGACAACGCGTACTCAGAGGCCATGTTCCGCACGCTCAAGTACGTGCCCTCGTATCCACGCAAGCCCTTTGAGGGTTTGGAGCAGGCCAGGCTTTGGGTCTTAGGGTTTGTGAATTGGTACAACACGCAGCACCGCCACAGTGGCATTCGGTTTGTGACGCCTGAGCAAAGGCATTTGGGACAAGATGAGCAGATCTTTAAGCAGCGCCAAGCGGTTTACGATGCAGCCAAGAGCAGCAAGCCTGGGCGTTGGAAATCAAGGGCAACTCGCAATTGGGACAAGATCGAAGAGGTCTGGCTCAACCCACCGCGCGAGCATGAGGGCAGACCGGAAACATTGGCCAAAGCAGCTTAGAAAATCGGACAACTTTGTTGACAAACACCGGACCCAAGAAAAGTTGACTGTACTTGAGAACCAACTGAACCACCGGCCTCGAAAGCGGCTGGGGTTCAAAACCCTTTACGAAGTGTTTCATGCTTCGTTAAATCGTGTTGCGGTTCGTACTTGAATCCGCCTCATTTAAATAAGTAAAAATATGTCAAAAATTTCTATAATAATGCCTGTCTTTAATGGGGAATTATATATTGAAGAGGCGATTCAAAGTATTTTAAGGCAAGACTATCTTGATTATGAGCTACTCATATTGAATGATGGGTCAACAGATCGCACAAAAGATATAGTTTATAAGTATATTGACGAAAAGAAGATTTTTTTATTTGACTATGAAAGAAAAGGTTTAATAGGAATTTTAAATGAAGGTCTAATGAAATGTAAAAGTGAGTTCATAGCTCGAATGGATGCTGATGATATTTGTTTACCAAATAGACTATCAAAACAAATAGAATACTTTGAAAATAATGATAAACTGGGAATTCTTGGATCTGGCACATATATAGTTAATTCTAATGGTTTTTTGAAGTATGGACATTATCCAACGATTTCAGGAGGAATAAATAATATAATGTTAGATGGTAATTTTATATGTCATCCTTCAGCTATGTTTAGAGCTGAATTGATTCAAAAAAAAGGAGGATATAATCAAGCCTTTCTTCATGCTGAAGATTATGAATTTTGGCTTAGATGCTCTGAAATGTGTGAGATAAACAATACGACAGAAAAGCTATTGATGTATAGAGAGCATGATAATAATATATCAGCTAAAAAATTCGCACATCAAAATATGACTGCGGAAATTATTAAATTTTTATACCAAAATAAATTGTCTAGGATGGTTAGTATACCTAAATCGGTGGATTTTGAATTTTTGCATTCAATAGCGCCGAAAAAAAATTATGATTTAATTATAACTAAATGGACAAATGATGTTCGCGGCATGATAAATTCAGGACGGTTAAATATTTCAGATCTTGATGATTATTTTTTGGGTTTTTTAAATGCTGATAAGTGAATTAATCGGCGGGCTAGGAAATCAGCTTTTTCAATATGCTGCTGGACTTCAGTTGTCGAGAAATTTTGGTATGATGCATTATGTTGGTTTGCAGAAAATCGAAAATTATCCGACTTGGACTTTTAAACTTGGTCCTATTTTAAACCCAAATATAATCTATGATTATTCATATAAAAATGTGTTTGATGAGAAGCAGTTTAAGTATGACGAAATTTTTATAGAAAGTGTTTCTTGTAATGTTCTAAGAGGATATTTTCAATCACATTTATACTCCAATATGGTAATTAATGATATTCGCCGAACGATTAATGAAAGAATAGACTTCTTCCCTGAAATTTTCCCAATATTAAATTTACTAGCGGATAACGAGAGCCTTTTCTTCCATGTCCGACGTGGTGATTATATGCAAAAAAATAATTTGGATTATCATGGCGTAGTTGATGTTGAAAGGATAATCATTGCTGTAGAGGAAATTTGTAATCTTAAGAATATAAAAATTATTATTGGTTTTGGTGATGATTTAAAAATTGTAGATGACATTATTGATCGTATAGGATCTAAATGCAATCTTATTGTTAATGCATCAAAAATGAAATTAAGTGATCTTTCGGAGTTAATTATTATGAGTTGCTGTGGTAACGCTATTATTGCAAATAGTTCATTTTCTTGGTGGGGAGCATATTTGTCAGATAAGTGTACTATGGGTATCGTTCGATATCCGGATAAATGGTTTAATGATTCAACTATTGATACAGTTAACATGAACCCCATCCAATGGAGGAGCTATTGATGAATAATATTTTAATTTCAGTACGATACGGTAAACTTAAATTTAATAATGAACTAAATAATTTCATTCTCTGTAGCAGACATTCTCTCAATTTGGCTTTGACATACAAAAGAGAATCTGAATTTGGAAATCTATTGCATATTTTGGAGTATTCATACAATCATAGTAATCATATTGGCTCGAAAGTTTATTTTGATATTCCTTCTACACTGTATATATTTAATCGAGTTACTTTAAATTGTGTTGAGAATGATGGTTATCCATTATTCTCCCTTGGAATGCCTAAAATTTTAGCATGCTGGATTGCATTTTATAGAAAATCTCGATTGGAAAAATATAATGATGTAGAAATTTCAAATGAAAAAAAATTATTGTGGTGGATGATTGAGGATTTTCTTAATAATAAATTAATTATTTTTGAGGATTTTAATTACTGTTTGTTTCGTTCCTCTGTGTCTGCTTTCAATAAAAATACATATTTAATAAATTCTTACATATCATATTATGATGGTAATTTACAAGTTGATGACTGTTCTTCTATTTATACTTTGGGAAAACACATACTTAATTTAGAATCACATGTGTCTGGCAAATACTTATTCCGTAGTGATAAATTTATCTTTCAATACATGACTTTACAAATGAAAGACGTCATAGTCAATTTTAATGATTTTAATTTTAGTATTTCTGTAGCATACTCTGAATACCTTTACTTGAAACGAATGGGTGTTGAGTTTATAGATGATTCTTTGATACAGCTCAATTTTGAACTACTCACATTATTGAAATCATCCATAGCGGACATCGGATCTAATTTGATTGAGAAGATTATAATCACACCATTGGAATGCAATGAATTACCAATGAGTGGTTTTAAGTTATTCGATGATTTTTTACGTAATTCGGATTTCCATTACTTAAAAGCTATTATTAATTCTTATTATGACTGTGGGCAAAAAGCAACTAACCTTCATTTAAGAAACTCCTTTTATCATGATAATTTGAAATTTTGTGTTACTGGGCGTCACAGTAGTCCATCTGGAATTGGTGAAGATGCCCGAATGTTTTCTGCTTCTCTTGAATACTCTGGATCAGCACTTAATAGACGATTTGACATTACAACTTTCAATAAATCTCTAAATTATAATAACAACATTTTTGAGGTTAATTTGATATGCATGCCTCCATGGGATTATCTGTTAGAAAAGATTAGATACCCAAATCTTCGTAAAAATACAAAAAAGTTAATTGGATATTGGCCTTGGGAACTGCCTGGTATACCCTTAAATCATAAAGACATAATCTTTAGTGACTTTGATGAAATTTGGGTCCCAAGTCAATTTGTTTATGATTGTTTTATACAATACTCCAACAAGCCTGTCAAAATTATACCGTCACCAGTGTATATTAATGATTTATTATCCTATACTAAAGAAACAAAAGATTCCTTTGATTTCTTATTGATGTTTGATTTTGGTTCATCAATTTACAGGAAAAATCCATTTGTTTCAATAGCCGCTTTTAAAATGCTTTATGCTAATAATAAAAATTATAGATTAATCATAAAAGTCATTAATGGCGATGTGAGGAATCATGTTTACACTGAGCTTTGTCGGCTTATTGATAATTGTTCCAATATTATTTTAATTGATGAACATTTCACTAGATATAATGTTCTTCAATTAATTTCTAACTGCGATGCATTTATTTCAGCACATCGAAGCGAAGGTTTTGGTCGAATCATTGCAGAAGCGATGCTCTTAGGTACTTCAGTAATCGCATCTAATTGGTCTGGTAATATAGATTTTTGCAATGATAATACTTGTGCAATGGTTGAGGGTGATTTAATACCTGTCAAATCTCACGAATATGGCTTTTATGAAAATCAAGTTTGGTTTGATGCTAATATCGATTCTCTTACTGACTGTCTTAAAAAAGTCCAATCAAGCAATCAGCAGGTGTTATCATATGCTAAAAATTTGATTTTAACTAAATATTCTCCTGATTCAATATTCAACTCTTTTTTAAAAAATGATTACTCATTCTTTTGATTGCACAGTCATTGTTTGCGTTTATAATAAGTCCTTATTTGTTCGAAGGGCTATTCTTTCAATTCTTAATCAAACTACCAAAGTTAAGAAGATAATTATTGTTGATGATTGCTCAACTGATAATTCATATTCAATTGTAAAAGATCTAAAGGAATGTTATGGTGATTTGATTTTTATTATTCGCAATGAAACGAACTTGGGTTTGGTTTCCTCCCGTAATATTGCATTTCAATATGTCTGTACTAAATATGTTGCTTTTTTAGACGCAGATGATTATTGGTCTATTGATAAAATTAAGCTACAAATCGATGAAGTCAATAAAGGTTATGATTTTATTTTTAATTCTTACTGTTGGTGCGATGGTGATTCTTTACTGACAGAGAGGTTTGTACTGGAACCTTCTTTGAGAGGTAGTGATACTACAAAAAAATTACTTTCTGGTAATTTAATTTCCGGTTCTGCTTCCTCTGTATTATGCTCATTTGATAACGTTTGTAGGGTTGGATATGCAGATGGTAACTTAAAATCCATTGCTAATAATTTTGGGGAAGATTGGGATCTTTGGCTTCGATTGTCAAGAGTTTCAAATTTTTCTTTTGTTCCTAATGTTTTGACCTTTTTGGATTCTACTGGTGAATATTCTTCTGCACCCCTTACCTCTTTTGAAAAAATTCGTCGGTATAAATCACATTTTTATATAAGGTCAAAACATTTTGTTGATTTTTCAGATGTTATAATTGATTTTCAGTTTGAGGAATTTTTATCACTTTCTAATACCATTAGTTCTATAGATTTAATTGAATTAAAATCTTGGATGAATCGGATATGTCCTGCTTTGTCTTCTAAATTCGTTAATTGTTAATTTTATTATGAAAATTCATTTTTTGTCTCATCCAACTGCTTTTTCACTTCCCGGTGGTGGTGAGGTTCAATTAATTGAAACCATGAAGTCATTAAGTCGGTTGGGGCATGAATGCGTTTTACTCGATATTTATGATTCAAAAGAGTGGGCCTCTATTAATTTGCTGCATTTATTTTCTGTTTGTAACGGTATGGAGATTTATGCTCGTTGGGCTTTGAATAATAACATCCCTTATGTTGTATCTCCTATTTTGTGGGCTGAAGATTATCCTAAAGATGAGTTTGATAGGGTTCGCTTTATTCTTTTAAATTCCAAAGCTATTTTGCCTAATTCATTCGCCGAAATGGAAAGAATTGTTCATTATCTACATATAGATAATAATAACAAATTTCATATAATTCATAATGGTTTTGATGTTAATTCTTTTTTAAATCATTCTCGACAATCTGAACTTGTTTGTCCTAGGACATTAGTTAGTGTTGCTAATATTGATAAACGTAAAAATTTGATTAATTTAGCCATGGCAGTTCGTCGTACATCTTCAAAATTAATTGTTGCTGGAGGTATAAGGGATTATACGATTTATAATTACTTGGTTGATAATTTTTCTGATTGCGTTTCATTAATTGGCCCAATCACAAATTCGTCTTCTGATCATTTTAATTTATTGGATAAAGCCAATATATTTGCATTGATTAGTTTATATGAAACTCCTGGTATTGCTGCATTGGAGGCGGGTGCTGCTGGTGTTCCATTGCTATTAACTTCTGTCGGTGCTACAAAAGAGTATTTTAATTCTTTTGCTTATTATGTTGATCCTCTTTCTGTTGATGATATTGTTTTAAATATTAATAGTATATATTCCCGCAATATTTTTTCAATTGATGCTGAGTCTAGATCACATTTTTCGAAATTTAGTTGGGAATCAGCTGCTATTCAAACACAGCATGCTTATAAGTTTATTTTATGATTTCGCCACTTCTCAGATGCCTGCAAGAGGGGCTGATTACCGGCGCAGCTCCTCAGTCTGTGAATGCTGCTCCTGACGCTGCCCCGGGCTCAATTGCTGTTGACGTCGATGCAATATTGACCACCTGTGCCGATTGAATTTTGACCAGTGACCTGGCCGGTGAAATTCTCAGCAGGACAGTTGAACACCCTAGTCAATTTTGAGTCGGCACTCCTGCGTTTACATGGTCAGTTTTCGGTCGGCGTCAACAGTCTGGCTCAACCCACCGCGCGAGCATGAGGGCAGACCGGAAACATTGGCCAAAGCAGCTTAGAAAATCGGACAACTTTGTTGACAAACACCGGACCCAAGAAAAGTTGACTATACTTGAGAACCGACTGAACCACCGGCCTCGAAAGCGGCTGGGGTTCAAAACCCTTTACGAAGTGTTTCATGCTTCGTTAAAACGTGTTGCGGTTCGTACTTGAATCCGCCTTTAGTGACTAGGTCTGAACTAGAGAGAAAAAATTTTTACGTTCGAATTGGCTTTCCTATTTGGAAAATAGCTTTAAAATCTGGAGTGATTTATCATGAGACTTGAAATCGAAATCTGCGGCAAGTGCAATCTTAGCTGTGTTATGTGCAGTCAATACTATGGTTATAACGGTAAAATCCTCACGTTAGATGAGATCCAAGATATTTTTAATGTTAATGGAGTCTTTGATGGCAAGGTTGAATTAATAACTTTGCATGGTTCTGGAGAGCCGCTTATGCATCCAAATTTTAAACAGGTATTGGATATGATTCCGCCCTCGGTTAATGTTTCATTTTTAACAAACGGAATTTTATTGGATGTGATGAGTGATATCATCAAAAATTATAGAAATATTGTAGGAATTAATATTTCTATGGATGCAATAAGTGATGATATTTATCGAAAAATCAGAGGCGGCAAAGTTTATAAGGTCACACAAGGAATTCATACCCTTCGCCAGGCACTAGCTTCTGTTGAGAACAATATAGATTTAACGGTAAACATGACTTTAATGCGAATCAATTGTGCTGATGTAAAGAATATGATTGATTTTTGCTCGGACAATTCTCTTAAATTGGCAATATGGCCATTAATTTCCGACCAAGCACATTCTGACAAATGGATTGCCAAGAGGGATGGATGGGTCTTTAATTATAAAGAAAGCATTATTTCAAGAGACGAGTTAAATGATATTTATGCATCTAATATAAGTTATGCTAATTCAAAGTCAGTAACACTTGTTATCGATGATTTTATGTCTCATGACAATGAAGAGGGTTCTGGTGTAATTAAGTGTGATGTATTTGATTATAATATGTTATATTTTTCTGATGGGTCAGTCAAACATTGCTGTTTGCAAAATGGAGAGTTATTCAACTGGAGGAATAGCAATGAAGCTTTTAGCTTGAATGTGGAAAATCAAAAAGCAATCGGTTTGAAAAAGCAAGGTATTGTGCCTGATCTTTGTGCGGGGAGCGGATGTCCATTTGTTGGAAAAAAATCTAAATCCCATGCGCAAGTTATATCAATAGATGAGTCGGGCTTTCGCGGGCAAAAAATCACTTTTAAAAGAAATAAACTTCAATAATTTTAACCTGCCCCTGACCTGCCCGGCAGGTCAGGTCCATAACCTTACGCTCATAACCTTGGTACTGCTGAGAGTGGCAGATCATTGACTATAATTAACATTTTTTTTAATCTCTCATCCCAGGTATTGCTTCCAATAACATTTAGCATAATTTCATAATTATTCTTTGTATTCAATTGGGTATGGATTGCTTTTTCAAGCTCATCTAAATTATCAACTACCTTAAGAAACTCATTGTGGGATTCTAACTCTGTAAACTTTAATCGAGTTGATATTACAGGTAACCCAGCTGCTAAGTACTCAAAGTATTTCATTGGAAACATGCTGTCAGTATAAGTATTTACCAAAGAGGGTAATAATCCCACGTGCATGCCCCGTAAGTAATTTGGAAGCAGTGTGTATGGGCGATGGCCCAAGGCGTATACATTTTGACGTTGTATCATGCGATGCAGAATCGGATTATGTTGGCCTTCGCGCTCATCCCCAATTAGCACCAAGTTCCACTGCGAGTTGGCCGCAGCCAGCGCATCCAGCAGTTCGAAGTCCACTTTAAAGTCCGACAAAGCGCCCACATACGCCAGCCTTGGCTCGGGTATGGCGGCCAAGTCGGTTGGCAAGGGTCCATCTGTGCGCCAAGCCTTGGAAAAGTGTTCTACATCCACTACGTTGGGGAAGTTATGCACATGAGAGTGGTGGGCGCTGCATTTTTCGGCCAAGCTTATGCTACTAGTGAAAACCAATTGACAGTGTGGAAGTAAACGTTGTTCCTCGGTGTTAAAGGCAGCTGCGTCAATGCCAGGAATAGAGGCCAAGTCATCCACACAGTGGTAGACAGTGGGCCCTAGTAACAGAGAGTGGCGCTGCCGCAGGCGCTGCAAACTTTCCAGAACAAAAGGATGGTAGGTCCACACCATGGGGGTGGTAAAGCCGTGCTGTTTGCAAAAACGCGCCAGCGTCCAGCTGAGCAGGCCTTGGTTGAAGGCACGCACCCAAGGGTGGTGGTGCTTAAAGGGCAGCACCAAGGGCGACAACACCCAAACCCGCTCTTGCACTTGCCGTGGCCCGCGCAAGCCGCGCCACAAGCGCTTGAGCAAGCGGCCCCAGTCGGTGCCGCTACCCATGCGAGGTTGGCGAAGGCCCACGCTCTCCACATACAGCACGCGCCAGCCCGCTAGGGCCAAGTGGTGGGCGGTGTGCTGCTTGTTGGTCCAGTAGGGGGTGTCCCAGTCGGCGGTGGCGAACAGCAAGCAGTCGCCTGGGGGCATGGGGTTGGTGTGGTGGCTCATCCCAGCTGCTCCAAGATGGTTTGGCTGGATTGCCCGTCGCCATAGGGGTTGGGGCGGCCCTGCAGTGCATGGCGGTGGCTGGGGTCGTTGAGCCAATGTTGGGCAGCTTGCACGATGCGCTCGGTGTCGGTGCCGCACAGGGTGGCAAAGCCGGCGTCGATGCCTTCGCGCCGCTCGGTGTGTTCGCGCATGACCACACAGGGCACACCAAACGAAGGCGCTTCTTCTTGAATGCCCCCCGAGTCACTGAGCACCAGCACGCTGCGGCTTTGCAGGTACAGGCTACTCTCAAAGTCCACCGGTTCGGTCAGCAGCAGGTTGGGCAAGTGGCTTAGCCGTGGGCGCACCACGGCCTGCACGCTGGGGTTGAGATGCACGGGGAATACAAAGCCCAGCGCGGGGTATTGCTGGCACAAGGCCTCCACGGCGTGGCAAATGTTGTCCAGCCCTTGGCCAAAGTTTTCTCGGCGGTGGGTGGTCACCACCACCAAGTCTTGGCCCACAAACCAAGCCTGGGCCGCGCCTTGGTAGGGGCGGCTGAGCCAGCGGCGTTTGATGTGCTCCACCGCGTCGATCACCGTGTTGCCGCACTGCACGATGGCCTTGGGAGCAATGCCTTCGCGCAGCAGGTTGTGGGTGGCGGCGTGGGTGGGGGTAAAGTGCCATTTGGCCAAACGGGCAATCAGGCTGCGGTTGGCTTCTTCGGGGAAGGGGCTGTGCAAGTCGCCCGTGCGCAGCCCGGCCTCAACGTGCGCCACGGGTATGCGCTGATAAAACGCCGACAAGGCCGCGGCAAAGGCGGTGGTGGTGTCGCCTTGTACCATGACCACGTCGGGTTGTTGTGATTGCAAGGTTTGGGTGATGTGCTGCACCAATCGAGCCGTCAGGTCGGGCAGGGTTTGGTTGGCTTGCATCAAGCCCAGGTCGACGTGGGGGTGCAGGTCGAAGCACTGCAGGGCTTGGTCGAGCATGTAGCGGTGCTGCCCTGTGGAGCAAGCCACCACCTCCAAGCCCGGGCGTTGCGCACCCGCCAAGATGACGGGGGCGAGCTTGATCACCTCGGGGCGGGTGCCAAAAACCACCATCAATTTCATGCGCGGGCTCCGGTGGGTTGGGGTGCCCAATCGCCTAGGGCGACGTGGCGGCCTTGGTGGCGTACGGCCAAAGGCCATGGGCAAGGCGTGTGCGGTGAGAGTACCCCACCTTGGGGCAGCAGCTGGGTGTGCGCGCGGTGGTGCAAAAAGTCCATGGCGTCGGTGGCGTTGGCCCAGCACACGCGTTGGCCTTGCTGGCGGATGTATTCGATCAGCGCCACATGGGCTTGGGCGCGCTGCGCTTCGCTGGCCCAGCCGTAGGCGTAACGGGCCGAGAAGGGGTGGTCCAAATAGCCAAAGAAGGTGCCGCTGCGGTGTGCGGCATCAAAGGCGGCTTTGAACACGGCCACGGGGTCGCCCTCAAGCAGCATGCAGTCGCCGTGCAACATGCATTGCTGGCTGTGCCCAATGAAGCCTGTGGGGCAGGCCGGTGGCACGCCGGCGCGGGCCATCAAAAAATCGGGGTCGTTGTGGATGATGCCGCCGATGCAGCCTAGCAAGCCCGCATCGCTCAGCCCTCGGCGGGCGTAGACGGGCGTGTGGTGAAAGGGCGATACGGCGTAACGCACGCGGTGGCCGGTGGCGGCTTTGATGGCTTGGGTGGACATTTGCCCTTCCAAAAACGCCGTCTCGTGGCTGCCGCCCCAGTTGGGCGAATGGGTGGCGGTGTGCGATAGCAAAGCGCCGCCTTGCGCCAACACCTCGCGGCCCAAGCTGTGTTGGGCGGGGTCGGCCAGCACCTTGCTGTGAATGGCCAGGCTGAACGGCACACCTTGGTCTTGGTACACCTGCCAGAGGTGGCGGGCCGACTCGATGTCTTCGTCGCAATCCAAACGCATGGTGACGGCGCTGTCGAAACCCCAAGGGATTTCGCTGAGCACGGGCACACAGGGCAGTGCGTCAGGTCGGTGGCACGACAGGAAGTCTTCCACCAACCGCCATTCGCCCGAATCGATGGGGCCGGCGGCCCGGTTGAACCACAGCAAGCTGGCTTGGGGCTGGTCCCACAACGCGGCGTAGCTGCACACGGCTTCTTCACCCACCCACACTTGGGCCAGTTCGTTGGCCTTGGCGGCGGTGGCGTGTTGGGCCAAGCTCCAGCAGCTGCCGTCGGCCGTGATGGCACCATAGCCCAGGTTGTTCCACTCGTCGGCAAAGTCAAAGCGCTTGAATGGTCGCACCGCCAAAGCGGGGGTGTGTTGGGCCACGCGCGGCGCAGCGCTGGGGTAACGCACGTGGGCGGCACTGGCGCTTTGGCCTTGGGTGGGCGCGGGCGGGCACTGCACGCCGGGCCACAAGGCCTCGGGCCACTGGCTGCCCATGCGCAGGCCCAAGGTGTTGGCCAGCTCGGCGGGCAAACGACCGAGTACCACCAGTTTGTGGGGGCCGTGTTGGCCGTGCAGGGCTTGTTCGATCAGCGGCGCCCATTCGCTGCGTGGGTGAATCAGCACCGACACGCTCGCGCCCCAAGGCCGATCCACCAAGGCTTGCGGGCCACACAAGGCCGCGGCGTGCAAACCGCCGCTGCGGTTGAGGGCGGCCACCAACAGATCGGCGGTGGCCCATTCGCTACTAGGAGCAATGACTTGGATCATAGTGTGGCGGCGCTCCCAGTAACCACGTGGCGAAACTTGGCGTGGCGGCCCACGCGCACCAAGTCGGCTT
>Ga0315907_10004946_pt1 | contig 14750 bp, 16 predicted proteins | sample LakEriMetagenome_3_FD_203525 | JGI IMG/M metagenome (GOLD analysis project Ga0315907, IMG submission 203525) | Freshwater fungal communities from buoy surface, Lake Erie, Ohio, United States - Buoy 12 MA123 | ecosystem: Environmental > Aquatic > Freshwater > Lake > Lake biofilm | place: USA...
TGACGGGCAGACACCGGACGAGGCCTATTTTACCGCGCTGCCATCAATTCCGATGGCGGCCTAACCAAGGTAGGAATACACTTAGGAGACGCCCAGGAACTGTTCAAACAAACCGAGCCACCTCTCTGAAATAGAGTCACTGCCAGGGGAATACCACAGTTGCAAAAAGTGGGCGAAAATCAGTTCGAAAGGCAGACAGAAATGAAAAAATTCAAGATTTCGCCTGAATTTTCATTTCTCATTAGCGTGGTCCTTTTCTGGTCTTTTTCTGTAATCACCCCTCTGATAAACCCTGGCACCCTTCATATTTTTGTTGCGATAAATGTTTTTGTACTTATCAATTTTTGTGTCATCTTCTACTTCTGGTACAAATCGCCCCGTACAACTACCCTGCTAAGATTCGCGTTTTTTGTGCTGGATCGTAAATCGGTTGAGCTATTGCGACTTGATGATGATTACAAAAAAGGTTTCGAGTTAGCCCCAGTCCGGTCTGCTAGGGTAGTATGCGCTGTATTGAGTGCAAGCGCGATCGTTTGTTGGATTTTTTTTACTCATGAAATTTACTAGACGCAAAAGCGCGGTGCCAAAAACTGATTGATTAGTGGCGTGCTTGAGATACGATTTCCGACAGGAGTGTATGTTAGGTGTACAAAGTTATTTGTGTCTTTATCTAATCCGGGTGAGGGAAAAAGACGATGACTCAGATGATTTTTCTGCACGGCATCTGGTTAAGCTTGAACTGCCTCGCCATTTGTATTCCGATCTATAAAGCATGTAACTCAAACTTGAATTTTTTCTCCTTCTTTTTTCGAGTTTTTGCTTTCCAAATCAAATTCTCCCCCACAAGTGACGACTCGGATCGCGCAATATCGTTAGCCAAAAAAATCTTCACCTATGTAATAATTTTTCATACAATCATGTTTGTCGTTTCATATTTTATTGTTTACGAAAAATAGCGAGCATATCATCGTGTACAAATATAATTTTTTCCAACAGCATCTACCTCGGCAAAGGCTGCCGTCTAGGCAAATGGTATTGTGCGCAAAGTATCGGAAAAATAGGAAAGAGATCAATTCATGAAACTTAATGCCCATTCATTTTTTTCGATTCTTCTTGTCCTTATACTTCTCAATCCAGGATGGGTCGTGGGATGTGCAGCCGTTTATCTTTTTTTCTTCCTACCCTTTGGCAAGCTCTTTCAGGGCGACTTCTTTAATGCCTTAGCAGAAGCCACATTTGGAATCGTATCGATTTTTAACTTAGGGCATTTCTTACAAGGGTTCCTCGCGGGAGTCTTTTCAGTTAACGTTACAAGAAAAATCCTAAAATCTGATGATCTTGTCGTATTGATATCCTTCAGCGCAACGACCCTAGCTTTTTTCGCTGCAATCACGCTTCTTTATAGATCAACTATCTTTGGGATAAGATTTGACCAAGTTATTTTTGAGATGTTCACTTTGGGGGGGATGCTCGCTGGTTTATACGCTGAAGTGAAGAAATTGAAGCTAAAAAGCAAGAGTAATGGTTAGTGACCAGCAAGCATACCGCGACGGCATGCTGGTGATAGTTATCACATTTTGAGCACAACTCGGACTGTTTTGAATTCAGGATTTTTCATTGAACTTGTTAAGGTCGCGTTTAGCGACTTTGGAGAGCTGACGGATAAGCCGCGTTTGGGGGTACACCAACGATCTTCCCCTATCAGTGACAGAGTTTGAACAGACCTCAGGCCGTTTTGTTATCAGAACAACACTTCACGCCGCACGATCCTCCCCTTCCAAATACCGCCGCAGCGCATCACTCACGACAGTGTTGAGGTTGATCCCCCGCCGCCTCGCGTAGAGCATCGCACGGCGATACAACTCGCGCCCGGGGCGCACATTGAAGCTGCCCTTCAACGGTACATCGGGCTTGCGGCCCTCGGCCTCGCAAAGCTCAAGATAATCATCCACGGCTTCCTGGAAGGCTGCCTTGATCCCCTTCGCGTCCTTGCCTTCATAGCTCACCAGATCACGGATGAATTCAAGGCGGCCGTGCAGCACCTCATCCTCAGCGCTGTATTCGACCGATCCTAGATAGCCTTTGTATTCCAGCATGGTGCTCATATCAGACCCCCTTCGGTCAGAACCCGCAGCACATCATCAATGACATACATTTTCACGACATTGCCGGGGTGCGGCTTGTGCAAGGCAATGGTGGGCGCGGTGGCATGGACAAAGCGCCGGCGGGAGCCGCCTGTCTTGCCCCTTGCGGCCTCGGCATAGCCGAGAGCTTCAAGCAGCTTGACCAGCTCATCACAGGTGAAGTCTTTCGGCCGGCCCTTCAGCCGGGCAACCAGCTTGTCGCGCCGCGTCATGCCACCTTGCCACGCCAATCTTGTTTGTGAGGGATATCATGCACATTCGGGCAGGATATTGCAACCGTTTTTAGTTGCAAAAGGGGCTTTTCAGGCTCTGCCCCCCTACCCCTTCACCTGCGCCGCCACACTGATCGCCCCTGCCTCCCGCAACGCCGCGCGTTCTTCTGCGGAAAACCCAAAAATCCCCCCAAGCACTTCTTCCTCATGCTGGTTCAGGAACGGGCTCGGCTTCAGCGCCGGCGCCGGCGCATCCGTGAAACGCAGCGGTGAGGATGGCAGGCACGCGCGCCCAACCTCAGGGTGGTCCATCCAATGCAGCATGCCGCGTTCATGCATGCCGGCATCATTGATCACCTCATCCATGTCGCGCACGGGGACTGAGGGCAAGAAGAAGCATAACAAGCGGGCCGCGGTTGGGGCGCGGGATTGGCAGCGGGATAAGGCGCGGTTGATGCGGGATAGGGGGTAGAGGTGTATGGCGCCGCGCGAGGCGGCGCTCGTTTTTGCGGAGGGCCCAGCAAGGTAAACGAAAACAGCCGAAATAGACGCCACTTTATATCCACCTCAACCTCATTCTGTTTGGTAACCTTCTTATCTGTACACAACCCGGCGATGCGCGGCGCGTTTTCATGACGAATGCGAATGATGCCATGAATGCAAAGCGCCGCCGGGCCGTCCAATCGCGGATTTGGCCACTTACATCGCGTTGCGTTCACATGGGTTCACGTAACCCGCTCTCCATCGTTATTGTCGAGCATCTTCACACGTTCAGATGATTCCATCTGAATGTGATATGCCCTGGTGTCCGGTCGCTGCTATCGGTTCCCGACAGCAGCGTGAATCGGCCCACCAAATAAAAGGCTCGTCGTGAGCGGGGGCCGTTTTGGATTGGGTAAGGCCAGCCTGATCCAGCCAAACTAAGAATCAGGATTGCATACATTATCCTCCTTACTGTATAACAACATGGTCTTTTTCTTTGCCTTGGATGCTCCATGACCACTGCCTGGGAACAGGCCTATCTGGCGCTACGCCGCTGCCTTGCGGATGGAACCTATCCGCCGGGCGCGCATTTGCGTGAAGAAGACCTGGCAACCCAGCTTGGCATGAGCCGCACCCCTATTCGCGAAGCGCTGCGGCGCCTAGATGCCGAGGGATGGCTCCGCGTTGTGCCGAACCAAGGGGCTTTCGCCGCTGAATGGTCGCTGCCGGAAGTGGTCGAAATTTTTGACCTGCGTGCCATGCTGGAAGCCCATGCGGCGGAGCATGCCGCCATGGCGCCAACCCCCCAGGGGCTGGCCGCGCTGCGCGCGGCTTGTGAGGCGGGGGAAGCAGCCATGCCGGGCACAGATCTCGCCGGGATCGAACAGATTTCGGAAGCGAATGTGCGCTTTCATCAAACGCTTTGGGACATGAGCGGACAGCACCGCACCCGCGCCAGCCTGATCAGCCTGGCGGTACCGCCAATGATCCTGCGCAATTTCCGCAAATTCAGCGAAGCCAATCTGCGTCGCAGCCTGGCGCAGCACCGCGAAATGACCGAGGCGATTGCAGCGCGCAACCCATCCTGGGCCGGGGCGGTGATGCGCGCGCATGTGGAAGCGGGCAAGGCCGTGTTTCTGGCTGCGGCCGCGCAGGCCGGGCAGGCGGCAGCATGACAACCCCTATGCATACAGGTTGTATGCAATCTGAATTCCCGACCATTGCCGGGGCGCTCTCGGCCATGGCCGAAGGCAGGCTTGAGCCGGCGACAGTGCTGGATGCCTGTTTGGCACGCATCGCCGCACTGAACGGCACGCTGCATGCGGTACATCATCTGGATGCAGCAGGCGCGCGGGCCACGCGTGATGCCGGCCCGCTTGCAGGCATTCCCTGGGGCATCAAGGATAACTTCGATGTTGCGGGCCTGCCTTGCACCGCAAATTCCCGGCTGCGCGCTGGGCGAATGGCGCCGCAGGATGCGCCCATCGTTTCCATGCTGCGCCAAACCGGGGCGCCGCTGATCGGCAAGCTCGCCACCTGGGAATACGGCACCGGTACGGGGGCGGAATATTTTGATCTGCCGAACCCGCCCGCGCGCAACCCTTGGGACACGGCGCGCTTCACCGGCGGTTCTTCCACCGGGGCCGGTGTTGCGGTTGCGACCGGCATGGCGCTTTTCGCGATTGGGTCGGACACCACCGGTTCCGTGCGCCTGCCCGCCGCCGCCACTGGCTGCTGCGGCGTGCTGATGACGCCCGGCGTGCTGCCCATGGCAGGTGGCTTGCCGAATACCTATTCCATGGATCGCCCCGGCCCCATCACCTGGACCGCAGAGGACGCCGCAATTGTGCTGGATGCCATGCTGGGCTCGCAATTGCGCGCCGCCGGCAGTGCGGGTGCCAAGGGGCTTCGGGTCGCTGTGGTGCGCGATCCTGGCCCTGGATTACCTGCTGCCCAGGCAGAACTCGCCGCTGCTTTTGAAGCGGGGCTTGGCGTTCTGTCGCGTCTTGGGGCGCGCATTACGGAAGCGAAGCTGCCTTGGACAGCATCCACATGCCTGGATGCGGCGCGGGTGATTGGCGCGGCTGAATCCGCCTCCATCCATGAAGAGGAATTGCGCAAGACACCGGAATTGATGGGCGCTGCGCTGCGCGACAAATTGCTCGCCGGCATGGGGGTGAGCGCAGTGGATTATCTGGCAGCGCAGCGCCTGCGCCGTGCCTTTACCGATGCAATGGAACGCTTTTGGGATGCGCATGATGTGCTGCTGTGTTTTGGCACGCTGCACCTGCCGCCACGCCTGGGTGTGGAGCCGGAATCGTCAAACTACACCATGGAAACCATGCTGACGCCGGCAAGCCTCGCGGGATTGCCCGCACTCGTGCAATGCACGGGCTTTTCTGAAGCGGGGCTGCCGCTGCATTGGCAGATCATGACGCGCCAAGGGAATGAGAGCGCGATGTTCCGCGCTGCCATGGCCTTTGAAGGTGCGACCGATTGGCGCAGCGGGAGGCCCGCATGATCCCACCGGAATACGCCGCGCGCGCGGCTGAATTGGCCAAGGGCATTTTCGCCATCGCAGCGCGCCTGCCGCGCGATTGGCCCAAGGAGCATCCGCCGGCGAACCCCGCCTGCGAAGCAACAACAGCATCAGCAAAAACGGGAGAGCAAAAACATGGCTGAGACGAGTATGGCGCCGGGTTTCGGCCGGCGCGCTTGGATGGGCGGCGCTGCGGCGCTGGCCTTTGGTGCCGGCTTTGGCGTGCCGGTGATGGCGCAAGGGGCACGCACGCTGCGTGTGCGGTTCGGGTCTGATATTTCCGTGCTGGATCCGGCGCGGATTTTCCAGATCGAAAATCAATCCATCGCTGGCCATATCTATAACGGCCTGGTGCAATATGATCAGCGCACCAATGAAATCGTGCCCGACCTTGCGACAGGTCATGAGGTTTCCGCCGATGGCACGGTCTGGACCTTTCGGCTGCGGCCCAATGTCACCTGGCACAAGAATTATGGTGCCTTCACTTCGGATGATGTGAAATTCTCTTTTGAGCGTGTGTTGGATCCCGCAACGGGCAGCCTCTATCGCGGGCAGCTTGCGGGCCTCAAGGAAATCCAAACACCCGATCCGCTGACCGTGCGCCTGGTGCTGGAAGCGCCCAATTCCGGCTTCCTGCACAAGCTTTGCGCCTTCAACCAGGGCTGGATCGTCTCTCGCCGCGCGGTCACGGAACTTGGTGAGCGTTACACCATGAACCCGATCGGCACCGGGCCCTTCATGTTTGACCGTTGGACGACGGGCAATGAGGTGCGGCTGGTGGCGAATACCGCCTATTTCGGCGGAGCGCCGGCGCTGACCGATATTATTTTCCGCGTGGTGCGTGATGAAACGGCGGCCGCGATTGCGCTGGAAAATCGTGAATTGGATGTGTTCTTCGCATTGCAATCGCCGGATGTGATTGAACGGCTGCGCCGTGCCAATGGCGTGACATTGCTGGATAGGCCAGCGAACAACACCGCCAATCTGGTGCTGAATACCACCGTCGGGCCTTTGGCCGATGTGCGTGTGCGCCGCGCCATAATCCATGCGCTGAACCGCAAGGCGCTGATTGATGGTTTCTTCCGCGGCACCAAGTTTGAAGCGACCAGCGTGCTGACCTCCACCTTCCAGGAATTCAGTGATGAGGGCGTGCCGCGCTATCCCTATGATCCGGATCGTGCGCGCGCGTTGCTGCGGGAAGCGGGGGTTTCCAATTTCCGTTTTGAAATTACCACGGTCGGCCTGAATCCCTTTGACCGTTTCCCGGTGCCACTCGCGAATGATTTGCAGCAGGTCGGCATTCAGGCGACGGTGCGCGTACTGGAACGCGGCGCTTATGTGCAGGCGCGGTCTTCGGGCAATCTGCAATCATGCATCACGGCAGTGGTCGGTCCGCCCGATCCGGATAGCCCGCTGGTCACGCTGTATCACACGCGGTCGCACCCGCCGGGGCTGAATACATCGCGCTATAACCGCGCTGATGATCTTTTGGCGGAAGCGGCGCGCGCGCCTGATCTGGCTGGGCGCCGCGCTGTCTATAACCGCCTGCTGCGCCAGACCATGGAAGATGTGCCGGTGATTCCGCTTTATGCCGATAGGCTTTTCATTGCCCATGGGCCGAATGTGCAGGGCTTTGTGCAGAACAGCCTGTTTACGGTGAATGCGTCACCGGTATCGCTGCGCGGGGCCTGATGATCCGTTATCTCGCCCGCTGCGCGGCACAATTTGCTGTCGCGCTGGTTGGGATTGTCACGGTGGCATTCTTTCTGATGCGGGCCATTCCGGGCGATCCTGCGCTCTACATGCTGGGCGATTTTGCCACGGCCGAGGCGCTCGCGACCCTGCGCGCGCGCCTGGGCTTGGACCTGCCGGTTTGGCAGCAATATGGCGTGTTTCTGCTCCGCGCAGCGCAGGGCGATATGGGTGTTTCGGTGGTGACCGGACAGCCCGCTCTGGCCGAGATTTGGGCCGCAGTGCCACCTTCCGCCACGCTCGCCGTCGCGGGCATGGCGATTGCCATATGTTTTGGTGTGCCCCTCGGCATTATCGCAGCGGTGCGCCAAGGTAGCGTGGTTGATCTGGCCGTGATGCTGCTGGCCTTGGGCGGCATTTCCTTTCCCGTATTTTGGCTGGGATTGGTTGCGATCCTCACGCTTTCCCATGCGCTTAGTCTTTTTCCTGCCCTGGGCGCGACGAGCGAGCCCGGCTTCTGGAAGGGCCTGCATCATTTGGCGTTGCCCTCCCTTGTGCTTGGGCTTTCGGTGGCGGCCTATATCGCGCGGCTCACGCGTTCGGCGATGTTGGAGATTTTGGGGCAGGATTTCATTCGTGTGGCGCGCGCCATGGGTGTGCCGGAGAGGCGCATTGTCTGGCATCTGGCCTTCCGCAATGCGCTGATTCCGGTGTTGGCGGTGATTGGTGTGACCTTCGCGTGGTCCTTGGGCAATGCGATTTTGGTGGAAGCAGTCTTCAGCCGACCAGGCCTGGGCTCTACCATTTTGAAGGCGATTTTGTCGCGCGATTACCAGCTAGTGCAGGCAGGTGTTCTGGTGCTGGCGGCAGCGGTGGTGCTGCTGAATACTGCGCTTGATCTGATTTATGGCGCGATAGACCCAAGGCTGCGGCGCACATGACAGCCATGACCGAAGCGGAAGAAGCGCTGGAAGACAATGCCGCGCGCAAACGCGCCACGCTACGCCGCTATCTGCGCCATCCTGGCTTCATGATCGGGGCAGTGGGAATCGGGTTTTTGGTTCTGGTGGCACTTTTTGCGCCCTGGATTGCACCCCATTCACCGACGCGCACGAATTTGATGAATACGCTGGCGCAGCCCTCAGCGACCTATTGGCTGGGGACAGATCAATTCGGGCGCTGCGTGCTTTCCCGCCTGATCCATGGCGCGCAGGTTTCGTTGCAAGTAGGGTTTTTTGTTGTGCTGATCTCGCTTTCCGCCGGCACGCTGCTCGGCGCCATTGCCGGTTATGCGGGTGGCTTTGTGGAACGCGCGCTGGTCGCGATTATTGATATCATGCTTGCCTTCCCGTCATTTCTATTGGCACTCGCGCTGGTGGCGGCGCGCGGCAATACGCTTGATTCGATCATCCTGGCGGTGGCGATTGCTTATACGCCGCGCGTGGCGGCCGTGATGCGCTCCGTCGTGCTCACCATTCGCCCACGGCCTTTCATTGAAGCATCGCGTGCGATTGGGCTTTCCACCTGGACCATCATCCTCCGCCACGTGATACCGAATGCGCTGCCGCCGGTGATTGTGGTGGCAACGGTCAGTGCTGCGACGGCCATTCTGGCGGAAGCCGGGCTTTCCTTCCTTGGGCTTGGCGTGCAGCCGCCCACACCCACCTGGGGCAATGTGATCGCGGAAGGCCAAACCGCCATCACCACCAATCCGCTGATTTCGCTTTCCGCCGGGTTATGCATCGCCTTTACCGTGATTGTGCTGAACCTGCTGGGCGATGGGCTGCGCGATACGCTGGACCCGCAAATGCGCCGCAATACGGGCAAGCTGCTATGACCGCGATGTTTGAATTGCGGAACCTGACCGCTGCCGTGCCGGGCGAAGCGGGCGCGGTGCGCTTGGTTGAAGATGTCTCCTTGCAGGTGCAGGCAGGTGAAACGCTGGCCATTGTGGGCGAAAGTGGGTCCGGCAAGACAGTGACCTTCACCTCTGCGCTTGGCCTGCTGCCCAAGCCCGGCCGCGTGATCGCCGGCCAAGCGCTGCTGGAAGGCGAGGATTTATTGCAGCTCTCGCCTGAGGAATTGCGCCGACGCCGCGGTGCGCGGATTGGCATGGTGTTCCAGGACCCGCTGACGGGCCTGAACCCGGTGTTTCGGATTGGTGATCAGATCATTGAGGTTTTGCGCGCCCATCTGCCAATCTCCCGCGCAGAGGCGCGCGAAAGGGCCATCGCCTTGCTCGCGCGGGTGCAAATCCCAGACCCCGTGCGCCGCGTTGATGATTACCCGCACCAGTTTTCCGGCGGCATGCGCCAGCGTGTGTTGATCGCCATGGCGATTGCGCTTGGCCCGCGTGTGCTGATCGCCGATGAACCAACCACCGCGCTTGATGTGACGGTACAGGCACAGGTGCTCGATCTGCTCACGGATTTGCGTGAGGCCGATGGCATGGCCATGGTACTGATCACGCATGATCTTGGCGTGGTGGCGCGCCAGGCGGATCGGGTTGCGGTCATGTATGCCGGGCGCGTGGTGGAAACCGGCACGGTGGAGGAAGTGTTTCGCGCGCCGCGCCATCCCTACACCATCTCACTCTTTCGCAGCATTCCAGATTTGGAATCGCCCGCTGGGGCGAAGCTTGCGCCCATTTCCGGCGCGCCGCCTGATCCCGCACGCCGGCCAGCGGGTTGCGCCTTTGCGCCGCGCTGCTTCGCCATGCGCGAAGTTGCCGGTTGCCTGCGCGAACGCCCTGGCCTGACTGCGGATCAGCACGCGGTCGCCTGCCACAGGGCAGGACTGCTGGAGGCCGCGCCATGACCGCGCTGCTGGAAGTTGAGGCGCTACAAAAGCATTTCGGCGGCGGCAATACCCTGTTTGGCGCAAAGCGCGCCCTGGTTCGTGCGGTGGATGGGGTTTCCTTCACCCTTGCGGCGGGAGAAACACTCGGCCTGGTTGGGGAAACCGGCAGCGGCAAATCCACCCTGGGCCGGCTGGTATTGCGCCTGATTGAGCCAAGCGGTGGCCGGCTCCGTTTTGAAGGGCGCGATGTGATCAGCGCTTCCGCCGGTGAATTGCGCGCCATGCGCCCGCGCATGCAAATGGTGTTTCAGGACCCCTATGGTTCGCTCGATCCACGCATGACGGCGGGGCAGATCATCGCGGAACCCATGACAACCCAGGGCATGTCGCGGCATGAGGCGCGTGAACGTGTTGGCGCCTTGCTCTCGCTGGTTGGGCTGCGCGCCGCCATGGCGGGGCGTTACCCGCATGAATTTTCCGGCGGGCAGCGCCAGCGTATTGGCATTGCGCGCGCCATTGCGCTTGATCCGGCACTGGTGGTGTTGGATGAACCGGTCTCGGCGCTTGATGTTTCGGTGCAGGCGCAAATCCTCAATCTGCTGGCGGAAATTCAGGCACGCTCATCCGTTTCATACCTGTTCATCGCGCATGATCTGGCCGTGGTGCGGCATGTCAGTGATCGCGTGGCGGTCATGTATCTGGGGCGCATTGTGGAAATCGCGCCGCGCGATGCGCTGTATCGCACACCGCGTCATCCCTATACTGTTTCGCTGCTGTCCGCCGTGCCGCATGCGGACCCGGTGCGGGAGAGAACGCGCGAACGCATCCGCCCGATTGGGGAGATCGGCTCAGCCGCCGCGCTGCCGACCGGTTGCCGTTTTCATCCGCGCTGCCCACGCGCGCGCATCATTGCTGCGCGCGGTGGTGATACCGTTACGGCAGCGGGCACGCGCCTGCCGCAAGCTTGCGTGACGGACGATCCGGCGTTGAAACCTGCCGAGACTGCGCAGCATTTCACCGCCTGTCATTTCCCAGAAGAGCATTGAGGAGAATCGCTGATGTCGGTCTCTCGTGAAGACAATTACACGGGCGTTTTTGATGGCAAGGTGGGCTATGGGCGAAACCCGGCCGTGGTGGTGATTGATTTCACCCTTGCCTATACTACGCCGGGCTCACCGTTTTTTGCCGAAGGCGTAGTGCGCGCCGTCGCGGATACCGTGCCGTTGCTGGAAGCCGCGCGCAAGGCGGGTATTCCGGTTATCCATACCAAGGTGATGTATCACCCCTCAGGCGCTGATGGCGGCTGGTTCGTGCGCAAGGTTCCTGCACTGCGCAATCTGGTGCCAGGTGAGCCGCTTGCTGAAATTGATCCAAAGGTGGCGCCACTTCCCGAAGAAGTTGTGATCGTCAAGCAATACCCAAGCCCCTTCTTTGGCACGCCGCTTGCGCCCATGCTGGCGACACTCGGCGTTGATACGCTGATCCTGGCCGGTTGTTCGACCAGCGGCTGCGTGCGTGCTGGCGCGCTGGATGGCGTGCAGCATGGCTACCGGGTGATTGTGCCGCGCGAATGCGTGGGGGATCGCCATGATGGGCCGCATGACGCCAATCTTTTCGATATCAACGCCAAATATGGCGATGTTGTCGGGCGCGATGAAGTGATCCAGTATCTTGCCAATCTCGCCAAACGCAATGACTGAGGAAAAACGCCCATGAATAATATCACCGCACCGGATGAAGCCATTCGCGTCTATTGGATGACCGGATGTTCTTCCTGCCTGCGCACCAAGGAATTCCTCACGCGTCACGGCGTGCCCTTCATTTCCCGCAATGTGCTGGAAGATGAAGGCGCTTATGATGAACTCGCACGTTTCGGCCTTCGGCAAGTTCCGATTGTGACGCGCGGCGACGCCTGGGCGAATGGCCAGGTGCTGCGCGATATCGCTAAGCTTTGCGACATTAAACTCGGCGAACAGCGCATGCTGCCTATCGAGGAAATGCGCCGCCGTCTGGATGCGATTTTGGCCGGCAGCGCGCGGTTTCTGGCGCAAATGCCCGATGCCGCGCTGGCGCAAATGCTGCCCAAGCGCCCGCGTTCCTTCGCGCAGCTTGGCTGGCATATCGCCAATATCGCCGATGCCTTTCTGGAACATGAAAACGGCATACCGCTGACCTTCGATAGCTATATGCGCGTGCCGGAAGAAAAGGACGCGACGCGGGAAAAGCTGATCGCCTATTGCGAGGAAATGCGCCAGCGCATGTCCGATTGGTTCGATGGACCCGGCCGCACGCGGGATTGGTCGGCGCGCGCTGATGTCTATTACGGCGAACAGACCATGCATGAATTCATGGAACGCACGGTCTGGCATGCAGGCCAGCATTCGCGGCAATTGATGTGGGTACTGGAAGGCTTGGGCATTGCGCCGGATCAACCGCTGGGGCCGGAAGTTTTTGCAGGCCAGCCCATGCCTGAGAGTGTTTGGGATGAGGCTGATCCGGCGAAGATGCGGCGCCCGAGCTGAGCAGGGTGCACCCACCTTTGGTAAAGAAGCTTTCCTGCATCTCACCAGGCGAAGGCCCAGCGACCGGTTTTTGGGACAGCAGCTCGTGAACGTGACATCAACTCGTTAACCCTTTTTCTGCGTCCACAAGCCATATTACTTGCTCTAGATCCCTATCCTATGAGCCAGGGGCCAATACCCCGATGCGAGAGCCACTTTCTGCCGCCGATAACAAATTTCGTGAAGCCATCGCCCTGCTCCAGCAAGGTGATGTGGCTGCGGCGGAGGCTGCCTGCCTTTCCGCACTTCAGGCGGATCCGCTGCATGTGGAAGCGCTACATCTCTCAGGTTTGGCGGCAACACAGGCTGGGCGCGTGGATGAAGGCGTCAGCCGGCTGCAGCGCGCAGCGCAGATCAGACCAAAAGATCCAGGAATACATGGTAATCTGGCTCTTGCCCTATCCCAGCAGGGGCGTGACTTGGATGCACTTGCTAGTTTCGAAACCGCACTAGCCCTCAATCCCAATGGATTTGACGTGCGCCAGAATGCGGGCAATTTGCTGCACAAGCTTGGCCGCTATGCGCAAGCCATCGCAGAATTTGACCTCATCATCGCTGCCGAGCCTGATCGGCCGGAGGCGCATTTTCACCGCGGGAATGCATTGGCGGAGCTTGGGCGGTTTGAAGATGCCTATTGCGCATATGAAAAAGCTTCTGACCTGCAACCAAACTCTACAGATTGTTTGGCGAGCATGGCCTCAGCGCTCTGTAACCTGAAGCGCCACAAGGAGGCGATGCCCATTATTGAAAGGGTGCTCGCAATCAATCCGAGACTGGAGCTGGCACTTTTGTGTCGCGTTGATCTGCTACTTTCTCAGGGTTATTTGCAAGAAAGCCTGGATGCGGCGGAGGCGGTGATTACGGCGAATCCGCAATCACTCCAGGGCCATCTTTGGCGCAGTAAAATACTGATCCTTTTGGGACGGCCAGAAAGGGCCTTGATGTTATCAGCGGCGTCACGTGGCCTTGCCTTGGACAACCCTCTAACCCTTATCAATCATGGTTTCATCCTGGCCGCACAGAACCGACTTGAAGAAGCCATCGGCTTTTATGATCGGGCGTTGAAAATAAAGCCCGCTGATCCTGAAGCCCATCACAATCGTGCCTTTGCTCTACTAACACTCGGGCGTTTCGAAGAAGGATGGCTTGCCTACGAATATCGCAATTTGCGGACCAAAACTTTGGTGGCGCGCAAATATCCGAAGCCTCTTTGGTGGGGTGCGGAACCGCTCCGGGATCAGATGCTTTATGCCTATTGTGAGCAGGGACTGGGTGATACGATCCATTTCAGTCGCTATGCCTTACTGGCCGCTGAGCGTGGGGCGACGGTATTCCTTTCGGTCCAAAAGCCTCTCCATCGGCTGTTTCAAGGCTTTCACCCGAAGGTGATTGTTATCAACTATAATGAAGCGCCCTTGGAATTCGATTTGCATTGCCCGTTACTCAGCATGCCGCTTGCTTTCCGAACCAGGCTTGAAAGTATCCCCGCCTGGCCAGAAGGCTATCTTAAGACGCCAGCAGAAGAAGTAGCGCGCTGGGCGCAACGCCTGCCGCCAGGTCGCCGGATTGGTCTTGTCTGGAGCGGCAGTACCACCCACAGCAATGATGCCAATCGTTCCATGTCGCTTGCGCGTTTGGCACCCTTATTCCAATCCGGCGATGTCTGGGTTTCACTGCAAAAGGAGGTGCGGGAGAGAGACCGAGACACACTGCAAGCCTCTGGCCTGCTTGATCTGACCGCTGAGCTTGATGATTTCGCCGATACAGCGGCCCTGATTTCAGCACTCGATCTGGTGATCGCGGTGGATACGTCTGTCGCGCATCTGGCGGCGGCTTTGGGCAAACCTGTTTGGCTGATGCTGCCCTATGCGCCGGATTTTCGTTGGTTATTGGATCGGGAAGATTCGCCCTGGTATCCCAACATGCGGCTGTTTCGCCAGCAACAGCCTGGTGACTGGGACAGCGTGATCACAAGAATTACCAAGGCGCTACAGGCTTAGCCCGCATTATTCACCAAGAGTTGGCGGATGTGGTATATTCTTTTGAGATATCGTATGATTTTGCTGTTGAATTTCAAAACCCACGCATTCAAAGGCCGCACCCGTCGTGACGGAAACTACCCCATCTCTGCCCGGCCTGTCACCTGTTTCTGGCAAGTCGCTGATTGCCCGCTTTGACGGCGGGGACATGTCCTCTGATGGCGGGCTTCTGGCGCTTCGTGAGATTGAGGCGCGGCTTGGCGTGGCGGGCCGATTGGCCGCCTGCCTGCGGGATCTGCGCGCGCCGGAACGCATCCGGCATGGCGTTGCGGAGATGTTGC
>Ga0315907_10004947_pt1 | contig 14750 bp, 13 predicted proteins | sample LakEriMetagenome_3_FD_203525 | JGI IMG/M metagenome (GOLD analysis project Ga0315907, IMG submission 203525) | Freshwater fungal communities from buoy surface, Lake Erie, Ohio, United States - Buoy 12 MA123 | ecosystem: Environmental > Aquatic > Freshwater > Lake > Lake biofilm | place: USA...
TCAGCGTAAGAGGCGCCATTAGAACGGCGGCCGCACCGGCGACTGCTGCGCCAATGGCCCAGGTCCAGGTGTAGACGTTTTCAACACGAATGCCGACAAGATAGGCCGCTGAGCTGTTCTCACTGGTTGCCTGCATAATCTTGCCTGCCTGCGTGCGTGAAAAGAAGATCGCAAAGGCGAGCATAAAGACGATCGCCGCACCCAGGACGATCAACTGCTGCGGCAAAATGGGAATGTCGTAGATGAATATTGGAGCTGGGTCGATGAAGGCAGGAATGCTGAGATACTCTCCCTTCCCGCCCCAGAAATATCGACCAATGCCCTTAAGAAGGTACGAGAAGCCGACAGTCGCCAAGACCATTGTTAGGGCAGGCGCCTTGATGAGCGGCCTATAAACGAGGCGGTCTGATATGACGCCCAGACCGAAAGAAAGGACGACAGCGATAACGAGGGCAATTACATATGGGAAGGCAAGATACTCGATTAGGCTGTAGGCGAAGAACCCGCCGAGCATAAAGAGTTCGCCATGCGAAAAGTTTATGTGACCAGTTGATCGATATACAAGCACGAGACCGATTGCGACCATTGCATACAGCGCGCCTGTCGTGAGGCCACTCGTCAGCAAAAATGGAAACATCGGGCTTGGATCCTTTGTAAATAAAAACAGTTAGGGGCAGGGATCGGTCTTCAATCCCTGCCCCGTGACTTGCATCACTTCAGATTAGTTGTACCAACCTGGATTACGTCTCCACCGCGGAGAGAAAACCACGCCATCGACCGGTAGCACTGGTGATTGCTTGGCTTGCAAGCGATTGGGCCAGCATACGCTTGGCTTTCAACCGTGAGATCCGACATTGCCTTTGCGATGCTCTCACGCGTGAGATCCCGCCCGGCCTTTCTAAGAGCAGCAACAACGAACTCGGCGCTCGCCACGCCGAACAGGTGCCAAGTCATGAATGTGTCAGAAGGATAGTGCTTCTTGACGACTTCCTTCCAATTGGCAACCGACGGATCGTCCGGAAGTTTGGTGGGAGCGAGCGCCTCGAACTTGTCCATCGCGCCACGGACCCCAATACTTTGTTCCATCGCACGCATGTCACTGATTGCGGATCCACCGACCACGATCGGACGATATCCAATCTTGTACATGTCGCGCATCAGAATCGTTGCCGCCTTAGGGAAGAGAACGGCAATAACCGCGTCAGCACCAGAGGCCCTAAGCCGCAGCGCCACCGCCGTTGCGTCGCTCGGATCCGGCGACAGATCTTCATCTGCAACCGCAGTGATGTTCCGGGTCTTGAGGCTTTCAAGCAGCGGCGCATAACGGCTGTCCGCCCAAGCATCCCTCTGCCTTACGATCGCAATCTTTTTCGCTCCCAGATCGATCGCGCGCTGAAGTTGCCCCTCCGTCTCCATCCAGCCAGCAAGCATGGTCGTGAAGATCATTGGGTTGACCGGATCGGTCAGCTGGGGAGCAGTCGATGCGGTAATCACCCATGGGATTTTCGCAGCGACAATGTCAGGCATCGCCGCCAGGCTGGCGTTCGAGCAGCCGCCACCGTGAATCATGAAAACGTTGTGCTGGTGGATCAGCTTCTTCGCGGCTGCCACTGCTTGATCAGGCCTGCACGCATCATCTTCTCTTACGTAGCGAAGTTTCCTGCCGTGAATCCCACCAGCGGCGTTCACTTCGTTATAAACCGACTCGACCCCGTCGTAGATCGTCTTGCCGTTATGATAAAGCGGTCCGGTCAAGACACCCAACGCGCCAATGAGAATTTCATTGTCGGTCACGCCAACTTCTGCTGCGCCGGTCGGGTTATGAAGAAGTACCCCACCCGCGACAAGCATTGCTCCCATAAAAAGTTTTCCGCGATTCATGCTCCGCCTCCTTCGTGGATTATGTTTTTGGGCTTCCGTGCGACTTCAATGCCAAATCCGTAATGCCAAATCCGTGCCGCCGGTCCGACATGCCGCAACCAGCGCGGCGTTCAAAACAAACGCGCCGCGCCGCTTGAAAGATCAAGCGCTGAGTTTGCGGAACTTGTGGCCGAACCATGTTCGCCCTCCGACGGGACGGGAATATCTCGTCCATTGACATTGATGAAACATGAACCATGGTTCATTTGTCAAGCTGGGATGTCGATAAAACATTGAAACATGAATCATGTTTCATTATTTTGAGGTGAGAATATGCTTTCTCGAGTGGAGGAACGTCAGCCTGAGCTTCCGGATCAATCGTCCGCGCGTCCGCCATGTCGAAGACGAGATCGCGCGACGCGCATCAACGCGACAGCTGACGCAGCCGGACGATGACTGTCGAATGCCAGTCGATTCGACAGTCGACATGAAAGGGAAAATCGAATGAGCACGGCAGATGACGTGATTCTCTCCGAAGTTCGCGGCGCGGTCGCCATCCTTACAATAAACCGCCCAAAAACCCTAAATGCCCTCGATGTGCCGACCCTCCTGGTCCTCGAGAAAACCTTTGCCACGCTCGAAGCCGACGATACTGTCCGCGTCATCGTCGTCACCGGCGCTGGCGAAAAAGCCTTCGTCGCCGGCGGCGACATAAGCGACCTCAACTCACGGGGTGGGCTCACCCACTATCAGGAGTTCGCGGAGACAATCCACCGAGTGTTTCGGCGCATTGAAGTCTGCGACAAGCCGGTTATTGCAGCGATCAATGGCTACGCACTGGGCGGCGGGACCGAACTGCTTTTGGCAACGGACATTCGATTCGCTGCATCCACTGCCCGCTTCGGACTGCCGGAGATTACGCTTGGAATCATTCCGGGCGCCGGTGGCACGCAGAGGCTGCTGCGGCAGGTGCCGTTGTGCCGTGCCAAAGAAATAATGTTTTCGGGAAAACATTTTCCAGCCGAAACCGCGCTGGAGATCGGGCTGATCAACCGGATCGTAGAGCCCGCACAGCTCATGCCGGAAACCCTCCGATTTGCGGAAGAGATCGCGGCCAAATCGCCGCTGATTTTGAAGATCCTCAAGCGGACCTTGACGGATGGTGCCGACATGACGCTGACGTCCGCGCTGGCGCACGAGAAAGCCATGGCAAGCATTGTTTTCGACAGCGCGGATGCACACGAAGGCTGCAGCGCGTTTCTAGAGAAGCGGAAGCCGGTCTTTACCGGAAAGTAACACGCCGATTTGCAATGGAGATCGACTATGGATTTTTCACTGACGAGCGAACATCAACTCCTGATCGATACGGCGCGAAAGGTCGGCGACAAATTCGGCTTGGACTACTGGCGGAACTGCGATGAGAACAAGAAGTTCGCTGGGGAGTTCTGGCAGGCGATCTGTGATGCGGGCCTCGCCGGGGTTGCCCTTCCAGAGGAGTACGGCGGCTCCGGGCTCGGAATGCTCGAAATGGCGCTGATCATCGAGAATCTTGCCGTCGGCGGCGGTGGCTCGACGCTTGGCCAGATTTTCATGAACAATCCGATCTTCGGCGGCGTTCCGCTGGTGAAATTTGGAACCAAAGCGCAGAAGGACGAAATGCTCCGCGCACTCGTCGAAGGGCGCATGCGTTTCGCGATGGCACTGACGGAGCCGGACGTCGGATCGAACACGCTGGCGATGAAGACCTTCGCGCGCCGCGCTGACGGCGGCTGGAAGATAAACGGCAGCAAGATTTGGATTACATGCATGCCGCAAGCGCAGAAAGTCTTGGTGATCGCGCGAACGACGAAGATCGAAGATGCACCGCGCCGGACCCAAGGCATAACGATGTTCTTGATCGACCGGGACCGCGGCGGGCTGACGCATAGTGAGATCGACAAGGTCGGGACAAATACGAATCCTTCCAGCAATGTCTATTTCGACGACGTGTTCGCGCGCGATGACGAAGTCGTCGGCACGGTGGACGGCGGCTGGCCCGAGCTTCTTGAGGTTCTGAATACCGAACGAATCGTGACGACGGCGGGACTCGTCGGCGCCGGCAAGCTCGCGCTCCGTCTCGGCGTCGACTACGCAAAAAATCGAAAAGTTTTCGGCAACACCCCCATTGGGGCGTATCAAGGCCTTCAGTTCCCGCTGGCCGAGGCCCACGCTGAAATCGAATGCGCGCGCCTCATGAACCTTAAAGCCGCCTGGCTCCACGACAACGGCATGCCCTACGGCTCCGAGGCGAATACGGCGAAGTTTCTAGCAGTGCGCGGCGCGACCCAAGCGATCGAGCGGGCGATGCAGACGATGGGCGGCATGGGTTTTGCGAAAGACATGCACGTCGAGCGACTGTGGCGCGATGCGCGTCTCTTCCAGTTCGCGCCCGTGTCCGAAGAAATGATCCTGAATTTCATCGCGATCCACGATCTCGGCCTGCCGAAGGGCTACTAGGTCGCCTGTTGGTCCTTTTAGCGAGGAGAATGCCATGGACTTGCAATTGCGCGGCCGGAGAGCACTTGTTACGGGAGGCAGCAAAGGTATTGGACTCGCCGTCGGCGAAGTTCTGGTTGCCGAGGGCTGCAACATTATTCTTGCGGCCCGCGACGGGGAGAGGCTTGCAAAGGCAGCGCAAACGCTGCGATCCAACGGCGGCGGATCTGTGGATACTGTGGTCGCCGATCTCGGCAAGGCGGACGACCAGGCGAGATTGGCAAGCGAATTTGGCGACATCGACATTCTCGTAAACAATGCCGGCTCAAATCCTCCAGGCGAAATCGACGACATCACCGAAGAGGTGTGGCGGCGCGCTTGGGACCTAAAGGTTTTCGGCTACATAAACATGACACGCGCCTTCTATTCGAAGATGAAGCAACGCCGGTCGGGTGTGATCGTGAACGTCATCGGCAATTCCGGCGAGCGAATGCAGTCGCGCTACATTCTGGGCTCGTCCGGAAACAGCGCGCTGATGAGCATGACAAAAGCCCTTGGCGCTCGCTCGCCGGACCACAATGTCCGTATTGTCGGGGTCAATCCGGGCCTGACCGCCACGGATCGGGCGATGTTCATGCTCGAAGGATGGAGCCGGGACGCGTACGGGACGCCGGATCGTTGGGCCGACTTCATCGGAAAGCTGGATCTTCCGTTCGGACGCATGGGAGAGGCAAAGGAGGTTGCCGACGTCGTGGCTTTCCTCGCGTCGCCCCGCGCCGCCTATGTTAGCGGCACGATCGTCACGGTGGACGGCGGGGCATGCAACCGTAACGCTTGAGGTGATCAATGAGCGATATCGTCAGGATCGAGACGGGGCCGCGAAGCAGCCAGGCAGTTATCTACAACGGCGTCGTGCATCTGGCAGGGCAAGTGGCGCGCGGTTCAGAGAACGCATCAGTCGCTGCGCAGACGCACGAAATCTTGCGCAACATAGACCGTCTTCTTGTTGCCGCCGGAAGCGACAAATCCAGGCTGATCACTTCGACGATTTTCCTGGCCGACTTCCGACGATTCGACGAAATGAATGACGTCTGGATGGCATGGGTAGTGCCCGGCTCCACGCCAGCGCGCGCGGTCGTCGAGGCAAAGCTCGTCACGCCGGGCTTCGGGGTCGAGATTTTCGTGCAGGCGGCGGTATCGACCTGAACGCGAGTCGATGTTTTGGCGGCTGAAAGCCCGCCATTGATGTGTTTGGAGGAAGTCTGATGGCGCACCAGGGACCGTCCAACGCACTTTCGGGACTGCGCGTCCTCGATTTGACGCGAGTCCGTGCCGGACCAGCCTGCTGCCGCGTTTTCGCGGACTTCGGCGCGGACGTCATCAAGATCGACGCGACGGCAGGCGCGGATCCGAACGAAGGAATGAGCGGCCCTCGCCACGGCTACGACATGCTCAATCTTCACCGCAACAAGCGTTCGTTGACGCTCAATCTGAAGAAGCCCGAGGGGCTAGATGTCTTCAAGCGCCTCGTAGAAACGGCCGATATCGTCGTCGAGAATTTCCGCCCTGACGTAAAGGACAGGCTGGGAATCGGGTACGAGAACCTGAAAGCGATCAACAAACGCATCATACTCGCGTCGATTTCGGGGTTCGGCCAAGACGGTCCGTATGCATCGCTGCCAGGATTCGATCAGATCGCCCAGGGAATGGGCGGCCTTATGGCGGTTACCGGGCTGCCGGGTCAGGGCCCTATTCGGGCAGGCGCAGCGATAGCCGACATTTCGTCCGGGCTTTATGCCGCGATCGGCATCTTCGTAGCCCTTCAGGAGCGGGCGCGCTCCGGCGAGGGCCAGTGGGTCCAATCTTCGCTGCTCGAGGCCCAGATTGCGGTGCTCGACTTTCAGGCGGCTCGATATCTCGTCGATGGCGTCGTTCCAGAGCAATCTGGCAACGATCATCCGTACTCGACGCCGATGGGCGTCTTCGCCACATCGGACGGGTTCATCAATCTCGGCGTGGGCGGCGACGGACATTGGAAGAGTCTCTGCGGCGTCTTCCAAAAGCCCGATTGGGTCTCCGATCCGAAATTTGCGACGGGCGAGGCCCGCCTTAAGAATCGTCCCGAGATCAAGGCGATGATCGAGCCGCTTTTCAGATCGCGGAGCAGCGAAGAATGGATGCGGGATCTCGCAAATGCCGGCGTTCCCGCCGGGCCGATTTACCGAATGGACGAAGTCTTCGACGATCCGCAAGTTCGGCATCTAGGTATGGCGGTCCCCTGTACCCATCCTATTCGAGGCGAAATCTCCCTCGTAGGGCAGCCCGTGAAGCTGTCCCGGACGCCCGCCGCCATTCATAAATCGTCGCCCGACGCGGGGGCGCATTCTGATGAGCTGCTCGACGAACTCGGTTTCAGCGAAGCTGATAAGGCCCGACTACGCGCCGTTGGCGCCGTCTAGAACACAGGACCATGGAAACGGGCACCGTAGACTTCAGCAAAGAAGGGGGCGTCGCTCGGATCACAATTTCGAACGAGTCGCGCAGGAACGCGATTTCGCTCCGCATGTGGGAAAAACTGCGCGACGCCCTCGCGGATGCGAACGACGACCGCAACATCCAAGTCGTCATGCTTCGCGGCGCAGGCGACAAGGCTTTCAGTGCGGGTGCGGACATATCGGAGTTCCAGCTTGTGCGTTCGACCCCCGAGCAGATCGCGACTTACGAGGGGGTCTGCATGCAAGTCCAGCGCGCCCTCGAATACCTCGGCAAACCGGCGATCGCTGCAATTGGAGGAATTTGCTACGGAGGCGGCCTAAACCTCGCGATGGCATGCGACGTCCGGCTGGCCGCAGACACGGCGGCCTTCTGCGTTCCGGCAGCGAAACTGGGGATCGGCTATTCGCTCGACGAGGTGCTTGTCCTCGGAACGAAAATCGGAAGAAGTGCTGTCGCCGACCTTCTGCTCAGCGGCCTTCCCCTTCCAGCTCATGAGGCCCTTTTGGCCGGTATCGTTCAACGGGTGTGGCCCGCCAGTTCATTTTGGGAACGCGCCGACGCCTATATCGCCGCAATCGCCGGAAACGCGCCGCTTTCTATGGCGGCGATCAAGCGGTCTATCGCCACAATGCGGACAACGGTAAGCGATTCGGAGCGGGCCGAAATTGCCCGCCTCGTTGCCGCCTGCGACGCGAGCGCAGATTTTCGCGAGGGCCAGGAGGCCTTCAGGGAAAAGCGCCGGCCGAGATTTACGGGCAGATAGGCCCCCCAAGGCACTTCAATCCAGTGGAGAGACCGATGCCGAATAGTGAAACTCCCGCTTCGCCGCGTATCCTCTACGGCAAATCGGGCGGAGCCGCGACGCTGACGATATCGCAACCGAGCAAACTGAACGCGATGACGTTTGAAATGTGGTCCAGCCTTGCGGACAGTGTCCGGGAGGCCGAAGCAGATCCCGACATACGCGTCATCGTGCTGCGTGGCGACGGCACGCGCGCGTTCTGCGCCGGTGCCGACATCTCGCAGTTCGGCGCCATGCGGGATAGCGACGATGCCGTGGCCAGCTACGAAAAAGCCGTTTCCGCCGGTACGGCGGCGCTCGCGAATGCCTGCAAACCGACCGTCGCCGCGATCTCCGGAATCTGCTTTGGCGGCGGGTTCGGCCTGTCCATGTGCTGCGATCTGCGAATCGCCGCTACCGACTCCAGGTACCGCATACCAGCGGCACGTCTGGGCCTCGGTTACGCCTTCAGCGGAGTCGAACTAATCGCAAAAAAGATCGGCATAAGCCAGACAGCGGATCTTTTGATGAGCGCGAGAATCATCGACGCGAAGGAGGCCGGCGCGATCGGCATCCTGAACGCCGTGTTTGACGCAGCCACATTCGCGCAGGAGTCGGAAAACTATATCCGCAGGATCGCGGCAAACGCACCGATCACGCTTCGGGCCGCGAAGGCGGCGCTCAACGAAATAGTGAAGCCGGTTGCGGCAAGGGACGTATCGAAGGTGGATGCGCTCGTCGCCGCTTGCTTCAAGAGCGAAGACTACCGGGAAGGTCGGGCCGCATTCGCGGAGAAACGGGAGCCGAATTTTAAGGGCTATTGAGGCTTGCGCATCAACGCCGCCGGATTTTCGATGTAGTGGACGATTCGGTTCAGAAATTTTGCCGCCCCGACCCCGTCCAGCACCCGGTGATCGGCGGCGAGCACCAAGCCGAGTTCGTGTTTCAACAGCGCTTCGCCGCGCGCACCCGGCCGGAAGGTGTCGCGCACGCTCCCGACGCCGAGGATTGCCGTCTGCCCCGGATTCACGATCGGCGTCAGATATGTGACGTTGTGCATTCCCACGTTTGAGACAGTCACTGAACCACCCGCGAGATCGTCCAAGGTAAGCCGGCCGGCGCGGCCGCGCTCGATCAAGGCGGTCGACGATGCTGCGATTTCATCGAGATCCATGCGGCCTGCGTCGCGCAACACCGGCGCCATAAGGCCTCGATCGGTTTGAACGGCGATTCCGACATCGATCGATTCGAATTTGGCGAATCCAGTATCTCGCCACACGCGATTTACGTCCGGGCATTCGGTCAGCGCGCGCGCAACCGCGCATACAACGACGTGGGTAAGCGTGAGCCGCCGCGATGCACCCAAATTGAGCTGCTCGCGCAGCGACAAGGCGGCAGCCACGTCCGCCTCGGTCGCCACGTAAAAATGCGGGATATCCCGTTTAGCCGCCGACAGTCGCTCAGCGATCGCCAGCTGAACGCTGTCGGCCTGCGAAAACCCGTCGTTAGCCGAGGCGACGCGTCTCGGCCTTTGCGAAATCGCAGCGAGTACGTCGGCTGCTTTGATCCGCCCGCGCGGGCCCGATCCGGCGACGACTGCGAGATCTACATTCGATTGACGGCTCAGTCGGCGCGCAAGCGGCGTCGAGAGTATGCGGCTGCCTGGGTTCCGGGATAAGGGGAGAACCGTCGAAGGTTCGGCGTCAGCGACCGGCGGCGGCGCGGATTCGCCATCCGAAGCCGCCATTCCGGCGCCAGTCCAGGATGCGATTGCGGTCCCGACCGGCACAGTCGTTCCCGCCGGGACGAGAAGTTCGATCATTTCACCTGCAGTCGGCGCCTCGACTTCATTGGCAATCTTTTCGGTTTCGACGACGCAGATGATGTCGCCTTGCGCGACACGGTCGCCGGGCTTGACCTTCCACTCGGCCAAGAGCCCCTCGGTCATCGTGAGACCGAGCTTCGGCATGAGGATGTTCTGGCCGGGTTTCATTGTTGGGCGCTTCCCGCGATTTCAGACCAGCAACTTTTTCGCCGCCGCCACGAGGCGGCTACTGTCCGGTCGACATTCAACTTCGAGACTTTTGGCGAAAGGAATGGGCATGAACGGTGCCCCCACCCGAAGGATCGGAGCGTCGAGTTCATCGAAGCCAATATCAGCCATACGGGCGGCAACTTCTGCACCAACCCCGAACGCCTCGACTGCTTCGTGCGCGACAATGAGCCGGTGCGTGCGCGCAAGCGACGAAAGCACAAGTTCCTCGTCCCAAGGCTGGATGGAGCGTAAATCGACGATCTCGGCATCGATCTTTTCAGCCTCGAGGATCTGCGCGGCATCCAGCGCGGTATGAACCAACGCCCCGTACGTAACGATCGTGAGATCGCGTCCCGACCGGACGATGTTTCCTTTGCCGATCGGCACAGCCTGCGGCTTGTCCGGAAGCTCGCCCTTCATCCCATAAAGCGCTTTGTTTTCGACGACGACGACCGGATTGGGATCGGCGATTGCGCTCCGGATCAGGCCGTACGCATCTGAAACGGTCGCTGGGCACACAACCTTCAGACCGGGGATATGTGCGAACCAAGCCTCAAGACATTGGGAATGCTGTGGCCCGGCATTCAGTCCGCCGCCATGCGGGGTCCTGATAACGAGCGGCACTGACCGCTGGCCGCCGAACATGAAATGGGCCTTCGCGGCTTGGTTGACAAGCGCATCCATCGTCAATGTCATGAAGTCCATGAACATGATTTCAACGACCGGACGCAGACCAGACAACGCGGCTCCAACTGCGGCCCCCACAATCGCGGCCTCGGAGATCGGCGTATCCCGGACGCGGCCTTCTCCGAATTTCTCCGCAAGGCCCTTAGTGACGCCGAAAGGCCCACCTGCCGCAGCGATATCTTCGCCCAGAAGGATGACCGACGGATCTTCCGCCATGGCATCGGTCAGCGCGTTTCCGATTGCCTTTCCATATCTGACCTCGGCCATCGTCAGCTCCTCACCGGCGCGTACACGTCTCGAGACGCGCGCGCATAATCGGGGGCCTGTCCCATACGGGCGGTTTCGACTGCGGAGTCGATCCGACTTTCAATTGCGGCTTCAATCGCTTCGAGCGAGGCCACCGAGACTCCCGAATCAATCAGCTTTCGTCGCGCCCGCGCGACCGCGTCATCGGGGCCAAGAGCCGCAATCGGCTCCCGGTATTTCTGTTGATCGCCTTCGTAGTGACCCCGAATGCGGGTGGTCCGGCATTCGAGCACAAAGGGGCCACCGCCACCGCGAATAGCCGCGACAACGCGGTCGGCCGCCATCCACACCGCCTCGAAGTCATTGCCGTCGAGCTCCTCGTGCGGGATCCCATAGGCTTTAGAAAGATCCGCGAGATTGGCGGCGACTTGACGGCTTGTCGGCGAGAACTCTGCCCAGCCGTTGTTCTCGCAAACAGCCAGGAGTGGCAGCTTCCACAGCGCAGCCAGGTTGAGGCTTTCGTGGAGCACGCCTTCAGCCATCGCGCCATCACCAAAGAACACAACAGCGATGTCGGTGGTCCCGCGGGTCTGATGCGCCAACGCGCTGCCAAGCGCGATCGGAATTCCGGCACCGACGATGCCGTTTGCGCCGAGCATTCCGATTGAAAGATCAGCGACGTGCATCGAGCCGCCGCGGCCGCCGCAAACGCCCTCTTCCTTTCCCATGATCTCGAGAAAGAACCGATCAAGCGGCATACCTTTGGCCAACGCATGGCCGTGGCCCCGGTGGGTCGAAGCGATCGTATCAGAGGCGCGAAGAACCGCCCCGATCCCTGCCGGAACGGCCTCCTGACCGATACTCAGATGAATGAAACCCGGCACCTCCCCATCGGCGAAAAGACGCGATAGCCGGAGCTCGGTTTGGCGCACCAGCGCCATCGTTTCATAGAGCGAAAGAAGTTTCGTATTTTCGATCGCGGGCATCTCAAACCAGCTTTCTGACCTTTGCATATTCGGGCGACCGGCCGATCTGGTCCGCCACAAGCATCCCGGACACGCCCATCTGCCTGCCAGATTGGGTTTGGTCGTGTCGCGGAAGGCCAATTGCCGCTTTGGAACTAGGTCTGTACTGCATGGCGATATTCCAATCCGTACAACCGCTTGTCACCGTGGGCCGCAGGACAGAAAGGCACCCGCCCATTCACGTTGAATAGGCTATCGACATCAAATATTGCGGTCAATAGTTATGAATTATGAGTCGATATTCATATTTTTCCGAGAATGTTTCTGCGCATCAATCGCCGGACGTGAATTTCAACATTTCACGAAATCGCCCGAAAACTTGCCCTAGGGCTTCGACCGCCTACCGCCGAAAAGTCCGTGTCGAATGAATTTCCCGTAAGCTCGAAACATCGATTCGGGCGGTTGCTTCACTTTGCCATCCCAATAAGCGTAGCGAAGGCTCAGATAGCTGCGAGCAGCCATCAGCACAAACACGATGGCTTCGAGTTCATCCTCCTCGTATCCCGGCAGATCGCCCGCCGCCCAGGCGCGCTTCAAGGCACGCAGGTATTTGGCGGAAATGTTTTCCAGATGCTCACGGTGCCCTGTCGGAGCAAAAAGTTCGGCTTCGTTTAAGATTCGATAGAACTCTGGCGCTTCGATCAGATACTGAAAAAAAACGCTGAATCTCTTTTCTTCCCGCTCGCGCTCACTGGTGCATTTTCGCGTCTCGGCTGCAATATAGTCCAGCATTCCCTCGCCGAGCACAGGCAGCAATTGATCAAGAAGGTGCTGTCGCGATTCGAAATAATTGTAAAAGGTCCCCTGGGCTACCTTGGCTTTCGCGGTTATCCGAGAAATCGAGGCACCGACGTATCCATACTTGCCGACGACCTCTGCAGCCGCTTTGAAAAGAGCGTCACGCACGCGCTCAGCCCGCTCAGCTCGTGTCGAGCGGGGCTTGCCCTGACGGATCTTCACAATACGCCGTTCGGATAACTTCTTTTTCTGCTGCACGCCGGTCGATCATCACTTAACGTTTGAAAACACGAGCTTTTGTCATACCCCCGAAGACATTGTCAATTGCAAGCTATGCAGCCCAAATGGCTGCACGAAGCATCTACTCGCGGCAGTAGGATCGACACCCCGCCATTCCAATCATACAATCGCTCCACGCAGACCCAATCATGTTCGGGCGGGGCAACAATGGCCAATTTCGATCTATCGGGAAAAACAGCGCTCGTAACAGGTGCATCGTCGGGTCTGGGGCGAAGCTTTGCAAAGACACTTTCTGGAGCGGGCGCGAATGTGATCCTGGCTGCTCGGAGAGTTGAGCAGCTCCAGGCTTTAAGACAAGAGATTGAAGCTGGCGGCGGGCGCGCCGAAATAGTCAAGATGGACGTCACATCCGATGCATCCATCGAAGCCGCTTTCGAACAGGCGTGGCAGCTTATGGGCCCCGTCCAAATCATCGTCAACAACGCGGGGGTTGCTGCCACTAAACGAATGCTCGACAAAGACGAAGGTGAGTGGCGGCGAGTACTCGATACAAATCTCATCGGGGCCGCCAATGTTGCTCGGGCCGCCGCGCAGCGATTGGTCGATGCAAAACTCTCCAGAGGATCGATCATCAACATCGCGTCGATCCTCGGTCTGCAGAGCGCGCTGGGTGTTGCAATCTACGCTGCGTCAAAGGCTGCGTTGCTCAGCCTAACCAAGTCACTCGCACTTGAGTGGGGCCGCAAGGGAATTCGCGTAAATGCAATTGCGCCTGGATACGTAAAGACCGATCTCAGCAAAGAGTTCTTCGATCGGAAAGCTGAAAAACTTATTGATCAGATTCCGTTAAAAAAGTTTGTTGATCCGTCTGATCTAGATGGTCCATTGCTCTTGCTCGCTTCCGACGCGTCAAGTTGGATGACGGGATCTACGCTTGTCGTTGATGCCGGTCATAGCCTCGTATTTGAGGCATGAACCCAAGAGCCCGAGTTCACTATCGTGGCGGACCGGAAGGGTTCTGAAAGAACCATTCCGCCCCTCATCTGAGACTGGTCGACAGGAAAAGCCTTTAAAAAATACAACCAATCTCGTGTGCCAGATTTTATCTTTCTTTGTCGGATTTTGAAGCATTGAATGTTCAAATGTGTTGATGTCGCGCTGGTCGCAGATTTGAGACGGATGCATTTTGTCAATAACGAGCCTTTCGCGGCGAAGCGAGAACTGTTGCAGCTTTACTGCGCTATCAATCCACGGTTTAAGATAGAATTCTGAAAAAGATGCTGCTGCATGAAAAACATCGCTCTTTCTGACAGTCCCGATTTTCAGAGATACGAGAAGCGTTGGGCGCCGGCCGACTAGGGGATCAGTATTCCCTTGGTCAGAGGCCGCGGCAGTTTCGGTGACCTCAGTACCGTCGATGTACCACTGAGTATTTCTGCCGTTTTCTGAACATCGATAAATCAATGGGTTAGACAGCTGGGCAAAACAACAAAAAAGGGGGCCTAAGCCCCCTCTTGAATCAAGCTAAGTTATTGATTCTAAACTGGTAGCGGCGGAGGGATTTGAACCCCCGACCAAGGGATTATGATTTCTATTGCAGTTACCATATTCAATATGTCCGATACAGTATTGAGAGGATCTTGCGAGGAGAAAATTTCCCGTCGATGGAACTCGCAAAATTTTTATACCATAAATAAAATCCTCCACGCAAATTTATTTTTCAGTTTTGGCTCAAAATTCGCCCGAAAATTCTGAGAATTATTCGTCCTCCCTCGGCAAAAATTCGACGTCAGAGCCCGTCACCGAAGCCGAAATCTCTTCGATTTTTTTCGAAATCTCGTCCATTTCTTGAAGATCGCGCGCTGGATCTCGCCATAAATGGCCGTAAATGTTTAACGTATGCAAGATATTCGAGTGCCCCATGCGCGCCTGAATTCGCTTTGGATCGAGGCCAATTTCTATCTGAATCGATGCAAAAGTGTGCCGCAAAGAATGGAGCGTAAAAGCGGGCTTAGAAGAGATTGAGCCGTACTTATCTGCCGCTCTCGAATGATCGCACTGGGTCGTGTCCCCGGTCGTGGTGTAGGTGGGCGCACCGCCGACGGCCCGCGCGCCCTTTAGGAAGCGCCGTAGCGGGCCGGCGGCGGCGCGGGCGGCCACCGGCGAT
>Ga0315907_10004949_pt1 | contig 14747 bp, 11 predicted proteins | sample LakEriMetagenome_3_FD_203525 | JGI IMG/M metagenome (GOLD analysis project Ga0315907, IMG submission 203525) | Freshwater fungal communities from buoy surface, Lake Erie, Ohio, United States - Buoy 12 MA123 | ecosystem: Environmental > Aquatic > Freshwater > Lake > Lake biofilm | place: USA...
ACTGAATAATATCACTATAGTTTGAAGTTATTGAATTACCCGCAAAAGGTTGATTGATTGCAGTTTTATGTAATGCATTGAAATCATATGAACCATTCAATGTTTGAATTTCAACACCGTCAGGTAATTCATATGAGAACAGATAGACCTGTTTAAATACATTTGATTTATTTGTAATCTGAATTAAAAATCCATTATCCATAATAAATAAATTTTTGGTCCAATGTTATAAGAAGTGATCGTATTAAGTAAATTAAGGGAAATATATAAAAACTCAAGAATTAAAAGAGTATTGTTGTATTGAGCCCGTTTTAGGATTTTTTTGAGTTTTTAAGCTGAAAATTTTTGCTAGATTTACGTTAGCTTGTCTACGGTGCAAGCTTTATAGATCATTGATAATCAACAAAAAAGGCCCACATTTCTGTGAACCTTCCTGTGGTGTGGGTCATGAAGCTGCAATATTTTCAAGATTTACGGGGGGATCATTTGTTTGATTTTCACCTACTTTGATATTGAGCTATGTCTATGTAAGTAGATTTAAATGGCTACAGTACTCGAAAAACGGCTACTCTGAAAAAAAGAATACATGTATATACTAGTGAAAAACTCTATATAAAGACTCAGAAAAACCATCTAAGCAATAGTTCACTTTAGATTGGAAAAATTCAATCAAACATTAATGATTAAATTTTATGAAATTAATTTTCCAAATTATTTTTTTATTATCTCCTCTAATCAGTTCAGCGTTTTCAACAAGTAGATTACCCGATAAACATTCGATTGATTCTAATTTGAAGAAAATACTACCGGAAGGCTATGATATATTCTATTTTAAAAAAGGAAATTTAAATCTCGATAAATATTTAGACTATGCCATAATTTTAGAAAAGGAGTACTTAATTGAAGACGATAGGCCCGAATTTATTTTTCAAATTTATAGTGGTAAAACTAATAATACATTTGAGCTTATAACCGAAAACTCAGAAATTGTATCTCTATTAGGAGATGAAGGTTGTAAGCCTTGCGGGCATATCGAAGAGCACATTAACATATCAAATGGTCAATTAATTATAACTGTACAAGGGGGAGGAGATGAAACTGCTATTTGGGAAAGATATTATTTTGAATATAATATTCTCAAGGAAGATTGGTATTTATATAAATTTGAAACATACGAACGAAACTATATTTTTGATAAAAATGATGAAATAGAAGGAGTTGATCAAACAGCAACTAATGTTTTAACAAAAAAAGATTTAGGGACGGTTACGTTTAATAAATGTGAGAGCTCTTATTTGAGTAAGCTAGAAAATAAAATTGAATTAATTCAAGGCTCTGAAGAGCCCTTAAAAATCGAGTACGCACAATCAACAATAATTACCTATTATCAGTATATAATTATAGTGAATAAAAGTGAGGAAGAGTTTGGCGAAAGCATAGTATTAGTAAATAGGCGTACAGGAAATAGGCGCCGAATAACGAATTACGATGAGGAGTGTTTCTTTGCAGGTCTTTATAAAAATCAATTATTTTTTTCTTGCGGCACCGATGTAATAAGAGGCTTTACTATCTACAACATTAACACTGCTTCAAAGTGGGAAATTGAAGAGGGTGTTCTATCTGCCTTGATTAAAGACGGTAAGCTATTAATTGAATCCCCGGTTTCGGAAGGGCGAAAAAAAAGATTTAATTTGATCGATCGTGAATGCACTTCTCAGATCTGTGGGTATTTTGAAGATATCTATTATGACTTACATACAAAACAGAAGCAATATTTGGGCGAATTCACCTGGAAAGATTAATTGTAAGTATCTATTTTAAAAGGACAAAATAGAAATTGTATCCTTTATTTTCTCCCTCTCCGCACGTATTTATAAAATGAATAATTCGAATGAGAAGATTTCAATGAACCCCCCAAAGCGCTGCACCTTTCTTTGTACCCTGAAATCAAAACCCTTGTAAGTTTTTAACCTACAAGGGTTTATCGTTTTTTGAAGTGGTGTGGGGCGGGATCGAACCGCCGACACAAGGATTTTCAGTCCTTTGCTCTACCGACTGAGCTACCGCACCTCCTTCCCTTTCGGGGCAGCAAATATACGGATTAATCCAAAACTTCCAAGTTTACAGGAAGGGATCCCCCCAGCGATTGTCGGTATAAATGCGCTGTCCAGATAAGGTGCGCAAAAAAGCTTCAACGGCATTCACTTCAGCTGCATTCAATTCTAATCGCTGGCCAACTCCACCCGGCCGTAAACGGGGATCTAAAGCAACCGCATTTCCCGGAACTATATTTATATTACCATAATGCCCGATCACCTGCTGCAAACTGGTGAAAACACCTGAATGCATCATGGGCCCATTCAAGATTCCGTCTGGCCTTACCAAATCACGTAAACTGGGCGCGCGGGTATTACCAAGATCAAGGCCATTCCCTACAGCAAATCTGATGATGCCATTGTTACCGCTATTGGGATCGATGTCAAACTCAGGTGCGTTATGACAACCATTACAACCTAAGCCTCCACCAATGCGAACGGCATTCGCATTAAAAACGGGTGGCGTTAAAAACAACTGCTTACCCTGATTTTCCTGTGCCGTAAAATTCGGAAATGGTGCACCATCATTGGGGACTACCGCTCTTCCGGCATCATATTTACTATCGAAACTTTGAATACTACGCACAAAATGAGAAAGCCCTTCCTGTATCCGCGCTTCCGTTACTTTCTCATCTCCATACACAAAACGAAACAACTCTTTATAATAATCGATCTCACTTAACTTACTCAACAAAACGGTTAGCCCAGGCCTACCGTTTTGCCCACTGAAGCCCATCTCTGCATGATCCTGAATCGGCTGTACCACTTGCGCCTCCACATTTGCAGCACGCTCATTCCAAAACATCTTCGGCTCCATCGCAAATCGTATATTCACCAAACGCATCGAATGCCGAAGGGTTAAACCACCTTCCACACCATTGCTTATAACAGCCGTATCACTAAATGCAAATTTCTGCTTATGACAACTGGCACAACTAACCTTATTGGTTATGCTTAAATTCTTGTCGTAAAATAAAACTCTTCCTAATGTTGCCTTCGCATTATCGAGCACAAAACCGCGGGCATTATCTTTAACTACATAAGCTGGTTTAAGCTGCCCCGCATAATCAGTCAGGGCTTGTAAATTCAAATTAGATCCAAATGCAGCGGAAACAGCCGGATACGTTGGTAAGGATGATTTACTGCAAGCAGCAATGATCCATACGATTCCAAAAACGATGATGGATGGTCTCATACTGAATTAGACTATTGAAGATATCCTCGGTTTAACCTTTTACCAAGTTAACCTATATTCTTAACATAGTCTTCACGCATCGTGGAGAATCGATCAACAGAAAGATTAGAACTCTACTATAAACCCGATCGTAGGCAACAAGGTACCATCGATATTCTCCAGTAATACAGGTATGGCATTCTTCCCATCCTGGCGAATGGGTGCTCCATCTGTTGTGGCAAAAGCACTATTATCCGCAACCCGCTTAAAGGTAAAGTTGGGAACGCCTGCAGATGTATTCGCATAGAAATTCGTTATATCCAAAAACAGATCTAATGTCGTTTTTCTATAGTTCCATTTCTTGTCTATCCTAAGATCTCCTGCATGAAATGCGGGTAATCGTAAACTGTTCACCTGTGCAAAATTAAATACACCCGTGCCCAAGGTCATATAGTTCAACTGACTCTGCTCCATATTGTAGGGTGTATAGGGCGCAGCTCCCTGATAACGGAACTTCAATCCTAATTCCCAATTCTTTCCCAGTTTGTACCCCATCGTTGCACTCACTAAATGTCGGTTGTCCCAACTGGCAGGTACATAAACACCATTGGCACCGGTAAATTCAGATCGATAATACGTATAACTGAATACGCCAAAGAATCGCTTGGTCAACTTTTGCTGCGCAAAGAATTCAATACCCCATACACGACCTTTTCCATCTTGCTTGACCGGCTCATTGCCTATCGCACCAAATTCGGTTCCCTTATTGGCTAAGCTGATACCATCAGGAATACTTACCGGATAGTTCGTGTATTGCTTATAAAACCCTTCAATGGTAAATCGAGTAGTAGAGGAAGGTAAAAACTCGAATCCACCTACCCAATGGGTACTGCGTATATACTCACCTGGATTACTAACTGAAAATGATAGTTGTGTATAGGAGGGCAAACGATAATACATCCCATAACTGGAACTCACATTTAGTTTATCGCTCAAGGCATAGCTCACACTAACGCGTGGACTTAACTGATCCAGTACATTACCATTTCCATTCTCTGCAGTATTGGCATCTGCTCTCAACCCGGCACTTAAACCTAAACGGTTATTAAGTAATCTCCGGCCCAATTGTGCAAAGGCACCGTAACGAAGAAAATTCAAATCGCGATTTGAATTAAAGGTTACACCCGGAATCAACACATTTCCTTGAGCATCTTTTACAGGCTGTCGAAACACCTGGAAAAACTGATTGGAGAAATCCACATTTTGCAAAACAGCTCCATAACTTAATTTCCAGTCTCCATAATTATTGTTCACATCTAATCGCAGCTTATTCTCTGTTTCCAAACTTTTGATCTTGAATGTTCGCTCTGTTTCCACTTGTCTATCGTTATCCAAATATTTATCCGCTTGGTTGTCTAATGTATTTCTGCTGATGGCGAGATTCCAGTATCCTTTATTGGTTAACCGCTTCAAAGTGGCACCAACAGTGTATGACAACTGATTGACGATGGGATTAGAATTGATTACATATAATTTTTCAGGCGTAGCTTCTTTTGGAGCAGCAAATCTGAATTCGTCGATTGCACCAATACCCAAAAAGGTTAGTGTTGTCTTCTTATCGATCCGGGTGGTGGTCTTGAACTGAAAATCCCAATAGTTCGGGCGAATAGGCAAATCTATGGCCTGAAACAAAAATTGTAAATAACTTCTTCGCGCAGAGGCTAAAAAGGTTGTCTTCTTACTCAGTGGCCCATCAAAGGTTGCAGCAAATTCTGATGCACTCAATCGAATGTTTCCCTGCACTCGTTTTGCATTACCATTTTTCTGTTTGAATTGAAATACAGAACTCAGGGCATTGTCATATCGTGCATCAAATGCAGATGTACTCAACCGAACATCTTCAATAAAACTCACGTTCAAAATACCTTGTGGCCCACCTCCACTTCCTTGTGTACTGAAGTGATTGATGATTGGTACTTCTATCCCATCTAAATAAAATACATTCTCACTGGGTGATCCCCCACGAATGATAATATCATTTCGAAAACTACCTCCACCTATTCCGCCGCCAACTCCGGGTAAGGATTGGATCACTTTACTGATATCGAAATTTCCTCCAGGATTCGCCTTTATCTCTTCTGTGGTTAGTCGTTGAATGCTCAGCGGACTTTCAATAGTAGCCACCTTTGCTGTATTCCGACGTCCACTCACAACCACGGCGCCTAACTGCTGCACATCTTGGTCAAGCTCCACTTGCAAATTGGTTTCATTACCCGTGGTGATCACCAGGTTGTTGATGGTTTTGCTTATATATCCTACCCCTGAAAAGCTAATGGCATAACTGCCGGGCTGGATCCCGGAAATCCTGAAACTTCCTGAACTATCGCTAAGGCCTTTCTTCTCTCCAGGCTTAAGTTCGATGGTAACGCCGGCCAATGGCTGCTGGTTATTCTTGTTTACGATACTTCCACTTACTGCGCCAGCGCCCTGCGCCCATACCCAGTTCTGGGCCAGCACAAATGTTAAAAAGAATACGATCCGTTTCATATATTCATTAAACGGAATAGCCCACAAAAAGTTGAGGCTGATTACTCTAATTCAAGAATTAACTGCCCTCCCTGCATCAATTGCTGGTGCGTGATGGAATGTATCGGGATATTTTTACCATTCAAACTGGCCTTTTCGATTTTATTCCGACTGCCGGTTTTGCTGCGCGTCAATACCTCAAAGGTTTTTCCACCAGGCAATTTGATCTTGGCATTTTCCACTAATGGCAGCCCAAACATATACACACCCGAAGTAGGATTCATCGGATAGAAACCCAATGCAGAAAATATAAACCAGGCACTCATCTGGCCACAGTCTTCATTGCCAGGTAATCCTTCCGGACCCGTTTTATACAAACTATCGGTAACCAGCTTAATTTTTTCGGCTGCTTTTTCGGGATGACCCAAAGCGGTGTACATATAGATGATGTGATGAGAGGGCTCATTACCATGCGCATATTGTCCGATCAAACCGGATACATCTTCAGATGTATTGGTGCCATGTAATATGGAGGGTGAGGCAAATAGTTCATCGATCTTGTTGACCAACTTATCTTTTCCGCCAAAAAGATCTGCGAATCCATTTACATCATGCGGCACAAAAAAACTATGTTGCCAGGCCGTCCCTTCAATGTATTGTCCTTCAAATCCATGCTCACTCAATAAGGGATCAAAAGGCTCAATAAATTTCCCCGTACTATCTTTCGCGCGCATGAATCCAGTCTCCTTATCAAATAAGGCTTTATAACTCATCGCACGTTTCATGTATTGATCGTACTCATCCATCTTACCCATCTTCTTGGCAACCTGCGCAATGCACCAGTCATCAAATGCATATTCGAGCGTTACCGTCACACTCCATCCATGCTTGTCTTGCGGAAGATAACCAAAACGGATATAGTCAGGGGTTCCACGCTTTTGCTGATGCGCACTTTTTTTCATCGCCTCAAAAGCTTTGGCATGATCAAAGCCTTTTATGTTTTTCAGAATGGCATCAGCAATGATAGGAACGGCATGATATCCCGTCATCGTATTCGCTTCCCATGTACTAATATCCCAAACGGGTAGTAATCCATTATCATCATAAAAGCTCAACATGCTGTTGATGAATACCGGAACTTTTTCAGGCTGCACAATCGTGAACAATGGAGTCAGCGCACGAAATACATCCCAGTTGGAAAAAATGGTGTACTTATCTCCTTTATGCTGTTTTATTTCGTCGTTGTGCGTACGATAACGTTGATCTGCATTGGAATACAGATTAGGAGCCAGAAAGCCACGATACATCGCCGTATAAAAACGAGTAGCCAAGTCTTTATCGTTCACATTGATCTTTATCTTTCCCAATTCTTTTTCCCAGATCGATTCTGTTGCTTTAGCCACCGCATCGAATGATCTGCCTTTTGTTTCAGCTAATGAGGCCAGTGCATCAGCCACACTGGTTGAACTCAACCCAACTCGAACCAACAACGTTTTGTTTCCTGTTTCAAAACGAAGCAAGGTTTTTACTTTTTTCCCCAGATATGCCGATCCTGATCGTTCACCATCATAAAATCCACTTGATTTTATTGTAGATGAAAACCGCGCAGCAAAAAACACTTTTTGACCTTTTGCCCATCCCGTTGATGAACGATAGCCAACCAGCGTTGAATCGTTCAGTAACTCCAACATACCATCAGTAGGCGCATCCCAGTTGATCGCAAATCCCATATCAACTCTCAACCATCCTTTACCTTCGGGAAAACGATATTGATGATAGCCGTTTCTGGCTGTTGCCGTTAACGCACACTGAACACCATTACCCAGCTTCACTTCATAATAGCCTGGACGAGCTTTTTCATCTTGATGTGAAAATGGAATCTTCACATATGGATTTCGAAAACCTGCTGTATCGGTAATCGGTAACATTGAAATATCACACCAGTCGCCAATACCCGTTCCACTCAGGTGGGTGTGACTGAATCCAGCGATACTATCGCTGCTATAATGATATCCGCCACACCAGTCCCAGCCGTTGGTCCCGTTATCCGGACTTAACTGGACCATACCAAATGGTGTGGTCGCACCAGGATAAACATGTCCATGTCCCCCTGTTCCTAAGAATGGATCCACGAATCGGGTCAGATTCTGTGCCATATTAACCTGGTGGACCAACGAGAGCAAAACTATTGCGATAAATTTTTTCATGTTCCGTGTTTTGACCTTCCAAAAATAGTTTTATCCGCATAAAAATTAGCAGAAAAAACTGATGATGGATATCGGATGATTTCCGAACTTGCCACTCACAATGATATTTATGAAAAAGATCGGCATACTCATTATAGTATTCATTACCACAATCCGCTTATCGGCCCAAACTATTGATGTAGATGTACTCGTGATCGGCGGGGGTATTGGAGGAACGGCAGCCGGTATTCAAGCAGCTCGATTAGGGGCTAAAACGATCATCGTGGAAGAAACACCATGGCTTGGGGGCATGCTTTCGGCAGCAGGGGTTTCGGCTATTGACGGGAATCATGAATTACCATCGGGGCTTTGGGGCGAGTTCAGAGAGAAGATCTATGCACACTATGGTGGTCCAAACAAAGTAGCCACCGGTTGGGTTAGTAATACACATTTTGAACCACATGTTGCAGATAGTATTTTAAAGTCGATGGTAGCTGCAGAAAAAAATCTGCAGGTAAAAGCTGGATATCGATTGAGCTCGGTATCCAAAAAGCAAAACAAGATTACAGGAGCCACATTCCACCATTTAACAAACGGATCCACACTGTCTATACAAGCCAGACAAATCATTGATGCTACAGAGTTGGGCGATGTGATGGCTATGGCTCAAGTGCCGTATAGTCTGGGAATGGAAGCGGGTTCGGTAACCGGTGAAACTGTTGGGGTAAGCCAAACAAATGATATTGTGCAAGATCTCACTCTCGTGGCGCTATTAAAAAATTATGGGGTAGGGCGTGATTGTACGATCGTAAAACCTGCGGGTTATGATCCGCGTGAATTTGATGGGGCATGTACGGATTACTATATCGATAAGTCCAGAAAGCAACCTACAGTTGATGCGAAGAAAATGCTTGATTACGCCAAATTACCCAATGGCAAGTACATGTTGAACTGGCCGAATTTTGGAAACGATACATACTTAAATATCGTGGAGCTACATCCAGCACAACGAGAGAAAGAACTGGAAAAAGCCAAACAGACCACACTCCGATTCATCTATTTTATTCAAACACAATTGGGATACAAGCATCTGGGATTAACAGATGATGAGTTCCCTACATCAGATCGTCTTGCGTTAATCCCTTATCATCGTGAGGGGCGCAGACTGAAAGGTATTGTACGCTACACGATGACACAGATTGCACATCCATTTGATCAACCATTATATCGCACCGGAATTTCAGTTGGCGATTATCCTATTGATCATCATCACAAAAAAAATCTGGATGCTCCACAACAATTGGAGTTTTATCCAATCCCATCCTTTAATATTCCTATGGCTGCGCTCATCCCAGAAACAATGGATGGATTGATCGTAGCTGAAAAGGGGATCAGCGTATCGAATGTAGCGAATGGTACTACCCGACTTCAGCCGGTTGTATTGCTCACTGGGCAAGCGGCGGGCACCATGGCTGCTCTTGCCGTGAAGAAAAATATCCCGGCCAGAAAACTTTTGGTACGTGAAGTACAGCAACAACTGATCGCATCCAAAGCATCGATCATGCCGTATAATGATGTCAAGCCTGCGCATCCATATTTCAAGGCCATTCAACGTATTGGAGCTACCGGAATATTAAAAGGAAAACCAACTCCACAAAGCTGGGCAAATCGTACCTGGTTTTATCCTGATTCCCTGGTCAATACAAAACAATTCATTAAAGATCTGCAGGATTATTATCCGACTAATGTTTCATCGCCAATGGAAAACGTTTCATTATCGTTATTCGTTAACATCATGGAGCCCTTTTATAAAGGGAAAGATCTAGCAAAGGATATTAGTCATCATATGCAAATATGTGGAATGCCAGAAGCAAAGCAGGATCAGTTCCTAACGCGGCAAATCGTAGCAGAATTACTGGATAGATTATTTGATCCTTTTTCGCAAAAAATTAATCTTTTCGGGAATAAAGATTGATCGGCTATTTAACGAATTCTTTTCATTATCCGGATCAGGTTTGCCATCGATAATTAGTAAATTAGCCAATTAGCTAGTTGATCCATTGAACAAACTACGTCTTTCCGAACTCGCAACGCAAATTCAACATATTCTGCAAGATCATTTTGCTACTCAATCGTATTGGGTAATGGCAGATGTGAGTGATCATAAATTTTATGCAGATAAGGAGAGTCATTATTTTGATCTGGTAGAAAAAGATCGGCAGTCGGGCAAACTGATCGCGAGGATGTCGGCAGTAAGTTGGGCTGAAGGATCAAAACATATTGCTGCATTTGAAAAATCAACCGGACAAAAATTTACAAGTGGAATTCAGGTGTTATGTAAAGTGCAGATCGACTTTCATATCAGCTATGGAATGAAGCTTCGGCTGATGGACATTGATGTTTCGTTCACGCTGGGAGAATTAGAAAAGCAAAAGCGAGAAACGATCGAACGATTGCTTCGGGAGTGTCCTGATTTTATAACCAAACAAGGAGATCAGATCATAACCAAGAATAAAGGACTGACCATCCATCCCGTATTACAACGCATCGCCCTTATAGGATCGAAACAGTCGGCTGGGTATGGAGATTTCATGCATACCTTGATGGGTAATCGATTTGGTTATTCTTTTCAGGTTGACACCTATCACACGCAGGTTCAAGGGGAGGCTAATGCAACATTATTAGTGGAGCAGTTGATCCGTGTATTTCAATCGAAGCAACCTTATGATATTGTAGTCATCATTCGCGGGGGTGGGGCCGAAACGGATTTTCTGTTATTCAATGATTTTTATCTCTGTAAGGCAATTGCAAAGTTTCCTATACCGATCATTACGGGTATCGGACATTTGAAAGATCAGTCCATTGCAGATCTGATGGCCAATACGGAAACGAATGCTCCCACAAAGGCGGCAGAGTTTATCATCGCACATAACAGAAGATTTGAAGAAGAGATTATGTATCTGCAGCAAACGGTATTGATCCGCGTTCAGCAACAGCTGTCGAATGCCAGACGGCAGATGAATCAGGTGCAAAATATAGTGACCAATGTTAGCAGAGAGCTGTTAGCGGGTCATCACAAAACGTTGAGTGCAGTTTCACATTTCATTTGCAGCGAGCCTATACATATACTATCCAGAGAGCGTGAGAAGATTCAATACTTCAAAAACTCACTTCTAAAATTTCCGCTCCGATGTTTGAAGAAAGAACAAGGATTTGTCAATATCTATAAATCCATGATAAAGGTTGCTTCGCCAGCCGATACACTAAAAAGGGGGTTTGCTATTATCGTTAAAGATGAAAAGATCATCACTTCCGGAGAGCAATTAACAACAGGAGATATTATACAAGTGGAGTTAAAAGATTCCATTTTAACCGTTGAAATAAAAGACAAAACAGATGGAAGAAAACATGACTTATAAAGCAGCATTCGAGGAATTGAATGACATCTGCAAGGCTATTGAATTGGAAAGTTTTTCTGTTGATGAGCTGGCGGCTAAAGTTAAGCGCGCAGCAGATCTTCTCAAGTTCTGTGAGTCCAGACTTAGAAATACAGAAGAAGAGGTTAATAACATAATTGGCGGAATTACGGAATAGCCCTTTGTTCCCCAATTGTTTTTTTAGTTAGGAAGAAGGTGGATTTTTGGAAACAGTCGAGCATGGAAATGATGTAGATTTTCATCATCAACCAATCGTTATATACGTATCCAGCAAGGAGGAATACACATCGGCATCAAATTGATTTATAGCATATTCCATAATATGCTTACTCATGCTTCAAATTCTAACGTATAGTATCCGAACAAAAATGTCGGAAGCTGAAACCATGCTTTGGAGAGAATTATTGAAGGATAAAAAAATGTTGGGGTATTGTTTCAATAGACGTATTGAGCTGCATGATCACCATGCAGCTTTTCTTTGTCTGGAACTTCGACTGATTATAGAGATCGATAATACAAGAAGTTCTAAACATGAAAACAGGTTGAGATTAGAGAAGGAGTTATTCTTTCGTCAACGCGGCTATTATGTGTTGAGGTTTTTTGAAAATGAGATTCTGTCAGAAATGGAAAAAGTAAGATCGATCATCAAAGAGTGGATCTTATTTAATGCCGCCTGAATTATTTTTTGTCCAGGGGCCATATTTATGCTGCTCCTCTGTTTGGCTATCCGCGAAAGGACCAAAGGGATGGTCTTTCGGTTTTTTGGAAATATCCGGCCAATCGCCGGTTAGATCTTTTACCGGACGAGGCTTCGAGTTAATATAAGCGGCAACATCCCAACATTCTTCGTTGGTCAATACTGGTTTTTGGTAATGAGCCAGTCCTTGTGGCATATTGTATTTTACGTACCCCGCCAGGCGAGAAATTCGATACATACCTGCGCCGGTATTATAAGAGGATGCGCCCCACAATGGCGGATACGTATATCCATAGCCATCGATATTTTTCTGACCACCACCATCGGCGCCATGACAACTCTGGCAATGTTGCTGATAAACCAATAAACCCTGTTTCGGATCTGCCGGACGGTCCATTTCAGGAAGATCCTTAATCCCAGCCCCCTTAGGTGATTTACCCTTGGGCACATCATCGCCCAGCCATTTCATATAGGCGATGATGGCCTGCATTTCACGACTCGTCGTATCGAGTGGTTTTCCATTCAGACTTCTTTCCATACAATCATTAACCCTTTTGGATATGGTTTCTAATCCACCGCTTCTAGCTCTGAATTTTGGATAGGTTGACGCAACGGCGCTATAATTATTTCCCCAAGGTAGCGTTCCGCCTTCCAGATGACAATTCTGGCAATTCATACCGTTAGTGAGGGCAGCTACTATTCCTTTGGGACCGAGATAATAAGATGTATTGGCGATGAGTTCATGACCATAGGCCACTAATGTATCACTAGGCTTGATCTGATATTTATTCCATCCTTGCCATGGAGCCTCCTCACGCAGTTCCAGCACGGGTGGACTGGAGCAAGAGAGTGCGGCGCTCAATAATAATATGACAGAAGCAAGCACTTTCATGAAAACAATTACGAAGGCAATTTTTCACGTAATAATCCATAGACCCATGTTCCGGCAATAGCACTAAGCAAAGTAGCGATTACCACTGTGGCACCGGTTCCGATCTGTGCAAATAGCGGACCAGGACATGCGCCCGTTAGGGCCCAACCAAAACCAAAGATCAACCCACCATAGATCTGCCCTTGGTTGAAGCGCTTATTCGGGATAATAATCTTTTCACCATAAATAGTTTTGATGTTGAATTTTTTGATGATCAAAACAGATATCATGCCCACCATCACGGCAGAGCCGATCACGCCGAACATGTGAAAGCTTTGCAGACGGAACATTTCCTGGATTCTAAACCAGGATAATACTTCTGCCTTCACTAATAAAATACCGAAAAGCACCCCCATGATGAGGTATTTGATCAGGTGCCATCCCGGTTGGGATTCGTCCATATTATTTACGCATTGTGCATCGAGCGATCGCACTTCATAATCTGTATTGGTATTGATTGACATTACTAATCTTTTAGGTTATTATAATTTCATGATTGCAGGAAGGATCAGATTGGCCATAATAAATCCTCCGGCCATAAAGCAACAGGTGGCTACAAGTGAAGGCCATTGCAAGCTGGATAATCCCATGATCGCATGTCCAGATGTACAACCTCCTGCATAACGTGTTCCAAATCCAACCAGAAATCCGCCAACGATCATCAGTATAAATCCTCTTACCGTAAATAATGCTGGCCAGTTAAATACATCTCCCGGAACGAGCGATGAATAATCAGCTATACCATAACGGGCAAGCTCTTCTACTAATTTCGGATGTACCTGAACAGGATTAGGATCATCAAGCAACGTTCCCGCAAGTACACCACCTATGAATACTCCAGTTACAAAAAGGAGATTCCAGGATTCTTTTTTCCAGTCGTAGGTAAAGAAGCTGATATTCGCTGGGATACAGGCTGCGCAGATGTGGCGCAGTGAAGAGGAAATGCCAAATGTTCGGTTCCCCAGGATCAACAACAGTGGAACAGTCAGTCCGATCAATGGTCCGGCTACATACCATGGCCAGGGTTGGCGAACAAAATCCAGAAACGATTGCATATAGATCAATTTAGTAAAACAAAAATAGGAGCATTATCATCTTTTTCTTCGTGACCAATATCACAGATGATAGTTTAATATAAGATTAAAATGGTGCATATTGGCTTTATTGATCAAAACCTTTTCGGATAAACTACCAACGGCGACTTTTTTATAGGTATAGAGGAGTTCACCTGAAAGGTTTTTAAAGAAACCAGAAAAGGCATAATTAACATCCAGTAAAAACTGATGATAGGAAGGCATGCTATATTTATTCAGTGCTACATGGGTCACAGCGGGCATATCATAATACCCAAATGCAAGTTCTGTTTTCAAGCTGGGGGTCCACTCGTGGATGTTATTGAAGACGAATGCGTTCACGTCACCCGCGCCTTCATTGCGTTCTCTTTTGATAAAAGTATAGAATGGCTCACGGCCCCATTCGCGAGGAAATAAAAATCGGCCTTCTTCGGTGATGCGGGTATAATTCAAAAGCCATTTATCTTTCCCGGAAGCAACACCCATCCTTGTTGATATGATTCCTGATCTCTGGGAAGGATCAAAAAACGTTTTACTACGATCTTGATTGCCTCCATCACCCACAGCATGTTGACGAACAAATTGAATTCCGGCTATTCCATTTAGTTTTTCTGAAATTTTCCAGAT
>Ga0315907_10004950_pt1 | contig 14747 bp, 13 predicted proteins | sample LakEriMetagenome_3_FD_203525 | JGI IMG/M metagenome (GOLD analysis project Ga0315907, IMG submission 203525) | Freshwater fungal communities from buoy surface, Lake Erie, Ohio, United States - Buoy 12 MA123 | ecosystem: Environmental > Aquatic > Freshwater > Lake > Lake biofilm | place: USA...
CGACTGCACCGCTGGTGTGCGGACTGCTCTACCTGCCCAGCCCCGCAGCGGCTCAAGCGCAGGGCACTCGCACCGGTCAGCCAAGTCAGGATGCACAACGCTCACCCGGCCTGATCGCGTCGACACCAGCGTCCGCACGCGTACCCGCATCCCCTGCACCGGCCTCGTCATCCACATCCACATCCACATCGCCCCCCTCTACGGCACCGACTGCATCAGATGATCGGATGGCCGATCGCCTGAAGGCCTGCACCGCTTGCCACGGGCCGCAGGGCCGCGCGGGCCCGGATGGTTACTACCCGCGCATTGCCGGCAAGCCTGCGGGCTATCTGTTCAATCAGCTCACGCATTTTCGTGATGGCCGGCGCAGCGCGCCCACCATGACCTGGATGGTTGATGGCTTGAGCGATGAGTATCTGCGCGAGATGGCCGCGCACTTCTCGGCACAGCACCCACCTTACCCGGCGCCTCCGGCGCCTGCGGTGGACGCACCCACCCTTGAGCGCGGCAGGCAACTGGTCAAGGCGGGCGATCCAGCCCGCCGCTTGCCTGCCTGCGCGCAGTGCCATGGCGAGGCGCTGATGGGTGTGGAGCCTGATGTGCCAGCGTTGCTCGGCTTGCCCCGCGATTACCTCAATGCGCAGTTCGGTGCATGGCGCAACGGGGCACGCAAGGCTCATACGCCGGATTGCATGGGCGAGATCGCTCATCGCATGGCCTCCAATGACATCGCAGCGGTCACGGCCTGGCTCGCCGTGCAACCGGTGCGGCCACAGGCCCGCGCGCAGGCCGCTCAGCCCGATGTGGCGAGGCCTGTGCCGTGCGGGGCGCCGTCGCTTAGCATGGCCCAACGTCAGGAGCAGGCAGTCGTGCCGGACGCACGCTCGAATGACCCGGTGGCACGCGGCGCTTATCTCGCCCGCGCAGGTCATTGCGCCGGCTGCCACACCGCGCGCGGCGGCGAGCCCTACGCGGGCGGACGCGCCATTGCAACGCCCTTTGGCGAGGTGTATGCCACCAACCTCACGCCTGACCCGAGCACCGGTATCGGGGCCTGGAGTGCTGAAGACTTTTGGCGCGCCATGCATGAAGGCCGATCGCGCAACGGGCGTGCGCTGAACCCGGCCTTTCCCTATACCGAGTACACACGCATCACACGCGCCGACTCGGATGCGCTGTTTGCATGGTTGCGAACGCTTGCGCCAATCAGGCAAGCCAATCGCGAGCAGGCGCTGCGATTTCCGTTCAACATGCCGCTGGCTGTCGAGGCCTGGCGCCTGCTGTATTTCCGCGCACAGCCTTTCAAGCCTGACCCGGCACGTGATGCGACCTGGAACCGTGGGGCGTATCTCGTGCAGGGGCTTGGGCATTGTGGCGCGTGTCACACGGCGCGCAACGCGCTGGGCGCGCCCACGGGCGAGCCCTTCGGGGGTGCAGACCTGACCGGGTTGGGATGGCATGCGCCTTCGCTCACGCGCGGTGATGCCGGGGGCGTGGGCGCTTGGCCGCTTGACCAGACGGTTGCCTGGTTGGCTGGCGGTCGCTCTGCGCAGGCGGTCGCCACCGGCCCCATGGCAAGAGTGGTGAGCGGCAGTCTGCAGTACCTTGAGCCCTCCGACCTGCAGGCCATGGCCACTTATCTGCGGTCGCTGCAAACTGCTGCGCAATCCCCGTCAGCGTCGGCCACGCGTAACACCGTCACCCGTATCGATGCGGGCTATCTCGCCCAGGGTGAGCAACTCTATGGCCGGCATTGCGCTGATTGCCATGGTCGTGATGGCGAAGGCGTGGCATCACGCGGCATTGCGCTGGCGGGCAATCGGACGCTCACTCAGCGCTCGCCCACCAACACGCTGCGCTCAGTTCTGCATGGTGGTTTTGCGCCGGATACGCGGCTCTCGCCACGCCCACCGGGTATGCCGCCCTTTGCGCAGCAACTCACCGACCGCGAGGTGGGTGCGCTGGTGAGTTATGTGCGCAATGCCTGGGGGCACGGCGCATCGGGTGTTGAGGTGCGGTCGGTGAACGTACTGCGCCCGATTCCGGTGGAGTGACGGGCCACCGCGCTGCATGCAAATTGGAATCGCCACGGGCCCTGCAGGCCGGTGTTAGCCTCGATGCCGTCCGATCCCTGGCCTGCTCATGATGACCTCGACCCGCCCCACTGACCCTGCGCCCGCCTTGTCGCACCAGTGCTTCTACAGCGGCACCGAGGCCCATCCGATCTATGTCGATCGTCTGTGCCGCACCGATGCCGCGCTGCACGCGTCGAGCCCTGCACCGATCGTGATGTTGCATGGCGCGTTTCATACCGGCGCCTGCTATCACACCACTCCAGATGGACGTGAAGGCTGGGCGCCATGGTTTGCGCGACAGGGGCGAACCGTCTACGTCGTCGACTGGCCGGGCCACGGCCGCTCGCCTCGGCGCGATGATTTCGCGCAGCTGTCCGGACGCACGATGGCCGAATCGATCGCGGTTCTGGTGCAGCAGGTGGCGCGCGAAGAAGCGGCGCCGGTGGTGATGGCGCATTCGGCTTCCGGGCCGATGGCGTGGTGGCTCGCCGAACAGCATCGCGCGTCGGTGGCAGCTGTGGTGGGGGTTGCACCCGGGGCGCCCGGAAACTTGTTGCCCGAGTTGCCGGATGATCCGCTTCGTATTGCAGCGCTGAGCCACGACGAGTCATTGGGTTGCCCGATGTACAGCCCGCTCGATCGGCCTGTGCAGGTCGGGCCCGAGTTCATGCGCAGCTTTTGGGCGAGTGCACCGCGTTTTCCGCATGCAGCGTTCCAGGCCTATGCCCGCTCGGTCGTCGCCGAGAGCGCACGGCTGGTCAACGAGCGATTCAACATCGGCGGCACCGCCCTGCGGATCGAACGCCCGCAGCGGGTGGGCGAACGCCCGGTGCTGGTCGTGACAGGCCCTCTTGATCCTCGCCATCCGCGCGCTGCAGATGAAGCGGTGGCGACATTTTTTGGCGGTGAGTTCATGTGGCTGCCTGACCTGGGCATCGATGGCAACGGTCATATGCTCATGATCGAGGACAACAACCTGCAGATCGCCGAACGCATTGAGCGTTGGCTGAGTGCCAGGGAGCTCTAGCTCAGTCAGCGTGCCCCGGCGTTATACCCGGCCTCGTGCCCAAGATGGTCCTGCACCATGGTCTTGGCTTCAGTGCGCACCATCTCCATGAAAGCGCGGGCCGAAGGCGAGATCTGCTTGCCCACCGGATAGACAAACTGCCAGGGCCGCTGGACAGGGAAACCGTGGATGTCCAACACGGTGAGGTTGGGATTCTCGGTGTCCAGCCCGAGGGTGTAGCGCGACAGGATCGATACGCCCAGACCCGCGAGGATTGCCTGACGTACCGCTTCATTGGTCGACAGTTCCATGCGCACACTCGGCTCGAAGCCCGCACGATCAAAGACCTCCCAGGCGACCATGCGGGTGCCTGATCCGGCTTCGCGCATCAGGAACGGTTCATCGACCAGCGATTCAATCGGCAGCCCCCGCTGGCCCGCGAGCGGGTGATCTGCACGAGCAAAGACCACCAACGGGTTATCGAGGATCGGCTGGCAGACCACTTCCTGGTCGGTGGGCGGGTTGGCGAAAATGTACAGATCATCTTCGTTGCGAGTGAGTCGCTCGATCAGACCTTGTCGGTTGTAGATCTGCAGGGACACTTCCACGCCAGGATGGCGCGCCATGAAACTGGCAAGCAGTCGGGGGGCGAAATACTTGCCCGTGGTACTGACTGCGAGTTTCAGTCGCCCGCTTTCCAGGCCGCGCAGATGCGACAGGTTATTGTCGATCTTGGAGAGCGTGTCGAAGATTTCGGTGCAACCGTCATAGAGCACCCGACCGGCAGCGGTCAGATGGATGCGTTTGCCGACCTGCTCGAACAGCGCAAGACCCAGCGTATCGGAGAGCTTCTTGATTTGTGTGGAGACTGTGGGTTGCGCCATGTGCAGCGATTCACCCGCACGGGTGAAGCTGCCCAGGCGTGCAGCAGCTTCGAAGACGGCCAGCTGTGGCAACAAGCCGTGACGAAGCAGTTTGCGGATATTGCTGTAGGGCATGGAACGCCTTTGCGGTGAGATGAAACGCGACCGTGACCCAGCCTAAACCGTATAACATGCAGGAGACTGGCGTACCGGGCATCGCTGACGGCGCCGTCTCTCACGGTAAGTCGTAATACACTCGCCGGTTGATGTAGTACGGCGTCGCGAAATGAGAATGTACGCGGCGCCTTCAGGTCGAAAACAAGTCGAAAATAATCCGCTCATTGCATCAGGTGAGGGTGTCGCCGTGGATCTCGTGCTGTCTTCCGAATTTTTGTCTGCCCTTCTGGCTATCGTGGTCATTGACCTTGTGCTGGCCGGGGACAACGCCATCGTGATTGCGCTGGCTGCACGCAACCTGCCGCCCAACCTTCAAAAGCGCGCGATCATCTGGGGCACTGTGGGCGCTATCGTTGTGCGAAGCGCCATGACCGTTGCAGTCGTTTGGCTGCTGAAGATCCCCGGGCTCATGCTCGCAGGCGGCGCTCTGCTTGTCTGGATCGCCTACAAATTGCTGACCGACGATGGCGGCGATGAATCAGAGCACGGCACAGGCGCCACGACATTCTTTGGTGCAATGAAAACCATCGTGATTGCCGATGCGATCATGGGACTGGACAACGTTCTGGCGGTGGCCGGGGCGGCTCAGGGCAGCTACCTGCTCGTGGTGCTCGGTCTTCTCATCAGCATTCCCATTGTTATCTGGGGTTCAACATTGATTTTGAAGTGGGTCGAGCGCTATCCCTCGATCGTGTACATCGGCGCGGGCGTGCTGGCTTGGACGGCGGTCAAGATGATGACCAGCGAACCGCTCGTGAAACCGGTGCTTGAGCAGCACGGCTGGATCGCACCGCTGCTCTATGTGCTCGTGGTGGGTGGCGTACTGGGTGGGGGCTGGTTGGCCCAGCGCCGGCGCAAGATGGGATGAGACGCGGCCGAGAGACCGGTCACCCCCGACACTAGGCCGCGCGCGGGAGCCACTTCAGCTCACGGGCACGAAGCGGTCGTTGATCAGCGTGGTGAGCACACCGCTGCGAATGTCAAAGCGAAAGCCCTGCAGCTTGAGCGCGCCAGCTGAGACCGCTTCGGCAATCCAGGGGAAGGTGGCGAGGTTGGCCAGAGACAGACGGACCACCTCCAGCTCGCAGCTGTGCAGCATGTCGTCAATGCTGAGCTGGCGCGGCACCGCGTCGAGCGCGGGTTCGGCAATGCGCATCCAGGGTTCGACAAAGTCACGGGCCACGCCGGGTGCGCCTTCGACCATAGCCCGAATGCCCCCGCACAGCGCATGGCCGAGCACGGCAATGCGCGCCACCTTTAACACCCGCACGCCGAACTCCAGTGCGGCGCTGGTGCCGTGATAGCCGGAATCGGGTGAGTACGTGGGCACCAGGCCTGCCACATTGCGTACAACGAAGAGCTCGCCCGGGCCCGCGCCAAAAATGGTTTGCGGATCAACGCGCGAATCGGAGCAGGCAATCACCATGGTCTCCGGATTCTGGCCACGCTGGGCCAGCGCCACATAGCGATCGCGCTCGGCCGGCCAGGTATTGGCGCGAAATCGCAGATGACCTTCAATGAGTGGATCCATAGCGTCAGGCGGCTCCTCGTCGAGCAAGACGCACGGGCAGGTGGCTGGGGTTCATGGTGAGCGCAAAGATTTCTTCGACGCTCGACGGATCGTCTTCAAAAGACAGCTCAAAGTTTTTGACGATCATCGAGGTCGCCATGCGTATTTCGCACAGGGCGAGATAGCGGCCCGGACACAGACGCGGGCCTGCGCCGAAGGGGAAGATCTTGCGGCCCTGTGATTCGAGCCCTTCGGGGCGCGATGCGTGTTCGGCAGGGCTCGACGCCAGCCAGCGCTGCGGATCGAAGCGCTGCGCGTCGGGGAAGTGCGCATCGTCCAGCCCGGCGCTGCGCATCAGGCCGAACACGCGAGAGCCGGCGGGCACCGAGACATCTCCGATGACACGGTCACGCAAGACTTCGAAGCCAGCGAGGGGCGCCACCGGCTTGATCCGCATGGCTTCCATCGCCGCTGCCTCGATGTAGTTCAGACCTCCCAGCCGATCGAAGCGCTCGGCCATGGGCGCGCTGCCGAGTACAGCATCGGCTTCGGCGCGCGCCTGCGCGGTAGCGTCGGGATGGGTGGACAGGAAATAAAGCAGCCAGCCCAGTGTCGTGGCGGCCGTGTCTTCCCCCGCGAAAACCAGCGTGATCGCATTGCCGATCACATCTTCATCGGTAAAGCCCGAGCCGGCTTCGTCGCGTGCAACGACCATCGCTTCGAGCATGTTCGAGGGCCGTTCACGCAAGGCCGGGTTGGCCGCCAGGCGCGAGCGCGACTGGGCGATGAAGCCCTGCACGCGCTCGGTGATGCGACCGACCATGCGGTCGGCTTCGCGATCGATTGGCAGTTTGAGCCAGTTCCAGTAGCGCACAGGCAGCACCATGCGCCGCCCGATCATGGTGAACATCAGCTCGACATCGCGTTGCAGCGGGTCGTCGTCGCTTTGCAGGACGTTTGAATCGGCCCCGAAGGACAGCGCCATGACAATATCCATGGCCCAGGCTTTGAGATCGCGTGCCACCAGGGGCTGACGACCTGCGTCAAGCGCCTCCTGCCAGCGCTGCAGCAGCCTGCCCGTCATGCGTTCCATGGTCGGGAAAAAATGCCTCACGGCTTCGGGCGTGAGCGCACGCATCACCAGCTTGCGCTGATTGCGCCACCGCTCGCCTTCGGCACTGAACACGCCATTGGCGCCAAGCTCGTCCGCCGTCAGGCGCAGGGTGCGACTGCGCGCCAGGCCCTCGGGGCGATCACGCAGCAACTCGCCCAGCAACCGATGGTCATTGATGACCATGACCGATTCGCCAAGCATGCGAAACCGATACAGGGGCCCGTATTGCCTGGCCCAACCCTCGAGCGTGGCGTGAAATCTGGATGGGGTGATCTGCCGGGCGTTGCCCAGCAAGGGCAGCCCCGGCGGGCAGGGCAGGTCGTCGATGCGTCGCAGCGCGGGTGGCGAAGTGGCTGCCATCAGCCTAGCGTGACGCGTCCGCGCGGCGTCTCGAAGCTGGCCGACAAGCCGGGTGCGTCCGATTGTTCCCAGTCGATGGGTACGGGCGAAACAATGTCCGGGCGACGCTCGATCACGCCGTTTGCGCCGCGCACGGTAAAGCGCGTCAGCCGCACACCGGCGTCGGGCAGACGCGCGGCAGGGTGTTGATCAGCGGGCACATCCCATTGAATGAGCGTGGGCAGCAGGCCATCTGCAGGCGGGCGCCCGCCGGTGGAGGCGCAGATGCGCCAGCGCAGCGCGCCGCGTGTCATGGGGATGGGTTTGCCGGGCAGGTATTTCAGGCTGGCGAGTGCGGCGTCCATGTCGTCGGTGCGGCACAGGAAATGCACCAGCTGCGGCGAACGCTTCAGGCGCGCCTGCATGGCCGGGTCATCAAGCATGAACGAGCGTGGCTGTGCCGGGTCGGGCTGCGTTGGGTCGGCTGCGATCAGTTCCAGATAGGTGCCTGAACCCAGCTGCAGCAGCTTGTTGTGAGTGCCACGGCCTTCGTGCTGCCCTCCTGCAGACAGGGGCACGCCCAGGCGTTCGCGCAGCCAGGCTTCGCCACTCTCCAGGTCGGTGGCGGCCACCACCAGATGGTCGAGTTCGATCTTCATGCAGCGCCCCCAAGTAGAATGCAGGGATGTTAACCGAACACAAAGAGCGCCTTGCACAGGCTCTGGAAGCCGCCGCAGTGCAACTGGCCAGCGCCTCGGGCGATGCACAGACCATCGAAACCGTGGGCCGTGCCCGCGCCCTGCTGGAGCGACCCAAGCAAAGCGGTCATGGCGATCTGGCGTGCAGCCTGGCGCTGCAGGTGGCCAAGCCCCTCAAGAGCAATCCGCGCGCGGTGGCTCAGTCACTGCTCGATGCCTTGCGCGCATCACCCGCGGGCCCGCTGATCCAATCCGCCGACATTGCCGGGCCTGGCTTCATCAATCTCACCCTGACCGCACAGGCCAAGCGCGAAGTGCTGGGGCGTGTATTTGCAGGCGGCGAGCGCTACGGGCGCCATGCGGCGGGCGCAGGCCAGAAGGTGCTGGTCGAGTTCGTCTCGGCCAACCCGACCGGGCCACTGCATGTAGGCCATGGTCGTCAGGGCGCACTGGGCGATGCGATTGCGGCGCTGTATGAAGCGGGCGGCTGGCAGGTCCAGCGCGAGTTCTACTACAACGATGCCGGTGCGCAGATCGCCAACCTGGCGCTCTCGGTACAGGCACGCGCCAAGGGGCTGACGCCCGAGGACCCGAGTTTCCCGGCTGATGGCTATCGCGGCGAATACATTGCCGAGATTGCGCGCGACTATCTTGCAGGCCGCACGGTGTCGGCGCGCCGCGTAGAGCCGGTCACCGGGGCAGGCGATGTTCAGGATCTTGATGCCATCCGGCGCTTTGCCGTGGCCTATCTGCGCCACGAGCAGGACCTGGATCTGCAGGCGTTCGGTGTGCAGTTCGATATGTATTACCTCGAGTCCTCGCTCTACACCGAGGGCAAGGTGGCCGCTGCGGTCGAGGGCCTGGTGAAGGCCGGTCGCACCTATGAGCAGGACGGCGCGCTGTGGCTGCGCTCGACCGACTATGGTGACGACAAGGACCGCGTGATGCGCAAGTCCGAGGGTGGCTACACCTATTTTGTGCCTGATGTGGCCTATCACGTCAGCAAATGGGAGCGGGGTTTCACCAAGGCGGTGAACATCCAGGGATCGGACCATCACGGCACGATTGCACGGGTGCGCGCCGGCCTGCAGGCCTTGAACATTGGCATCGCGCCGGGCTTTCCCGACTACGTGCTGCACAAGATGGTGACGGTGATGCGCGGTGGCGAGGAGGTGAAAATCTCCAAGCGTGCGGGTTCATACGTGACCCTTCGCGATCTCATTGAATGGTCGGGCGGCATCGGCCCCGATGGCGCGCTGCCCGAGGGCCTGAGCCGCGAAGATGCCTTGCGTCGCGGTCGCGATGCCGAGCGCTTTTTCCTGATCCAGCGCAAGGCCGACACCGAATTTGTCTTCGATGTGGATCTGGCGGTGTCGCGTTCCGACGAGAACCCGGTGTACTACGTGCAGTACGCGCATGCGCGTATCTGCTCGGTGCTTGCGCAATGGCAGACGGCTCAACCTGGTATGCATGAAGCTGCGCTGCAGGGCGCGGACCTGAGCCCCCTCGAGGGCGCGCGCGAATTTGCGCTGATGGGGCGTCTGGCCGAATACCCCGATGTGCTCAAGGCGGCGGGCGATGAACTGGCCCCGCACACGCTCGCCTTCTGGCTCAAGGATCTGGCTGCCGACTTCCACGGGTACTATAACGCCGAGCGTTTTCTGGTCGACGATGCCCGTGTGCGCGATGCACGCCTGGCCCTGCTGCTGGCTGTCAGGCAAGTGCTGCGCAATGGCCTGTCCCTGATCGGTGTCTCGACCCCCGAACGCATGTGAAGGCGCGGAAATGGCTAAATCAGTGCGACAGGACCCCTCCAGCAAAGCATCGGCCCGGCCAACTGCCGTGAACCGGCCTCGAGGCAAGGGCGGTGTGATGGCGGGCCTGCTGATCGGCCTGCTGGTGGGCCTGGCGCTCGCGGTGGCGGTCGCCGTGTACATGTCGCGGTCATCCTCGCAACTGTCTGACAAGACACGCCGCGCGCCTGAGCGTGTGAGCGAACCAGCGCCCGGGCAGGAGTTGCCCGACCCCAACCGTCATGCGCAGACCGTGAAGTTGCCGCAAACCGAACCGCCGGTTGCGCCCGAGCCGGCGCAGCCCGCAGAGCCTGCGACCGCACCTGCACCGCCTGCGGCGCAGGGCGGCGAGTCGGCTGATCCGAGCAGCGCCCAACCCGGCGTGGCTGGGGGCGCGACCACCACCGAAGCGCCCCCCTGGTCGCCGCCGGCCTTGCCGGGAGCGGGACCGTCTGGCACCGCCGCACTTGAAAATCCGGCCGACAAATCCACTTACGTTTTGCAGGTGGGCGCTTTCAAGGGCCAGGAAGACGCCGAGAGCATGAAGGGCAAGCTCGCGCTGATCGGCTTTGAAGCGCGCATTCAGTCGGCCGAGGTCAACGGGGTCACGTTCTACCGCGTTCGGGTGGGTCCGTACGGTCAGCTTGACGACATCAACCGCGCACGCAGCCGCCTGGCCGAAAATGGCATCGAGGCGTCAGTGGTGCGACAGCGATAAGGACATCCGCATGAAACGATCCGCACGCCGCGCAGCAGTGGCCACTCTGGGCCAAGTCGCCCTGATCGGTCTGGCCCCCACGCTCACATCGGGTGTGGCCTTCGCACAGGGCGGCACCGGCGAAGGGTTTGAATTCAAGTCGGTCAAGCCTACCGCGCCTGTTGATGCGGCGGCCGGCAAGATCGAAGTGGTTGAGTTCTTCTGGTACGGCTGCCCGCATTGTTATCAACTGGAGCCTGCGCTCAAGGAATGGGTCAAGCGCCTGCCGGCAGATGTGAGCTTTCGCAAGGTGCATGTGCCCTGGCAAGTGCAGGCGCATCAGCAGCTGTTTTTCACGCTCGACAGCATGGGTCTGGCCGACTCCATGAGCGACAAGGTGTTTGCTGCCATTCATAACGATCGCAACAAGCTCGATACCCCTGAAGCGATGGCGGATCTGTTGGCCAGGCACGGCGTCGATCGCAAGCAGTTCCTCGATGCCTATGCGTCATTCGGTGTGCGCACGAAAGTGCAGCGTGCGCGCGAGCTGGCTGCGGCCTACAAGATCGAGGGTGTACCCACGTTCGGTGTGGCCGGGCGCTTTGTGACTTCGCCCTCGATGATGGGATCGAACGGCGCTGCGCTCAAGATGGTCGAGACGCTGGTCGATCGGGTGCGCAAAGGGGCCTGAGCCTCGTGCGCGCGGTAAGCCGACATGGTGGTCTGGAGGTTCGGCGACCGTCCCGGTGAGCCGTATTCAAGGCCTGCTCAGCAGGGCGGGCCCTTGCGTATCGTCAGTCTCGTCCCCAGCCTGACCGAGTTGCTCTTTGAACTGGGGCTTGGCCCGCATGTGGTGGGGCGCACCGGGTTTTGCGTGCACCCGGCCAACGCCGTGCGGGCCGTTCAAAAGGTTGGCGGCACCAAATCGGTCGATGTGGATGCCGTGCTCGCGTTGTCGCCCACGCACCTCATCGTCAATGTCGATGAAAACGAGCGACCCACCGTTGAGCGCCTGGCACGCGACGTTCCGGAGGTGGTGGTGACCCATCCGCTCAAGCTGGCGGATAATCTCGCCCTCTACGAAAGTTTCGGTGAGCGCTTTGGCCGTGAGCATGAAGCGCGTCGACTCGCCCAACGCTTCAACGATGCGCGCCAATCGCTGGCCGCCATGCAGTGGCCGCAGCGCGACGCGGTCTACCTGATCTGGAAGGACCCCTGGATGACCGTTGCCCCGGAGACCTACATCGCGGACATGCTTGCGCAGGTCGGACTGCGTGCGCTGGCGCCCGAGTCGGAACGCCGGTATCCGCAAATTGATTGGGCGCAGTGGCCGGCCTGGGACAGCGCGCGCCTGTCGCACGGCGATTCGCCTGCGGTGGTGCTGTTTTCAAGCGAGCCGTATCGATTCTCTGCGCAGCATGCACAGGCTTTCGCGCAGCAGCAGGGGATTGATCCACAGCGCTGCCTGCTGGTCGACGGTGAGATGCTGTCCTGGTACGGTCCGCGCGCCATTGAGGGTTTGCATTATCTTGGCGTGCTGCGTGCGCGCATGGAGCAGCGTGCGCCATGATGAATCGCCTCGTACGACGACTGAGCCCGCGCGCCGCTTGGCTCTGCGCGGTGGGCGGCCTGATGCTGTCGGGGTGCGGCACGGTGGCACCGGTCCCCAGTGCTCTCGCCAGCGTCGTGCGCGACACATCACCGATGTCTGCGCAGACGGGTGTTGCGGTGTCGAGCGAGCCTGTGGGGCCGGTTGCGACAGTGCAGGCTGCGCCGGTCTCGGCAGCCGGGCCAGACCTGGCAATGGCGCCGTCTTCGGGCGTATCGCAGGCCGCGACGCAGGCCGAGGTTGAGGCTGAGGCATCGGCGCCTGTGCCGCCCGTTTCGGAAGAGGTCTCGCCCGCTCCAATCGCCGCGCCTGCGGATCCTGCGCCTCTGGTGCTCTCCCCAACCGATCCGGTGCCACGGATCGAGCCTGCGCATCGAGGCGCCAACCGGCCTTATCAGTTAGCCGGTCGACAGTATGTGCCGCGCACGGATCTCACCGAGCATCGTGAGCGCGGGGTGGCGTCCTGGTACGGCCACGCCTTTCATGGGCGGCCGACGTCCAGTGGCGAGCGCTTTGACATGCATGGGCTGAGCGCAGCGCACAAGACCCTGCCGATCCCGAGCTATGTGCGCGTCACCCATGTGCGCAACGGGCGAAGCGTTGTGGTGCGCGTGAACGATCGCGGTCCTTTTTCCAAGGACCGGGTCATCGATCTGTCTTTGGGCGCAGCACAGCGACTGGGCATCACGCAAAGCGGCACTGCCGAAGTCGAACTGCAATTGCTCGCCGCACCCCAAGGTTATTCAAGCGACATGGTCGCCAGACGCGCGGGCGCACCGATGACGGCCAGCGCCGGCGCTTCGCTCAAGGCCAGTGCTCGCACGGTCGCGTCAGACAGCAGCATGTCTTTGACCGCGCCTTTGTCCTCCCGGACCCCAGCGCCCTGATCGCCTTCAGTGCACAAGAAGCGATGCGCGGCACACCTCAGGTGTTGTCCGTGTGGTCGGTGTCGACTTCGGATTCAGAGGCTGCACGCCCGCGCAGCGCCACTGCGCGCTTGTACAGATCATTGGCGCGTAGCCCGCTGGCCTGTGCGGCCAGTCGGGCGGCCTGACGCACCGGCAAATCAGCGCACAGTGCACGCAGCAGTGCATCCATCGGTACAGCGTCGGTGCTCGGCAGGGCGTCTGCCGATGGGGCAGCATCCACGGCGATCACGAATTCGCCGCGTTTGCGATCCGGATCTTCGGCCAGCCATTGGGGCAACGTGCCCGCAGCCGCACGGTGGATCTGCTCAAAGCGCTTGGTGAGTTCGCGACCGACCACCACCACGCGCTCGGGCTCCAAGGCCTGGGCCAGATCGTCCAGTGTCTCGGCAATGCGGTGCGGCGATTCATAAAAGACCACCACGTCCTGGCTGCCAGCCAATGCCTGGAGCCGCTCGCGACGCGCGGCGGCGCGTGCCGGCAGGAAGCCTTCGAAGCGAAAGCGCGGTTCCAGAAACCCTGCGGCTGACAGCAAGGTCACCACCGCAGACGGCCCCGGCACCGGGATCACCGGCAGGCCGGCTGCGTGTACAGCGGCTACGACGCGCGCACCCGGATCGCTGATGCCCGGCGTGCCCGCGTCGCTGATCAGCGCAACCGCCTGCCCCGCGCGGATCCGCTCTACAAGCGCCTGTGCCGTGCGCGCCTCGTTATGTGCATGGCAGGCGATCAGGGTGGGACGCGCACCGATATGGTCGAGCAACTGGCGCGAGACCCGCGTGTCTTCGGCCCCCAGCGCATCGACCCGCCGTAAGACATCGGTCGCCCTAAGACTGAGGTCTGAGAGGCGGCCGATCGGCGTGGCCACTACGTATAATCCGGGGCTGAGCGCGTCCGTTTCAGGGCGAACAGAATCTTTTTCCAGGGGCGTCATGCGATCTCGTCGTTCGGTGCTGAGCGCCATCCTGATGGGCGGACTGGCCGGTCCATTGTCGGCGCTTGCGCAGACACGAGCAAACAATGAGGCGCCCGTTGTGCGGGCACGCTTTGGCAGCGGACCCACGATTATCGCCGTACTGGTGCCACCCAAGGGCGGCCTGTTTGATCGCGCCACTGATTGTCTGCTCGCAGGCATTCGTGCAGCCCATGCTGTCGATGGCACTGAGGTCAGTGTGCAAGCCATCGAAACCCAGGACGAACCCATTGCATTGGGCGAAACCCTGGCGCGCCTCAAGGAGCAAGGGGTGGCCATGGCCATCGGGCCCATCACCCGTAACGGCGCCAACGGGCTCCTCACCTTGGGTGAGCAGCCATTGCCCACGCTCGCATTGAACTTGCCCGAAGGCGATATCCCGCCCGGCTCCCAGGCGGTCTATCTGAATCTCGCCACCGAGTCCGAAGCGCGCCAGGTGGCTGCGCTGGCGTTTGCGCAGGCCCTGCCCAAAGCGGTCAGCCGGCGTCCGCGGGCGGTCACGCTGGTGGCCGATGCGCGAGTCGCGCTGCGCAGTGCCGTGGCGTTCAGCGAAGAATGGGTGTCGCTTGGCGGCGAACTGATCGACCCGATCGAGTTCGAAGGCCCACGCCCCCCGCGTGACCTGCGCGCGCGCTTTGGTCCCACCGCACCCGATGTGGCCTTCGCAGCCATGACCGCAGAGCAGGCTCGTACGCTGCGCCGGGATCTGGGCAAGGACGTTGCGCTCTGGAGCACGTCTATGGCCAGCATCGGCGCCAATCCGCTGACCCGCCTGTCTGAACTCGATGGCATGCGTCTGCTGGAGATGCCCTGGAACGTCCAGCCCGAGCATCCGGCCGTCAAAGCACATCGCAAGGCTCCGTCCAGTTACACCATCGAACTGCAGCGTCTGTATGCCATTGGCATCGATGGGTATCGGTCGGCGCGGCAGCTGCTGATCGAGCCCAAGGCGTTTGAACTGGATGGA